>OBLU010000370.1_pt1 | contig 43475 bp, 44 predicted proteins | sample 1518681 | NCBI WGS metagenome assembly OBLU01 (sample SAMEA3539304, study PRJEB22396) | soil metagenome | biome: tundra; feature: field; material: soil | place: USA | collected 2010-05 | depth 0.15 m
GAGCGAGAGGGATTCGAACCCTCGATACCAGTTTCCCGGTATACCGCATTTCCAGGCCGTCCGAGCGGGGTGCAGGGTGGGGCATTGGCGGACACCGCGTATTCGAAATCGATGTGGAATGTGCACCGGGGGGCAAGCTCGGGCACCCGCGTTGGGACTCCGTTGGGTCCGGCGTGACGGGCCCCTTGGGTCCCCTGCAGGGCTCGCGAGAACACTTCTTAGGTCATTCACCCCTCCGGCAAACGGACCGGTGACAAGACACTCGGGGGCGAGCATTCGCCAATGATGCTTGACTTGGCGCGCCCCCGTCGGGGTTCATCTCACGGCGCGACGATCCCCACTGGAACCGACTTCATGTATAGCCAGACCCCCGGGCACCCTGGGTTCGGCCGTTACGATCGGAGTTGGTCAACGCATCTGAATAATCGCTCAACCGAAGTGAACTCGTGACGGTCACGGGAGCATGCAACCCACGAACCCGCATTCACCCGGCCCGGACGTTTCAGCTGGTAACGGCCGTCTTAGAATCGGCTCGGTGACGCAGAACGGTACCGTCGTGAGCAGTGACGTGTCACGTGGCGGGGGGTCGACCCTCTCATTCGCACGAAGCCTTGACTACGTGTCCATGACGAGGCCAGACGGCACCTTGGGCATAGGGCTCGACGCCGCGTGGGCTGTCGCCGGCGACGCGGCATCCGTCGCCGGTGTTGATATCCGTGAGTTGCATGGCACCGACGTGACGCTCGCCCAAGAGGTCATCGGCCAGGTGTGGGGAGCCCAGTTGATCCCCCAGGAAGTCCTCCTCCGCGCCCTCGCGCACGCCGGCTGCACGTTGCTCGGTGCCGTTGTCGACGAAGAACCCATCGGACTTGACCCTTGGGTTCCTGGGATGGAAGGGCGGCATACACCTGCACTCGCACATGACGGCACTGGTGTCCGCTCACGGATCGGCCGGGTCGGCTACGCGGTCAAGGTTTGGCAGCGAGCCGTCTGTATGCGCGAAGGAATACGCGAGATTCGCTGGACCTATGATCCGTTGGTCGCTCGAAATGCGCACTTCAACCTGGTCAAGCTCGGAGCAGTGGTGGAGTCGCTCCATGCCAACTTTTACGGCGCCATGGTTGACACGGTGAACGCTGGCGACGAGAGCGACCGCTTCGAGGTGTCCTGGTGGCTAGACTCTTCGCGGGTGCTGGCGGCGCTTTCCGGACACCCTCACCTGCCGACCGACGTGGTGCGATCGCACGAGATTCCGGAGGACTACACAACGCTTGCTCGCTCAAACCCCGCGGCCGTGCGAGAGGCGCGCCTTGCAGCGCGCGCCGCACTCCTTGCGGCTCAAGATGCGCGACTGGCGATCGAATGGAACGGCGGCGCCTATCGGTTCACGCGCCGAGCCTCGACGGAGGGCCTTCGCGCCTCGGCTGCGGTGACCTGTGACTGACGCCGAAGTGGTCGCCGCGCTGGCGCAGTTGGTGACGGCGGAAACGCCAAGCAATGACCTCCCCTTGATCCACGCGGGAATGCGCCTGGCTGCCGGGATGGTCGAAGCGACTGCGGGTCTCGTCCCCGAAATGCTCGTCGTCGAAGGGCGACCGCACCTCCGGATGCGCGGCAGTAACGACGGCGTCCTGGTGCTCTGTCATCTCGACACAGTCTGGCCGAAGGGCACCACGTCCCGGTGGCCCTTCCGTGTGAACGATGGACGTGCCACCGGGCCAGGCGTCTTCGATATGAAAGCCGGAATCGTTCAAGCGCTCTTCGCCCTTCGCGGACTCGCCTGCGCACCCGCGGTCACGCTTCTAATCACGTCGGACGAGGAGATCGGCTCACCCACATCGCGCAGCTTGATCGAAGAAGAGGCCGACCGGGCCCGAGCGGTGCTCGTACTTGAGCCAAGCCTCGGTGGACGGCTCAAGGTGGCGCGCAAGGGTATTTCGCTCTACCACCTCACCGTCACCGGCCGAGCAGCTCACGCGGGCCTTGACCCTGAGCGCGGTGTCAACGCCCTTCTAGAGCTGGCCGCACACCTGCCCGCCATCGTCGCGTTGGGGGACACCGCTCGTGGCACAACGGTAACCCCGACGCTGGCGCGTGCGGGTACCGCGATCAACACGGTGCCAGCCGCCGCTGAAGTGGATATCGACGTCCGGGCCTGGAGCTTGGACGAGCAGCATCGAGTCGACCAGGCGATGCGCCGGCTGAGCCCCATCGCCGCCGGCGCACGGCTCGACGTCGCCGGCGGCTTCAACCGACCTCCGCTCGAGGAACGGCGCTCGCTGGCCCTCGTCCAGCTGGCTGAGGACTGCTCCATCGCCACCGGTGGTGTACCGCTGGGCACCTCGCGGGTGGGGGGCGCATCCGACGGCAACTTCACGGGGGCTCTGGGTGTTCCCACCCTCGACGGGCTCGGCGCGGTCGGCGACGGTGCCCACGCCGAGGGCGAGTACGTCGAGGTCGCCACGATGCCGGGGCGCGTCGCACTGCTCCGCGCTCTTCTGGAGCGGATCGTCGCTGGAGCGCCCGTTGGCGGGCTCGATGACGAGGTGGCCACTGCAAGTGAGGACCCATCGTGAAACTTCGCGTTATAGAGTTACGCCGTCTCGCGGTACCGCTGGTACGTCGCTTCCGGACATCGTTCGGCACTCAGTCGGAGCGCGACGTGTTGCTCGTTCGAGTCGTGACGGATGACGGCGAGGGACTTGGCGAGTGCGTCGCACTGGCCGAGCCGATCTACAGCAGCGAATATGTCGCCGCGGCGCAATCCGCCATTGCCGACCACCTCGCGCCGCGCCTGTTCGCTGTACGCGATCTGTCCGGGCGTGGTGTCCAACCGGCCCTCGCCAGGTCGACGCCAACACTGCATACGACGCGGCCTCCGCGCCGTGGCTTCGACGACTCGATGCGTTCGGCCTCCTCCTCATTGACCCGCCCTTCGTCGAGGAGGACATTGCTGGCCATGCCGCACTTGCCCGTAGCATGTCGACCCGATTTGTTTGGACGAGTCGATTGTCTCCGCGAGCATCGCCGCGGATGCGGCTCCTCGGCCACGCCGCCTCAGGACAGATTGTCAGGATTGCGCAGCAGCGTCGATAGAGCCAGGGCGATTATTGGAAGCACGACGAGGATGGCAAACACGGTTCGCAAGCTGGTGCGGTCGGCAAGCACTCCGAGCGCGGGGGCGGCCAGGCCGCCTACGCTGACCGCCAATCCGACAGTGACGCCGCTTGCAGTTCCGATCCGGTTGGGCAGATAGTCCTGGCCGAGGACAACGAAGACGCTGAACGGCAGGTAGACTGCCACGCCGGTCACTGCAACGAGCGCGATCGCTAGCGGCTGGGTGGTGGCAAGCGCGAGCCCCACGAGAGCCGGGATAGCTAGAGCGAAACCCGCTCGGATGCAGGTCACCCGACCTGCCCGGTCTGCGAGCCAGCCGCCCAGCAGTGTACCGGCGGCACCGCTGACCAGGAAGACGGTCAGCACGGCACCGGCTTCGGCTGAGGACGCACCCAGGTCGCGGATGAAGTGCAGGGCCAAGAAGGTCGTCAGACCAAAGAACAGGATCGAGCGGACCACAACGACCGCAGTCAGCCGCCCGAACGCCGGCCAATCATCGACGCCCACGGGGAGGGCGGAGGTTCGGCGCTGTCCGGATCGGCCATCGAGAGTGCGACCGAGCCGCACGACCAGCACGGCAGCCATGACCAGGACGGGCAAGACCAAAATCGGGGTCCCCCGTAGCCCAACGATCAGCAGCACAGGAGTCACCAGCACGGGACCAAGCGCGTAGCCAACGTTGCCACCGAGAGCGAAAACGCTCATTGCACGGGTGCTGTTCCCTGAGGCTTGCCGTGCGGCCCGCGCTGCTTCCGGGTGGAACGCGGCGATTCCCAGCCCAGACAGGGCCATCAGCAGCCACGTGAGCGGATAACTGGACGACAATCCGACGGCCCCTATTCCGAGACCGGCGACGGTCATCCCGACCGGGATCATCCACCGACGCGGGCGCCGGTCGGTAAGCCAACCGAATGCCGGCTGGGCGACCGACGACAGTATGGTTGCGGCCAATGCGAGTCCCGACACTGCCGCGTACGTGTAGTCCCGCTCGAGGACCAGGAAGGGTAGCAGCGCAGCCACACACCCTTGATAGAGGTCATCGACCCCGTGGGCGATCGACATCAATGCCACCCCGGGCCGGTTCATGACCGGCTTCGCTGAGCGACAGAAGTACCGATTTCAGTGCGCATGCGCATCAGGGGGGATCTCGACTTAGTCCCTCGACAGACCAGTTGCACGGATGTGTGGAGCCCGATTCCGAATTAGTGCACGTCTTCGGGGCCGACGTCCGGCGATCACGGTGACGCATCGCCCGGTATGCGGCACGGCGCGACGACGGCAAGCTGCGGCCCTGCGATCGCCAAACCTAGCGCAGCACCACGCCGAGGCACCCGCGTTGGGACTCCGTGGGGCCTGATTGACGGGTCCTGGACACGGCTTGCAGCATGGTAACCCCTTCCCAGATAAACAAGACGCTGGGGTGAGCGAGCCTCCTTGACGCGGGGCCCCGGCCTGACCATTTCAGGTTCTACTTGCCAGAGTGGCATCCGAAATCGAGCCCGGGTCGAGTGGACGACTACCCCTAGCGGGCATCGGCCCTCGACGATCATCACTGAGGGCTCGACTCACGAGTCAGGAACCGTCGGGGAAACGGGCGCCGCAGCGGAAACACGAGATGTCCCCGCTCCAATCTGCCGGCACTTTCAACGGCCAGCTCTCATGACACGGCAGTACGAGCAAGCGCATTTCATCGGTCTCTCGCGGGGCCTCTGAGACGAACACCGGCGGAAAGCCGGCGAGTTCGATCAGCGCTCGCGAACCCTTGGAGGCGATCAGAAACTGATCTGAGTACGCAACTATCGCTGCTTTCATCCTTAGGCTTCGGAGATAGTGGCGTTGAGCATCGGTACGCCAGTTACCGTGAACCACCAACTCATGACACAGGGGACAGTGACCGGTCATAGCATCCGATTGAGCGTCCTCGTTCAGTGATCCTGGTCCAGTGATCCTAAGAGTGGCCGAGTCGCGCAACCGGAGTTTGAATTGGCGACCGCACGATGGGCACTCGCGAGTGACGAACCCGTCGGGGTCTGTTGGCAGGACCAAGCTGGGCGCAGGCAAGGAATCCCGCATGTTCAGATCATATCCGCGCGGCTGGAGTCGCACTCGACCGTGCGGCCCCCTCGATATTGGTCAGCTCCGATCCGGCTCCGCAGGCACGCCGTCAGGTTGCAGCTCGCGCTCATGGCGCTTCGGCCGCCATCACCGGTCACGGAACCCTTCGCGTCGGTATGCCCACACGGCTGGAAAGGCAATCGCCGCCGTGGCGAGACCGATGAGTGAGAGCACGCCGCCCGAAACCACTGATACTTCTGCGCCGAAGGCACTGGCTACCGCGCCGGCCTCGATGTCGCCCACGAAAGGACCACCTGCGACCACCATGTACGACACTGAGGTAACCCGCCCTCGGAGTGCGTCGGGAGATTCGGTTTGCAGGATCGTCGTACGGCAGACCTCACTCACGATATCCGCGGCGCCCGCGATCCCGAGCAGGAGCAGGCCAAGCCAAAGAGCTCGAGCAAACCCGAACAGAATGATTGCGATGCCCCACGTGGCAAAGGCCACGATGATGACGCGACCCAACCGACTCGACCTGGAAAGCCAACCTGTGGTCAAAGCTGCAACCATCGCGCCAGCCCCCGGGGCTGCGTACAGCAAGCCGAGCCCCACAGGGCCGGAGTGAAACGTCGCCACGGCAAGCGCCGGGAAGACCGCGCGTGGCAACCCAAAAACCATGGCCGCAAGATCCATTCCAAACCCGCCAAGGATTACTGGTTGACGCCGCACGAAGGCAAATCCGCGGCCAAGCGCCGCGATCGGACGTTCGCGACGTGCGCCCCCCGCCCGCTGCGCCGGGAGGGTCAGTATCACGACGACCGCGGCGGCGAATCCCGCAACGTCCAAGGCATACGCCTCGGGTAGCCCAAGGCCCGCGATCACCAGACCACCGACCGCCGGTCCGGCGACGGTCGCGGTCTGAAAGAACGCGATGTTGACGGAGAGTGCGCCCGGCAGGCGAGCTGCGGAAACGAGCCCAGGGATCATTGCTTGCCTCGTCGGCGAGTCCACCGCGCTGACGAACGCTGCAACCGCCACGATGGTGTATAAAACCACCAGCGGCGGATGTCCCAAGACAGCCCCCACAGTGAGCATCCCCGAGCAGGCCGCGAGGGACAACTGAGTGCCGAGCAGGATGCGGCGTCGATCGAAACGGTCGCTAATCGGACCCGCCACAAGCGATCCCGTGATCAGCGGTACGGCTTGTGCCAAGCCCAGCCCCCCGACGGCGAGAGACGAACGTGTGAGCGAATACACCTGGAAGGGCACTGCGACCACAGTCACTTGCCGGCCGACCAGCGAGATGAGTTGACCGATGCACAGGCGGCGAAATGCCGGCGACTCGCGAAGCGCGCGGGTGTCGAGCGCCAGACGAGCCAAGAAGCGGCGGCCGGTCATCGCCCGAGTCGATCTTTAAGGACGATGGCGCATGCGCCTGGACGGTCTGGTCGCGTCACCCTCTTTTCGCGTGCCTCCCTATCAAATGACCCTTGCGCGCAAAGCAGCCATTATCTTGATAGCTGCTACAAGTAACGGTTAGAATATCAAGGTGGGGCATTCAGCGCGTTGCTATCGCGGCCCACCCATCCATGCGCGCATTCGTCACTAGTCAACCCTGACTCTCCGTCGTTGCTCCGAATCAACAAGCCCACGATCACCGCCATCAATTCGTTTGGCGGCCGTGGAAACGCCGCAGGAGGATCCAGTAGATGAGCGATACCCTGAGGGGTATACGGGTGCTAGATCTCACCCGGATCCTCGCGGGCCCGTACGCCACAATGCTGCTCGCAGATCTTGGAGCTGACGTCATCAAGGTCGAGGACCCAGCAGGCGACCCCATGCGCAAAATGGGCCCTCCCTTCGAAGCCGACGGCCGCTCTCCCTACTTCATGGCCGTCAATCGGAGCAAACGGAGCGTCGTTCTTGACCTTCGGCAGTCAGTCGATCAGCGGCGCTTCCTTGATCTTGTCAAGACAGCCGACGTGGTCATAGACAACTTCCGCCCTGGAGTCGCTCTCCGTCTTGGTATTGCTCACGAGCATCTGTGCGCTGTGAAGTCGAATATCGTGACCTGCTCCATGACGGCGTTTGGCGCTGAAGGACCGTATCAATCACTTCCTGCTTTTGATCTTGTCCTGCAAGCGATGGGCGGGGGTATGTCAATAACTGGCGAGCCTGGTAGAGCTCCGCAGCGCGCGGGAGTGCCTATTGGAGACTTGGCAGGCGGAGTATTTGCCGCCCTAGCAGTGTGTGCCGGTCTGCTGCACCGGGATCGAACCGGTGACGGGCAACACATCGATCTCTCTTTACTCGATGTTCAAGTCTCGCTGTTGACCTATGTCGCCCAGTATTACCTCACTGATGGCCGCGTCCTTGGACCTGTCGGCTCCGGCCATCCAAGCGTTGTACCGTACCAGGCATTCGAAAGCGCTGACGGCTATCTAGTGGTGGCAGTACTTGGTGAGGCTTATTGGCCGTCCCTTTGCAGGGTTTTGGGACTCGAATCAATCATCGATCGCTATTCCGACAACGCCGCGCGGCAGACTCATCGCGATCAAGTGGTCGCCGCACTGGGCGCACGTTTCCGGGAGCGCCCGACAGACGACTGGATTAGGGAACTCTGGGCGGCCGGAGTCCCGAGTGGGCCGATCAATTCGATCGACAGAGTGCTGCAGGATCCACAAGTCCTCCACCGAAATATGGTCGCTACCGATTCGGAGCGCAGGTTGATCGGGAACCCGATAAAGACGGGAGTGATTGACCGCTTCACGCCTGCGCCCAGTCTTGGTCAGCACAACGTAGAGGTCCTCGACGCGGGGAAGGGGAGGAGCCCACAACGCTCGTAGCTCATTCGCCACGCGCTGCCTGTACCGTCTACGATCTCCCATCTGAGCCTGCACTGCCAAAGATTCCGGTTGGCATGTCGCTGGCCAACGACACAGTTAGCGGCGTCGTCCGATAGCGTCGGCAATCCGCTCGAGCATTTCATCGAGAATCGCTGGTGAGGTAGCGAAATTGAGTCGTACGAAATCGGGATACCGCGAGCCGAAATCCGACCCAGGAGAGGTTACGACACGGGCCGCATCAACTAGGGCGGCCCACGGTGATGGACTTAACCCAAGCGCGCCCAAGTCGAGCCACGCAAAGTACGTCGCTTCCGGAGGGATATAGCCGACGCCGGGAGTCTCGCTCGGAGGAAGTCGCCAAGCCGCATACGATTTGCGGCGAGTATCGATAGCACCCGCTCGAGCCAAGCCCCCCCTTAGCCCACGCCGCCAGGGTCGCGTCGACGCCAAAGACATTCACGGCACCGAGTGCCTGATCTGAGAATCTAGACCGAAAGCGATCATAGAGCTGTGACGAGCCAAAATGCAGAACCACGCAGCGCAAACCCGCGATGTTGAAACTCTTGGTGGCTGATGTGATAGTTACGGCTGCAATATCTGACGACATCAGCGCCATCGGTATGTGCGATTGCCCCGGGTACACAAGTTCGCTATGAACCTCATCGGACACTAGTACGAGATCCTCGCCGCGAGCGATGTCGGCGAGCGGTGCAAGCTCCGCGCGACCGAGGACGCGGCCGGTTGGATTGTGTGGGTTGCACACCATGAGCATTCGTGCGTGATGGCTTAGAGCTCTCAGATTCTCGAGGTCGACGCACCACCGGCCGCCCACCACGGACATCGGGCTCTCGAGTAGGTGACGCCCGCTCCCTTCGATTGCTGTGCGGAACGGTGGATATGCGGGAACCGGGAGGATGACCCCATCGCCGGGCTCAGTGAAAGCTATGACTGTGGTGAACGTCGCTTGGATCAGATCAGGCAGTGGCCGGACGAGTTCGGGGTCGAGGCGCCACCCGTGAACGTCTAGCTCATGCCGAGCAAAGGCGGCGGCAATCGCCCGTGCGGGATCGTCGCCGTCGCGGTCAGGATACCCGAAGTCCTCCTCCGCAACCAATCGCTCGAGAGCGGCCAGTATTTCGGGCGCCGTCTTGAAGTCCATGTCAGCAATCCACGCAGGCAACGCCTCGTCGCCGTAACGGGTCCATTTGCGATTACGCCGCGCCCGAAGACGGTTGATCCCGATTGCCAAGTCGGCGGCGGCAGAACGATTCGAAGGCACCGGTGGCGAGACTTCCTCAGCACGCCGGCAGCATCGGAAGCTGATGATTGACACCGGTCTGGAATCCTCGACCGTGACGGTTTGGCTGGCTCCGTCGGTGTTGACCGGCACCGATGAATGCTGGGCTTGTTCGACTCGATCGTACTGATCTCGCGGACCCAGTCACACTCGCACCGCCAGGCACCCATTGATCAGCCCATGGCAGCGACGACGTCATAGTGGTCACGGAGATCACGGCTCGAGGACGACCTTCGGTCCCACGGGTACACGCACGGGCCCCGCCACCCCCATACGAGGCTGAACGGTCCACAAATGGGTGCTGGCACACGTCCCGAAGGGAACCGCAACGTCAATCTCAACAATCGTCGAAGGGAGTGGACCATCGCTCTGCGGCAGCCCACGATCGGAACAGGTCGGCTCAATGTAATAGACGTAGTAACCGCCGTCTCTGATCGTGGTTTCGAAGGGCACGGAGACTACTTGGTGAGCCGCGGTGAGCGTGGGGCCGTATGCGACTCCACTACAACTGAGGCTTCGGGTCGTGTAGATGTCCACCCAGCCGGTTTCCTCCGCGTCGATGAGCACGACATCCACCGCAGCCGAGACGCTGCGAGATGACCTCGCACCGGTAGCAGCCCCGCATGGTAGTGGCTGGTTGTGGGCGATTCCAACCCAAGTCAGACGATGGACCTGCGAATCGAAGCCGGTTCCGGTTGGCGTGAGCGTCAGGCTTGCTAGGCCGAACCCCACGCAAGAGTGTACGCCAGCAATCTCCGCGCTGCTTTCGAAGTCAACGAGCGCTGTCGCACGTGAGACTGCAGGAGCAGGATGCGAAGGTGGGTTGCTGAGTCTGACACGACCTCCATCGAAGGCGACTGGTAGCGCCAGCGAACCGATGGTCGCCCGATATGGGTCGGGGCAATTGACGCCTTGCACCACCGGGGCCTCGAGATGCGAGCGACCCGCGTACGCTACCAATAAGGCGACGACGCCGATCGCGACCAAGCACGCCAACACCAGAAGCGCTCGGCGACGCGTCGCCCCCATATTGCTCTCGCGAAGATCGTCTGCTTGGGGACCCTCGAACCAGTGACTCGTCATGACCTCGAACTGTTGCAACCACCGAATGCCCCAGTGTGGACAGGCTTTTCCGCCACCTCCATTCTAGGCTCGGATCCTGGCCAGCCGCCCGCCGATGGTGGCTCTTATCTACCGTGCCGCCCACCACGCGGTGAGGAGCGACCCCACTCCCCCACCGCCCTTGGACTCGGCGAGCCGAGGATCCTGTCGAGTTGGGTGATCCGGTCCGCTGCGACACTACCAACCCTGATGCCACCAGCCAATGACCGAGAGTCGGCTCCACCGTACAAATCGACGGTGGGTTCCATGTAGCCCCGTCGTGAGCTGGGCAGTGAAGGCAGTAGAGATGCTGCAGGGGGACGTGGTCGGCACCCCACGGTTGAGCCCTCATTTGGCCTCCAGCGTTCGATAATGCACGACGCCTGCTCTCTTCTCACCACGCCGACGACCGTCATTGACAGTGTTACGCTTGATTTGGTGAGCGACCGAGAGCCGGATGCCTGGAGCCGTGTCGAGGCTTCCGTTGAAACCATTGTCGATGACGGCATCGACGAGCTTTTCCAATCGCTGCGCATCCCGAGCGTGAGCGACGACCCTGCTGCACTCCGCGAATCCGCCGCTCATATCGTGAGCGTGCTTGAGCGGGATGGCTGGCTGACCGAAATCGCCGTGTTCGATAACAATCCGATCGTAATGGCCCAGATTGGCTCATCCGTTTCAAACTCCGCCGATTTGATCTTCTATGGCCACCATGATGTCCAGCCAGTCGACCCGCTCTCCGCCTGGAGTTCCCCACCGTTTGAGCCGGTCATTCGAGACGGTCGAATCTATTGCCGGGGGGCAGCGGACAACAAGGGACAGTTCTTTTGTCACATCTTCGCCGTACGAGCGCTGCGGCGAGCGCTCGGCGCCGTCCCGATCCGAATCGCCCTGGTGTTGGACGGGCAGGAGGAAGCCGGCAGTCGTGAACTCCCTGCTTTCGTCGAGAGTCGACGCGCTCGGCTCGAAGGAGCGCGCCTCTGCCTCACGGCAGACGGCCCGACTCGCCAAGAGAAGCGCCCGGAAGTCGTCTTTGGGGTCCGCGGACAATTGCGAGTCCGGCTTCGTATCCGCACCGCCGCAACTGATTTGCATTCCGGCAACTGGGGTAACCTCGTTCCCAGCGCAGGGTGGCGGCTCGCGCAAGTCCTCGTTCAACTCAAGGGGAACGACGGACGCGTGACCGTACCCGGATTCTATGACGGGGTAGTAGCTCCAACGCAGCTGGAACGACGATCAATGCGGGACATGGCGTTCGACCTGGACGAGGCCGCGCGATCCGTCGGCGCTGTCAGTCTCGATGGGCCAGCCGACGCTGACCCGCTAGAGCGGCTAATGTTCATGCCGACGTTCACTGTCACCGGCATCCAATGCGGTCACAGCGAGAAGGCCACCATCCCGACCGAAGCAGTAGCGCACATCGACGTTCGCCTTGTTGCAGCACAAGATCCAGCCGCAATGTTCGCGCTCCTGCAAGCTCATCTGACCAAGATCGCGCCCGATGCCCTGCTGGAGTTCGCCGGCGGCTACTCGCCCTCGCGAACCCCCATGGAGACACCGATAGCCACGGCCGTGATTGATGCCGTGCGTACGGGCTTCAGGGCGGAGCCGCTTCTGGTGCCGTGTTCTGGTGGGACGCTGCCCGATTCTGTCTTTGCACTCAAGCTTCGAGTTCCGGTGCTCGACGTGCCCTACGCTGGGCGCGACCAGCGAAACCACGCTCCTAACGAGAACATGCGACTGGATCACGTTCGCGCGGGCTCGCGCACCAGCGCCGCCCTCATCATGCAGCTCACCGGCCGATAGTGCGTTGAGTCCGTCCCTCTCGGCATCCGTTCTAGGGACAACGGGCGCTCTCAGTGATTCGACGGTGCGTCAGCGGCGGAAGAGAGTCGACTCAACGTCGGTCAGCACCTCAACACCATCGTCAGTGACCAAAACGGTCTCGCTGTTGCCAAGACCGCCAACTCCAGGGATTCGCAGGGACGGGATGATGTGGAAGATCATTCCGTGGCTCAGCCTATCGGCGACACCCTTGTTGAGGCTGAAGACATCCCTGCCAACCCAGGTCGGAGGGTAACCAATTCCAATCGGGTATCCGAGGCGGAGACCGCTGTATCGCTCGAACCCGCGCTCGATCCACACGGCACGACACGCCGCGTCGACCTGACCAGCGGTGACACCTGGACGCATGACGCGAAGGGCAGCGTCGAGACCATCGCGAATCGCAGCGTCGGCGCGGACCACGATGTCGCTTGGCTCACCCACGATGGCTGAGCGCATGCACGCGGCATGGTAGCGCTTCTTGGAGGCTCCCAACTCGATGAAGACCACGTCACCCTTCTCGATTCGCCGGTCGTCCCAATTGTTGTGGGCAATCGCTGACCCTACACCCGTCTGAACGTATACGGGCGAAGCGACGTACTCGCTTCCCGCTCGGACACGAGCGTCGTAAGCCGCCGCAGCTACATCGCGATCTAGAATGCCCTCGCCGGTTGCCTCGATCGCGGCACGCATAGCCGCGCCAGCCGCATGCGCCGCTTCTCGAGTGTAAGCAATCTCGGCCGCCGATTTGATCATCCGCAGCTTCTCAATCAGGCCGCTCGCATCTCGCAGGGTGGCCGTTCCAAGCGCATCCCGAAGCGCAAGATAGGTGTGCGCCGTGAGGAACCACGAGCTTGTCTCGATGCCGATCGTCGCCCGAGTGTAGTGGCGATCCTGAAGCGATGCCAACGTCAGTGCTATGGGATCGTCCTCGTCGTAATACTCATAGCCAGGCTCCATCCACGTCTGGTGCTCCACATTGATGGCATCCAAATGACGCGTCACCATCCACGGCTCGCCATCCAAGGGAACGAACAGGCATTGATACGCGTAGTAGCCGCGGGAGTTGAAACCCGTCAGGTAGTAGATGTTCTCAGGCGTCGAGCACACGAGGAGATCAAGATCTAACTCGACCATCTGGCGCCGCGTCGATGCAAGCCGCGCCCGGTACTCAGACATTGCAAATGGGAGATCATCTCGGTCACGCACGTTGGTTTCCCCTTTTGGCATCCGCGTTGGCGACCGTCATAACTCCTCCTGGCCTAAAACCAAGCGTCTTGTCTACGACGTAGTGAAGCGGCTTCCCAGCAATCCAAAGGTGAAGATTCTCGAGGAAGCTACCGACGAAACGTTCGGCCGTGTCCTCAACGTCGCCGGACATGTGTGGAGAAATGATCGCGTTAGGCAACTGCCAAAATGGGTGCGCCGGCGGGAGCGGCTCTTCCTGAAACACGTCGAGAGCGGCCCCGGCGATTCGCTCCTTCGCCAGAGCCTCGAACAACGCCGCCTCGTCGACGAGGCCGCCCCGACCGAGGTTGAGTAGGCGAGCCGACGGCTTCATTCGATCCAAGGCCTCGCGTCCGAATACCCCGGCGGTGGCTATCGTCAGCGGAGCCACTAGGACAACATAGTCCGCCCGTCCCAGTACGTCCAACAATTCGCGTGAGGCATAGATGAAGTCGAAGTCGTCGTCTCCCTCACGCTGGCTGCGCGCCACCCCGAGGGGAATCATGCCGAACGCTCGCGATAGCCGTGCAATCGCCCGTCCGATCGGGCCGGCACCGACGATGAGCACGACGCGTCGATCGAGGGAGGTAGTGCTTCGCTTGTTCCACTTATGAACCTGTTGATCTTGCCACGTGCGGACGGAGTCCTTTGCCATCTGGAGCATCAGCATCACCGCGTACTCAGCCATCGGCCGCTCATACACGCCCCCCGAGTTGGTGATCATCACCTCACTCGATACCACTTCGGAGCTCAGCAGTGGTTCCACACCTACGCCTGCCGTGTGAACCCAGCGAAGGCATTTCGCCTCGTGAAACATATCTCGGAACCAGGTCGAATGCGTGAAGTTCCATGCGAACAAGATCTCGGCTCTCGGTAAGATCTGGCGAATCAGCTCTGGGTCATCGGCGAACTCATACTCGTACCCGCTGCCATCTTCAGGCAGGCCGGGCGGCCGTCTGCCGACTCGCGCCACAAGGATAAGCGGCTTACTGGGTCTGCCCAAGACTTACTCGTTGAGATCTCGGTGCTGCACAGCTGCGAGCAGCTCCTTCGTGTACTGCGCACGAGGATTTTCAAAGACGCTTGCAGCGGGCCCATCTTCCTGAATGCGCCCGCCCCGTATCACGTAGACCCACTGCGCAATCGATCTCACCGCGGCCAAGTCGTGTGACACGAAGAGCAATGCCGTACCTCTCGTTGCCTGCAAGGCGCGAACGACCTCAAGAATGGCGGCTTGGACGCTCACATCCTGGCCCGAGATGATCTCGTCGCAGATGATGAGCTGAGGTTCAGCGGCAAACGCTCGGGCGATGGCGACCCGTTGTTTCTGACCTCCACTGAGTTGGTGAGGGTAGCGATCCATGAGTCCCGGACTGAGTTGGACGTCGCGCATCACGGCTGCGACCCGATCGATCCGCTCACTCTTCGGCATGTCCTTTCGAAACAGCGTTATCGACCGCTCAATGAGAGCTCTGACAGTGTGCCTCGGGTTGAGTGAGGAGTCTGGATTCTGAAAGATAATCTGGACGCTACGATGCTGCTGTCGGGTGCGCCGACCGTCGAGACGGAGTTCTTCCCCAAGTAGCAACAGACGTCCCGAGCGCGGACGAACAATACCCGTGATCGCGCGCCCGATCGTCGACTTACCGCTCCCACTCTCACCAACGAGCGCTACGACCTCACTCGCACGAACATCGAGCGAAACCCTATCGACGGCGGTCAGCTGGGCATGGCCCTTGCCGTAGACACAGACCAAGTCTGAGACGTTCAGAATCGTTGTACCGTGTCGGGCCATTATTGCCTGATCTCCGACAACGACTGCTCTCTGACGGATCGCGCCCAGTTCACCTCCGCGAAGGCAACGATACTGTCGCGTAGTGCCGGGCACTGAGGTGAGTTCTGGATGCTGATCCCTGCATCGGTCTACCGCGAATCCGCAGCGTGGCGCAAAGGAGCATGCGTCAGACACAACGTGCCCAGGGGGCAAACCGGGTATACTTTTCGGTTGCAGCGTTTGGCTCACCGACGGCAAAGCGTCAAGCAGCGCCCGTGTGTACGGGTGCCGAGGAGATCGCAGTACCTGAGACGTGGGACCTATCTCAACTACCTCCCCAGCATAGAGAATAACGATGTTGTCGGAGATGGCATCAAGCAGAGCCAGATCGTGGCTCACATACACCGCTGCGAGATTCCGGTCCTTGATGAGCTGGGCGAGTAGGGCAACAATTCCAGCCTGATGAATCACGTCAAGCCCAGTCGTTGGCTCATCCAGAATGATGACTTCAGGGTCGCAGGCGAGAGCGAGGGCGATCGCAGTCCGCTGGAGTTGGCCCCCAGAGAACTCGTGAGGGTACTTCCTGAGCGCGAGCACTGGATTCGGAATGCGCACCGCCTCGAGCAGTTGAAGGCTCCTCTCCCTGGCTGCGGATTTACTAAGGTGACGGTTGACTGTCAGGACCTCCCGAAACTGCGCACCTATACGGCGGGTCGGGTTGAAAGCATTGGCCGCATCTTGGGCAACATAGCTGACCCGGGTTGCCCACATCTTCCGGCGATCCTTCTCGCTGAGCGTGAGCAGGTCGATGCCATCCAGCACAGCCGAACCGCCCAACCGCTGAGCGCCTGGCGGCGTGTAACCGATGCAGGTCAGTGCAGCCGTCGTCTTGCCACTCCCGGATTCTCCCGCCACGCCAGTAACACGCCCTCGAGGCACGATGACCGCGATCCCACCCACCACCTCATTGAGACCAAAGGCGACGCGAAGATCCTGAACTGCGAACCCAGTTTCAGGTGTTCGCGTGATGGCGTCAGGTCGAGGTAGGCTGGACATTACGTGCCAGGTGAGCGGTGATTTCGTCCGCAATCAGGTTGATGCCGATGGTGAGTGCAGCGATCCCGATCGAGGGCACGAGCACTGGCAGGGGAGCTTGTGTGAAATACGCGCGCCCGTCACTGATCATAAGTCCCCAATCGGGGGAAGGTGGTTGTACCCCAAGACCAAGGAAGCTCAATGTTGAGATGAAGATGATCGCGAAGGTGAGCCGAAGCGCCAACTCGGCAAGCAGCGGGCCAGTGACATTTGGAAGGATCTCCCTGAACACGATAGCTATGTCACTCTCGCCCCGTGCTCGGGCTGCTGTCACATAATCCTGCGTGCAGACGGCGTGCGCCGCTCCTCGAATAATGCGGATGCTGCGCGGAGCGAAGAAGATGCCGGTGGCGACTACCAGCACCGCATCCGAGTGACCGAACGTGAACAACAGGATCAGGACCATCAAGAGCGGCGGCACTGACATCACCACCTCAGCCGCCCTGGTAATGCATAGGTCGATCACTCCCCCCTTGAGGCCGGCGAAAAGTCCCAGGGTCATGCCGATCGAGAAGGCGACGGCGACAGCGAGCAGCGGCAAGATGAGAATCGACCGACCCCCATTGAGAAATCGGCTCAGCACATCCCGCGCAAGAAAGTCAGTGCCAAAAAGGTGCGCCCTACTCGGCCCCTCGAGGATGTTTCCAACGATCGCGGTATCTGAATATGGTGCTACGTAAGGACCGACGATGATGATCAACAGCATGCCCACAACCAGGACAGTGCCAATCTTTCCGTGGAGACCACCCCACAGGACGGCGAGGGCTGGACGGACTCGGCTGATCGTCCGCCGACGCGGTTGAATGCCCGCTGCCGTTGCCATCAGGAGCCTCGCACGGCACGCTGCCGGATTCGCGGGTCAAGAACGTGCACTAAGCCGTCAGCTAGCAGGTTGATCACCACAAGGAAGGCTGCCGTCAGGACCGCCACCGCTTCGATCACCGGAAGATCATTGTTGTTTATCGACTGGACGAGCAGCGTACCCAATCCAGGATAGGCGAAGACATTCTCGACGATGATCTGACCAGCCATCAGGCTGATCGCGTTCAACGCGACTACATGCACCACGACGATACTGGCGTTCGGCAAGATATGGCGCCAGAGAACCCGCCGGCGTGAGAAGCCACGCAGCGTGGCTGCGCGCGCATATGGCGCAGAGAGTGTCTCCACGACGCTCACACGGGCGAGCCTGAATACGTACGCGGCAGCGCCGAGAACGATAGTGATGGCCGGAAGCACGAGGCCGGAATAGTCACCATCGGCCACGCCAGTGCTCGTCACCGGAAATGCACGAAACACGACGGCGCCGAGCAGCAGAACGCCCAACGCCAGGACGAAGTCTGGGATAGCGCTAAGGGCAACCGCGCCCGTGGAGAGTCCAATCTCGGTCGCCGAACCGACGCGGCGAGCCGCGAATACCGCCAGCGGTAGCGCCAACAGGGTGCTCACGATGATCGAGATAATGGCAAGCAGCGCAGTGAACCATAGACGCTGCAGGACGAGATCGTGTATCGGGAGACCGTTGATCACCGAGGTGCCGAAGTCGCCATGGATAATCCCGCCAACCCATTCCAGGTAACGCTGCACCGGGGGAAGATCGAGGTGCATTCGATGGTCGAAGATAATTCGCGCTCGGTGGGTCGATTGAGCACCGAGAGCGACGATAGCCGGGTTAGTCGGGTTCAACTGTATTGCGGCGAAAACAAGTACGGACACCAGCCACACGGTCAAGGCGGCGATTGCGACCCGCCGGATCAACCATGTGGCAAACACGAGCACCGGCGCGAGGGTGCGACGCCAGGTCGCGGGTAGCTGCGTGGCAGCCCGAGCACTCACAGCGGTATCCCCGAGTATCGAATGGGCGTCTGCCGCGTCAGGTTAGGAAGGCATTGGTGAAGTTGAACAGGTCCACGTAATCGGCCTGCACACCATTCAGTTTGGTGCTTCTCCCATAGAGGTTGTGCGCATAGGCGGGCACTATCCAGCCTTCGATATTGGCGTAGTTCTCAATGATCTGTCCGTAGAGCTGCTTGCGCTGCGCAGGGTCGGTCGCCGCCGCTGCCTGTGCTATCAGTGGATCGTTGATGTCCGGCTTCAAGTTGGTGTCGTCATCCGACGTGTGGAAGAGCTGAAGGATCTCCCAGGGCTCCTTGCGCCAGAACTCCGGTACGAAGAATGGAACAGCTTGATAGACGTTTGACCAGAAGTTCGGCCCGCTCTGCACGACGTTGAACGTGATCCCAATCTGCGACAACTGCTGTTGCACGACCGTTGATTGGGGTACCTGTGCGTGCGCCGGAAGGCAGTAGAGATCCGGGAGCTTGAGTCCGTTCGGGTACCCTGCCTCGGCGAGCAGTTGCTTGGCGCCCTGGGGATCGTGTGGGATCGTCAGGCTCGCCGGGAAGAGGGGATCACCACTGGGGATTGGGCCGTCAAATCCTTGGCTGGCGTAACCGGCATACACCACATCGACCACCTGCTTTCGGTCGATTGCCATCTTCATGGCCTTGACCACCCGGTAGTCATTGAAGGGTGGCTTCGAGAGATTGCAGGCCATACCAAACCAAATGGCATCCTTGAGGATTTGCAGTTGCACGCCGGGAGTGTCCATGAACTGAGCCGCGCTCGCGTACGGCACGCCGTCCATCCAATGTGCTTCGCCGGTCAGCACCGTCTGCACTCTCGAGGCTGGCTCGGTGACGTTGACGAACGAGATGCCGTCCAAGTATGGACGACCTGGCTGCCAGTAGTGAGGATTGCGAACGGCGTCGAATGACTGGCCCGGACTGAAGTCTTTGTACATGAATGGACCGGTACCGTTAGGTGCGGAGGTGAACTGGCCAACCGTGGTCCCGGCCTTGAAAATTTTCGCGTACCGGTTAGCCATGGCATTGGGCAGGAAGCCGAATGGTTGCGTCAGGACCATCTGCACCGTGTAACCATCGACCGCTGTCACATTCGCCTGGGGGAGTATGTTGCTGAGAAGGGCATTGACGTCAGTTCCTGACGCCGAGCTGAGCTCCTGTTGAATCGAGAAGACCACGTCCTTCGATGTCATCGCCGTCCCGTCGTGAAATGTGACGCCCTGACGGATCTTGAACGTCCAGGTGGTGGCGTCCGGCGACGACCAACTGGTCGCCAACATGGGATGCAATTGGAAGTTGTTATCCTTCGCAACCAGGGTCTCGTACATCGAGGCGATCATCGACGTCTGAAAGACATTGGACTGGCTGTAGAGGGAGAGACTGTCGGCGGTCGTCCCATCAGCTGTTGAGACCTTCGCAATGCCGCCGCGCCGCGGAGTCACCTTGCCCGATCCGGTCGTGGTTGACATCCCACACGCCGCCAGGCCGAGCGATCCCACCGCCAGGCCCGCCGTACCCAGGAACCCTCGTCGGGTCAGCTGCCCATCCCAGGCTTTCTCCATTAGGAAGATCCTCCATGCCGGTATCGCGTGGCCGCTAGAATAACATCTGCTACATTAGAAAGGTTGTTAGACAACATCAAGTGTCTGATCCGACTGCTGGAAACATCATGCTGACCAGGCGACTGCCTAATCAGGCTGTCACAATCTCGCCTGACATGGCGGCTTCGACTTCGACCTTTTCTGTGTTGGGGGTAGTTTCGACATGTCCAAACTCGCGGTGGCTTGGCCAGTGATGGTGGCGAAGTCATCGGGTGCAAACCAATGCCGCTTGAATCCATGAATCGCGAAGTAACGCAACGCGTCAAACGCTTCACCTTGCTGGTTTATCGAATGCCAGCCACACCCACAGCCGGCCGCGTGGCGGTCTGGCGTCAACTCAAGAAGCTTGGCTCCGTATACCTTCAGCAGTCGGTCTGCGTCTTCCCTGATAGTGCCGGCATTCGTCGCGACCTTGCGCCCGTCCTCGAGCGCATCACCCAGGCGGGCGGCGAGTACCATCTTTTGCCCTTGCGGCGACTGTCAGCCGACGAGGAGGACAAGTTGATACGCCAATTCATCGACCAGACGTCGAATCACTATCAGGAAATCATTGAGAACTGCGAAGTCAATTTCACGAAAGAGATCGAGTTCGAGACCTTTCGCAAGAACTTCACTTATGAGGAAGCCGAGGAGATTCGGGCGGAGTTCGAGAAGATTGGCGCATGGTTCGAGCGCGTGCACCAGCGGGATTGGTTCGGCTCACCAAATGAGGCGGTAGCTCGCGATTGGCTGGCGAGATGCGAGGCGCTTCTCGATCAGTTCGAGGCTCTGGTATACGAGCACCAAGAGAAGGGTGGTGAGTCGGACCTTCCCCGCGTCACGGTCCGACGGCGCCGACCCCGCGTGATCACCAATCGCGCTGCGGGCAATGGACGTTGACCGGTGGACGTCACACTGAGGACTTAGTCAGGGAACTCGACCGTGACTACATGGTCGATGTCCTTTCCCGCTTGGCTCGGGTTTCAACGGCTGTGCCGCTCGGCTACGAGACGCTGATCGCACCCGACGATCCCATCTTGGTGCACTACGTGCAGGACGTGCTGCGTCCGGAGTTGCCCAAGGTGGGGATCGTTGATGTCAGCGATGTCCCGGATAACAATCTCGTGGCTCGCATTCACGGTCTGAGCAGTGACGAAGCGCTCCTGATTGAGTGCTACACACCGACACAGCATTACAACCTGATGGATGATCCACTCTCGGGTCGAGTCGCGACTGCCCTCGATTATGGTTATGACGAGCTGTGCGTCTTCGGTCAGGGTGTGAGTCAGAACAAGGTCCACCAGGCGGTCATGCTCGGCGTGCTCCGGGTGCTGGTTGGGGCTGGTGTTCCGTTGAGGAACACGCTGTACTGGGCGATCAACAATGAAGGGTGCAGCACTCACGCTTGCAGTGAGGCGATCGTATCGAGCTTGAATCCCCGGCCAGTCTTCGCTGTGTGTCAGCTGGGCACGGGACTCAGGATTTGGCTTGGTAACCGAGGCCGCGTGGATCTCGACATTCATGTCCGTGGCCGGGCGACTCACTCGAGCAATCCACGAGCCGGCCTCTCAGCCATCGATGGGGTCAACGAGGTCCTCAACCGGCTGAGGACGCTCACGTGGGACTCAGCGCATCCGCTCCTCGGCGCGCGCCATGCCATCCCGTACAAGATCCGGTATGTGCCTGTCGCACCTCATACTCTTCCCTCAGACGCGGATCTCGCCATCGACTATCGGATGCTTCCCGGTGATGAGCCTGAAGAAGCCGCGGCGGCGGTCAGAGGGGTGATCGGTGATCTCTCACCCTATGTGGTTACGGTCTCTGTTGGCGTCTGTCAATATCCCGCTCTTGTTGACGCAAAAGATCCCTGGGTGGTGGCGCTTGCCGCGGCAGGCGACGAACAAGGATTGCCCCCGCTGCAAACCGAGTACCCGACCTCATGTTTTGACGCAGGGGGGCTTCAGCGGCTCGGGATCCCGGCGGTCACGTTCGGCGCCCGGGGCGGCGACTTTCCGCTGGGTGCCGACTTCATGCCGATCTCTCAGATGATGCGCGAGGCTCGCACGTTACTCCGCTTCATCGTCGATCGAATTGGAGCTGTCTGACCGATCGATCCCAGTCCAGCCATTAGTTGACGCCAACGCTGCTGAGCGTCCTCGACATTGCATGGCCGAAATCTCAGCCTATCGCCTGGAAGGAGTTGAGCCGCGACCGGTAGGTCGGCGCGGACGACGCCGGCGATCACGGGGTAGCCTCCGGCAGTTTGCGCATCGGCCATGAGGAGTATTGGCTGACCATTGCGCGGCACCTGCACACAACCGGGCGCGAGACCGAACGACAGTAACTCCGGTCCCTGCACCACCAGAGCCTCACCCTCCAGACGAAAACCCATGCGGTCGGAGTGCAGGCTCACCTGATAGTCTCTTCCGAAGAAGGCGTGCTGCGAGACGCGCGCAAGCCGAGAGAACTGCGGGCCTCGCACAACAGCGATCTCGACCGCGCCGGGCACAACATACGCGGGACGGAACTCCGACCGTAGCTCTTGGCCGACGTGGCGAACAGCCGCGTGGACATTCGCAACCGCCAGCTCGTCGCCGCGGTGGATCGGACGCCCCTCAATGCCACCCTTCGTTACAAGAAGGCTCGTCGACACGGATCCGAGCCACACATCCCCGACAAATCCCCCCGCAGCTGCCAGGTACGCTCGTGCCCCGGATCGCCGCGATCCAAAGGTCAACCGATCACCCGTTGATATGGCGAAACTCGTCCACAGCGGCGCGTCGCGACCATTGACCTTGGTGCTCAGATCTCCGCCGGTGACCGCAACGGAGCAGTCCCTGAGCGTCAGGAGCTTCGTCCCCCCGACAACCACTTCGAGACAGCCGGCGCCGGGGCTATTGTCGACAAGCCGATTAGCCGCCATCAGCGCGAAACGGTCCATGGCTCCGCCAATCGGAACGCCTGATGCGCGGTATTGCGGGCGTCCCAAGTCCTGGAGCGTAGCCAGGACGCCGGGACTTTCAACACGAAACGCGCTGTTCATGAGCTTACAAACTTGACGCGATCTCCAGCTTGCAGACGATTCGGTGGGTTGGCGTCTGCGTCGAAGAGCTGCAGTGTCGTGCGTCCGAGTAGGTGCCAGCCACCTGGGCTCGGCCATGTGTACACGGTCGCTTGCCTTCCAGCAATTGCCACTGAGCCAGGCGGGACCCTCACCCGCGGATTGGAGCGTCGCGGTAGCCGCAGGCTGCTCGGCAGTGGTCCGAGGTATGGCGTCCCGGGCAGGAAACCGATAAGGAACACCGAATACGTTGGGGCTTGGAAGGCATCCACGAGGTCCCGGATGCTGAGCTCTAACGCTCCGGCTGCCTGCTCGAGGTCCGGCCCATCGTAGATGACTGAAATCTCGTGTAGTCGTCCCGCACTGGCTTGTGCCCGAGCGCTCATCGGCGGAGCGAGTTGGATCACGGTTTCCCGAAGCCGTTCGGAGCTGATCGCCTCGGGATCATAGTGGATGGTTGCGGAGCCGTAGCTGGCGATAACGTCGGCGACGCCGACGACGCTGCGTAAGCGTTGGGCGAGTTCCACGACCCTGGCGTTCAAGCGTGCGTTGATGCTGTAGCCGAGAGTCACCACGAGTGCCGCGTCACCGAGGTGATCAATCCGCACGATCAGGCCACGCTTGGAGCTCGGACACGGATGCCGGCGTCCGCGAGCGCTGATCTGATCTTGTTTCCTAGGTCAACAGAACCCGGCGTATCCCCATGAAGAAGAATACTCTGACACTTGATCGGGATCGCTGTGCCGCTTGCACTGGTCACCAATCCTTGCGTGAGCATGGTAATGACCCGTGACACCACCTCATCGGGTTGGGTGATCAGTGCATTCGGTTCAGATCGAGGCACCAATGTCCCGTCATCACGATACGCTCGGTCCGCAAAGCCGATGATGATCACCCGCAATCCACGCCGACGCGACGCATCCGCGAGAGCACCCTCATAGGTGTACACCATCAACTCGGGATCGAACGCAGTGACCGCCTCAGAGACGGCGTCGGCGTAACGACGATCGTCCACAACCATGTTGCCGAGTTTGCCGTGCGGCGACACGTGCGTGACGCGACTACCGACCGCGCGCGCGAATCCATGTAATGCGCCGATCTGGTAAAGCACGTCCGTGCGAACCTCGTCAGGAGAGAGATCCATCGCTCTGCGACCGAACCCCACAATATCCGGGAACCCCGGATGCGCGCCGATTGCCACACCTCGATCGACGCACTTGGCGACCGATTGCTCCATCACCCGGGGATCGCCAGCATGAAAACCGCATGCAATGTTCGCTGAACTAATGACCTCGAATAACGCCTCATCGTTTCCGATGCGATAGTGCCCGAAGGATTCGCCGAGATCAGCTGAAAGATCGATGTCCGTGGTCATCTACTGCTCGGACCGGATCCATTTCGAATACTGACTGGATATGGAGAAGCTATGACCGTGTCTTCTTCTCAGCCGGACTACGTGGCTTTCCGATCTTTACCGGGGATCCGGAACGTATTTCGGCACCCAGGATACCCGACGATCTCGCATTCAACAATGTCCCCGTCATTCAGCAGGCGCGGCGGTCGATCCAGGATGCCGACGCCCAGTCCAGTACCCATAGCGATCAGGTCGCCCGGATGGAGGGTCATGCGGGCAGAGATCCATTCGATCGTCTCCTCAACGCCAAACACTGCTTCACCGAGTGAGTAGTTCTGACGCTCCTCGCCATTCACCCTGGCAATCACTTGAAGCTGGCTGGGATTCCCTGCTTCGTCTGCGGTGACGAGCACCGCGCCCAGGGGGGCCAGGTTGTCCGGGCCCTTTAGCGCCAGTGTTTCTGTTCTGCCTGGAACCGATGGCCGCGGAAGGATCTTGGCGCACGCTTCGTCGATCGCAATGTATCCGGCGACATGGCGGAGGGCATCCCGAGCAGGCACTTCGTGGCAGTACTGTCCGATTACCACACACACCTCGGCCTCGAAGTCAACATGCTCGATGACCCTCGGCACTTGGACGTCATCGTACGGACCGATCACGCATGTGGGCATCTTCGCGAATACCTCGGGTTGCTCAGGGAGGGGCTTGTTCTCCTGTTCGCACAGCGTCTTGTTGTTGTAGCCGATTCCGAAGACCTTCATCGGGTTGTGAATGAACGGGAGCAGGGTCATGCCGGTGAGACCACGATCAGATACGACGGCCGAACCATCATCCGCGGCCACGGCTTCGCCGATGACATCAAGGACCCCGGACCCGAGTCCAAACAGAACCTTTGGCTCCCGACCCAGCACACTCGCCACCGAACCCAAACCCGACTCGAGGCGCCCGTCGGGGTTCGCATAACGCTGAAGCGCGTGGGTTATCGAAACGATCGTGCCATCCTTGAGAACACCGAGCGCGCTCTCTTTCCCGTCGAGGTATCTGACTAGTTGCACTGAGCCTCTCCTTTGTTTGTTTTCCTCACCGGCTACGGGCCTGCCTCACCGGCCGCAAGTCGTACTCTTTCTCGGCCGTCGCCCGGCTGATCAATCCTTCGCTCAGGTCGCGCTGGACAGCGCGACGATCCCGCTCGCGGGGGTCGAAAAATCCACCGCCGCCCGGCAGTTCGAGTGTGAACGTGCTATCCGCTGACAGTCGCTGGGCGAGCTTCGGATTCCGACTCTTACCAGCAGAAGTTCGAAATCCGGCCCTCGCTCCCGGCCTCCCCCCCGAGTAGCCTTGAGCTGGAAGCGCGAAGCGATCGGAAAGCGTAGAGACGAAAAAGTCCTCGCCCGTGCGGACTCCGACCTCGATCACCTGGCCCATGCCGCCTCGGTAGCGCCCGGCACCTCCAGAGTTGCGGCGGTATTCCTTTCGGTGAATCACCAGCGGCGCGGTCGTCTCGAGCACCTCGGCCGGGGCCGATGCGACCCCCGACGGGAAAGCTGTGGTGGACAGACCATCGCCGTCAGGGCGTGCCCCAACTCCTCCGGCTGAAAAGAACACCGCCACGAACCTTTTTGTGCCAGCGCCGCGGACCGTTGTTAGCCAGATGTTGCCCGCACCTTCCGCGATGACTCTGTCGGGTAGGACTCCTGCCAATGCGCCAAAGACCGCGTGAACTACGAAGTGTCCGGCGATCTGGCGAGCCGCAACCGCGGCAGGATACCGTGGGTTGAAAATGGAACCCTCAGGAGCGACCACGTGGACTGGTTGAAAAGACCCATCGTTCTGTGGTACGCGGGGGCAAAGCGCAAGCTTGAGTCCATAGTTCGTATACGCGCTCGTGTAGTTGAGCACAACGTTGAACGCCTTGGAAACCTGAGCTGAGCTTCCCGCGAAATCCGCAGTTATCTCGTCACCCCGGACCGTAAGATGACACTCAATCCGAATCGGATCATCCACACCATCCGTGTAGCACACTGCTCCATAGACGCCGTCGGGAACGTCCAGGATGGCCTGCCGCATCGCGCGCTCCGATCGCTCGAGGATCTCACTCCCAAGAGCCTGCAGATCGGGCTGCCCAGTATCATCCAGATAGCTGAGCAAGCGCTCTCCTCCGACCTGGTTACCCGCCACCTGAGCATGCAAGTCAGCGAGAACCTCGTCCGGGGTTCGGACGTTCGCAGCCAGAATGTCAAACAGGGTCTGGTTGGGCCTACCTGCCTCGTAGAGCTTGAGCATCGGAATGTACAGGCCTTCTTCGAACACCTCGCTCGCGTCGGCTGAAAGCCCACGGCCCCCGATGTCGATTGCATGGCAGGTATTGCCAAAGAAACCTACTATCTTCGAGCCACTGAAGACCGGCGTAACCACCGAAATGTCATTCAACTGGCCGGAGGTCATCCATGGATCATTGGTGACCAGCACGTCGCCGGGCTCGAGTGAAGTCGTTGGGAACTGCTTCAGGAAGTGCTTCATTCCTGTCGCAAGCGCGTTGATGTGACCCGGCGTGCCGGTCACCGCCTGGGCAAGCATCCGGCCGTGAACGTCGAATACCGCTGCCGAGAGATCTCCAACCTCGCGAACGATTGGCGTGAACGAGGTTCTCATCAAGGCGGCGGCTTGCTCGTTGGTGACCTGAATGAGTCGAGTCCAGAGGATTTGCAGAGTCACAGGGTCAATGGGTTGCTTCCGAGCGGCCATCAGCGACGCTCCACCTTCAATGATCCGTGCCTGTCAACGACGCCGCGGCCACCGATGCCGATTACTGCACTCGACTCTCTTTCTTCAACGACTGCCGGGCCTTGGACAATCGACCCAGCCGCTAAAGCGTAGCGATTCCACACACTTGCCTCGATGTAAGCTCCCTTCTCGTGGGACCATATCTTTCGCCGCCCCTTCAGTGCATTCTCATCCGTAGCTTCAGCATCCAGAATCACGAGCGGCCGAGGTCCACTCACCTTTACCCGCCAAGTAGTGACTTCCACATCAACGCCGGGCGGCGTCCGGCCATAGAGCCGACGATATGCCGCCTCGAAGAGGTTCACAAGCTGCGCTTGCGCGCGTTCATTAAGACTACTCCCGAGCTCGACGCTGATCGCGTCGCCCTGGCCGCGAAATCGAACATCGACGGAGATCTCGACGCCCGCCACGTCGTCAAGGCTATTGCGCCCTTCGCTCACCATGGTATTCACCGCACGGCGCACGTCACCCCACGAAATCTCCGTCACGGCGCTCGGCATTGACTGGGCGTAGTCGAATGAAGGAGACGCGGTAAGCATGCCAAACGCTGATGCCACGCCGGCAGAAGGCGGATACAAGATGGTCTTCAGTCCTAGTCGACGGGCGACGCTCCACGCGTGAACCGGGCCTGCACCGCCCGTGGCCACCAGCGTGAAGTTGCGCACATCCCGTCCACGCTCTATCGCATGTATTCTGGCCGCCCCAGCCATGTTCTCATCGACGACCTCATGCACCGCCGCAGCAGCCGATGCTATCGGCAAGCCCAGCGTGGCTCCGAACTGAGAGAGTGCTTGCTCTGAGGCAGCGGTGTCGAGCACCAGATCGCCTCCGAGGAAGAATGTCGGGTTGAGATAGCCCAATATCAGGTCGGCGTCGGTGACGGTCGGTCGAAGACCGTTGCGGCCGTAGCAAGCTGGACCGGGCTCGGCACCAGCACTCTCGGGTCCGACGCGGGGCAATCCGAACTGATCAACAAAAGCGATCGACCCTCCGCCGGCGCCGATTTCGATGAGGTCGACTACAGGGAGGCGCAGCGGCAGTCCACTCTCTTTCGCAAACCGATTCACTCGCGCGACCTCATGTTCTCGCGCAAGTAGCGGCCGGCCATGTTCGATCAAGCACGCCTTAGCGGTCGTGCCACCCATGTCAAAGGCGAGAACATCATCCTCGCCGCTCAACGTACCGAAGAACGCAGCGGCTATTGCCCCGGCAGCTGGGCCTGATTCGCACATGCGGAGCGGGTATCGCCGTCCGTCATCGATTGACGCGAGTCCGCCGGTCGACAACATGAGACGCAGCGGCGCCGATATACCGAGACCGCGTATCCCGCTGTCGAGGCGGCCGAGATAGCGATTCATCAACGGTCTTACATACGCGTTTGCCGCCACGGTGGATGTACGGACATATTCTCCGGGTTCTGAAACCATGTCCGATGAGATGCTGACAGGAAGACCCGGAAGCTCTTCCGCGAGGATCTCCTGAGCCAGACGCTCGTGCTGTGGATGGCGATACGAGTGCAAGAACGACACAGCAATCGACTCAATTCGCTCGCGCCGCGCTCGTCGGGCGAGCACCCTCACGTCATCCGGATCCAGCGGGCGAAGCACGGTCCCATCCACGAGGACTCGCTCGGATACCTCCCAACGAAGGCGGCGGGGCACGAGTGGCTCGGGAAGCTCGAGTGCAAGGTCATAGATGTCGTAGCGATGTTCTCGACGCATTGCCAGGGCATCTCGGAACCCCCGGGTCGTTATCAGCAGGGTGGAAGCACCCTTGCGCTCGATGAGGGCATTGGCGACCAATGTCGTCCCGTGTACCAGCTCGACGATGTCGCGGGGCGGGGTGTCAGAGCGCCGGAGGACCTCCTCTAGTCCATGCACGACACCTTCTGATGGGTCCTGGGGTGTGGTGAGCGTCTTGCCGACCGCAACAACTTTCCCTGATCGGAGCAAGACGAGGTCTGTGAATGTGCCGCCGATGTCGACGCCCACCCTTGCGTCCGACGTCATTCGATCGGCGGATTTGGAAGCGGGGAGGCGTCCGTCCGCGCGGTGAGGGATTGTGCTGACACTAGTTGCAGCCTGTCGCTTTCCACGTCGAAACCATCAATTGCCATGGGCGACATCGGTGCGGTTGTCTTCGCAACTTGCTTGAAGCTGTCGCGCAGGCCCACCGCAACAGCCGCGAGCACGCCCACCACAAGCAGGAGCGCAGCGAGGCCCTTTTGACTGCTTACGTGATCGACAAACAGCGCCACGCCAAACAGCGACGCCACCATGGCAATAGCGAGAGCGCCGTCGTTCACGAAGAGTCCCCACACCTCATGCACCACTGCTTTCATCCAGCGTGGGACCCCAATGCCGAGCGTCGCACTGCTCGCACGGCGAAGGACCCAGACGGCCAATACCGAGGCCGCAAGATACGCCGCGATAAGGGGAAGGAGGCTCAGATCGCTATTCCACCACTGCACACCCAGACCCTCACCCGCGAAGAACGTACCAAACGAGGTCAGCATGATGCCCACCAAATACTTCATGGTGTTCTCAGGAACTTGGGTCAACGGACGTCGAAGCATGAAGCCCGCTATTACGACTACCACAAGCGAGGCGAGGGCGCCGAGTACAGCCGATGACACACCCCGCAATCCTCCCAGCGCCACGACAATGAAGACGACCTCCATGCCCTCAAGGAATACGCCTCCAAGGGCCGTGGTGACGCCGGCGCGGTCGAGTGTGCCGGAGTTAGCGCCTCGAGTCGATACGAGTGCCGCTTTCGTCGCCTCGAACGTCGCAGCTTCGTCGTGGAGGGCCTTGAGACCGCTCGAGCGAAGGATGGCCTTGTGTAGCCAGTTCAGGCCGAACAGGAGCAAGCAGACGCCAACCAGCGTACGGGCCACCCCGATGTTGAGGTGGGTAGTGACGACTGTCCCGAAGCCAAGAGTGATCACCGCCAGAGCCAGGAGTGCCGCGAGCGTCCCCACGAGTGCGCTCCTCCACCCCTTGAACAGCGCCACGGCGAGGACGATCGTAAGAGCTTCGACCCATTCCACGCCGGCGGCGAGGAAGGTGGCGAGGACGACCAGGGCGTTCACAGGCCCCTGCCGCCAGTGCTAAGTTGAACGCACGTATTCATGAAACATATGATACATCCTGCAGTCGCTCCGGGCTCGGGTCCCGGCCCAACTAACCTGCCGTGCCCGAGCCCCGGCTCCCGATTCCCGAAGCTAAGCTGCCATGAGGTGTCGCGATGAACTCTAAAGACGCGAGGATTGACCGCCCGGAGGCCGACATGGGGCCGGGATCGGCGTGCGTCTGGGCGGGCGAGCAAGCTCTCAGTCGAGAGGGGACCCAGATAGCCGTGGAAAGGAGCGTTGCCTTTGGGTATCGGGATCTCGACCACTGGCTTAACGTGGCACACGGACGGTCGCCCGGGCACATCTATAGTCGAAACACCAACCCCACCGTCGATGCACTCGAAGCCAAGGTCCGCGTCCTAGAAGCAGCGCCAGATAGTGCTGCATTCTCCAGTGGCATGGCCGCGATCAGCAATACATTGTTCGCACTCGTGTCGCCCGGTGAGCGGGTGGTATCCCTCAAAGACAGTTACGGCGGAACCAGCAAGCTATTCCTCGAGGTCCTTCCGCGATTCCGGATTGATGTCTCACTGTGCGAAACGACCGACCACGACGCAATTGAACGAACGATCTCTGCGGGTTGTCGGGTCCTGTACCTGGAAAGCCCCACCAACCCCACCCTGAAAGTACTCGATCTGGCGCGGCTTGCTGAAGCGGCGCATCGAGTAGGAGCCCTCGTGCTTGTTGACAACACTTTCGCCACGCCGATCAACCAGAACCCACTCGCCTTGGGAGCAGACCTCGTGCTTCATAGCGCCACAAAGTTCCTCGGCGGCCACGCCGATGCCCTTGGCGGGGTTCTCTGTGGAGGGGCAGAACTGGTGCGACAGGTCTTCAACTTCCTGAGATCACCGGCGCGGCACTTGACCCCACGGCGGCGTATCTGATCCTCCGAGGGATGAAGACTCTGCACCTCCGCATCGCGCAACAGAATCAGAGCGCTCTCGCGATTGCCGCTGGCTCGAGAGACATCCAGCGGTTCTCCGGGTCTTCTATCCGGGACTCGAATCACACCCAGCTCACGTGACGGCGCGCCGTCAGGTGCGCGGATTCGGCGGCGTGCTGGCGTTCGAGCTGAATGGCGGATCCGAAGCAGTGGGACCTTTCCTCTCCAAGCTCCACCTCGCGCATCTGGCCGCCAATCTTGGCGCAGTTGAGACGATTGCCGGACCTCCGGCCACAACGAGTCACGTCGAGTGTTCCACTGAGGAACGTGCAGCACTGGGCATCCCTGAAGGACTTATTCGTTACTCCGTAGGAATCGAGGATGCTGATGACCTGATCGCTGATCTTGCAGGCGCCCTAGCGACTTGACGCCCCCCGCGCGACATGTCTGCGCCTGGTGCAACCGACTGGGTCTACGTGGCACGCAGACTTAATCGGGTCCCGCAAGATGCTCGCTGAGGCACCAAGAGGGTTCCGCTGTTGAGCCTCTCCGCGGCCGTCCAGACTGCTGCATTCGGGAGGTCAGAAACCTCGAGGTCTATCTGGAACAGCCCCTCTCCGTCCTGATCGAGTGCAGCGCGCGCTGGTCCGGAACCGGCGGGTTCGAGAAGATCGACTTGGAATCCATTTATTTCCAGGCGAACACGCTCGGCGCCGACTTCGACATCATATGCGGGCTCCTCGACGATCGTTAGTCCCATGACGTCTCGATACAGGAAGAGCACCTCCGCCAAGGATCGTACGACGACACTAATACCCGCAACGCGCGAGGCGCCGTTCGGGTGGCTCGTCAACCTCTCCGCCTCCATGCGCTGACGGCCCGGAGTGTCATCCCATCTGATAAAGAACGGCCACGGCTTACGCCAAGCCGACCCGCCTGGAATCAGCAGCCTCCATGTGAGCCGTATTCCATCGGGTCGAGTGCGTTCCATCGGAACCACTTCCGGCATAGGCGTGGCCTGATCCTGGGAGGTCCAGCGAATCCGAAGCGCCCCGAGATCCGAAGTGGCAAATGCAAAGCCCAGTGGACCGTCGCCCCGGTCCCCAAGATATCGGACGAGATCGAGCACGTTTCCGCCGCATGCTCGAGCCATCGCCTCGTCATGCACGCCGATCAGCTCAATATACCCTTGGCCGAAGGCCACAATAGCGTTGTGCGTGCCTCTGCCGGCGTGGCGTCCGCCGAAACTGCACTCGAAGCCGAGGTCGCGATATGCCGCAACGGCCAAGTCCAGGTCGCGGACTGCGATTACCGCATGATCGAAGCCGCTGATTAGCGCGTTCGCCACCAAACGCTCCTCACACAAACACCAGCACTACTCCGGTATCGGCTTAGGGAGTTGGTGCAATAAGCGTAACATCTAACGATGAGTGTAAACTACCGATCGTTACATCGCTCGGTGGCCAGCCCCACGTTCTGAACCAATCCACACGTGAACCAATATGCTGCCTAGCTTGACTCCGCCAGGCACCCACCTCTCAGAGAAACGCACCTCGCGCTACGCGTGCGATCACTGGCTGGAAAGCCGTGCCCGACCGGATGATCACGATGCATGCTGACGGTGCCGTCGCAGATCCAGATACCCCTGATCTCCCCGCCGAAAGCCTCTCGATTGTGCAGGCGATCAGGGCTGCTCTTGTATTGGAGATGGCCCGCGACGAGAGAGTCGTGGTGTTCGGAATGGACGTCGGCGTGCTCGGTGGGGTATTTCGCGTAACCAAGGGTCTCCAGCAGAGATTTGGGCCGAATCGAGTCTTCGATACGCCACTCGCAGAAGGATCGATCATCGGCGCATCCATTGGGTTGGCCGTTGGGGGGCTGATCCCTGTTCCAGAGATCCAGTTCCTCGGGTTCACCCACCAGGCTTTTCACCAAATCGGTCCGCAACTGGCCCGCTTCCGGTTCCGATCTCGTGGGCGTTTCCCGATGCCGGTGACGATCCGGGCTCCATTTGGTGGCGGTTCGCGGACCCCTGAGTTTCATGCTGACGCGATCGAAACCCAGTTCACGCAGACGCCCGGCATCAAGATCGCGTGCCCTGCGTTCCCCGGCGACGCCAAGGATCTGCTGAGTCTCGCGATTCGTGACCCCGACCCCGTCCTCTACGTCGAGCCCCAGCGCCTGTATCGGTCGGTCCGGGGTCCGGTTGGCGAGTCGGAGCCGCTCCCATTCGGTCGGTGTCGGACGGTCCGACCAGGGACCGATATCGCACTCATCGCATGGAGTGCTGCCGTGCACCTTTGCCTCGAAGCGGCAAATCAGCTCGAGCTGAAAGGGATCTCGACAGCAGTGGTCGACGTGCGAACGCTCGTCCCGTTGGATGTGGACGGTTTGGTCTCCGCCGTCGCTGCCACGCATCGAGCCGTGATCGTGCATGAGGCGCCACTCAGCGGCGGTTTCGGTGCCGAGATCGCTGCAACGCTTACCGAGGAGCTGTTCAGCTCACTTGAGTCGCCCATCCTCAGGGTCGCCTCGCGAGACACTCCTTACCCACCGGGGGCACTCGAGGACTTCTACCTTCCCACCGTGCCGCGGATCGTCGCTGCGGTGGAGCGCGCCGTTGGATTGGCGAGGCCATCGGCATGACGGAACGCGCTTTCGAGACCCGCCCAACCTCCGCGCGGCTTCCCCAGCGCCAGGACAGCTTGGCACCGATGGCACCGGCACAGATTTCGCAGGCACTTCATCTCATGATCCAATCGCGCGCAATAGATGAACTCGTGATTAAGCTGCAGCGCCTTAAGCGAGCCGGAACCTTCGCGCCCGTACATGGCCAGGAAGCCGCTGTGGTCGGATCCGCAATGGCTCTGGACCCGATGAGAGATTGGATGGTCCCGGCATCTCGCGAGAATCCGGCCATGATTCATCACGGCCTCCCAGTAAAGAATCTCCTCTCGTTGTATATGGGACGGCTTGACTTCGCGACAATTCCGATGGGAGTCAAATTACTGCCACGCCAACAATCGATAGGTGCTCAGCTCCCCCACGCCGCGGGCCTCGCCTGGGCACTCAAGCTGCGGCGGCAATCAGCGGTGACCCTAGTCTACTGTGGCGATGGCGCTTCCTCTGAAGGGGACTTCCACGAGGCGCTCAACTTGGCGGGAGTGATGCGCGTTCCCTTGATCATTGTTCTTGTCAACAATCAGTACGCGATCTCAACGCCATTGCATAAGCAGACGGCGGCTCCCACACTTGCCATGCGCGCCGCTGGTTATGGGTTCCGTGGCGTGGCGATCGACGGCAATGACCTGTTCGCGGTCTTTGCGACGACGCAAGAAGCAGTCACGCGAGCACTCGACGGCGACGGTCCGACGCTTATCGAATGTCGAACCTATCGGCTGGGATTCCACAACACTTCAGACAACCCCAACGACTACCGCGATCCCGCCGAGCTCGAACGGGCGATGCTCAACGATCCGATCGAGCGTCTGCGCAACTATGTGGTCAACACAGGCATCTCCTCGGCGGAGGAGGTCGCCGACTTAACACTCAGAATCAAGCAAGAGCTCTTCGACCTGCAGCGCGAGGTTGGTGAACTACCACGCCCTGGGCCAGAGTTCATCTTCGATCATGTCTATGCGCAGCTCAGTGAGCGACTCATAAGGCAACGATCCGCGGCTATTGAGGAGAACAGTGAGTGAACCGCCATGTCGTAACTATGCCGCAACTCGGCGAGTCGGTCAGCGAAGGCACGATCATGAAGTGGTTGGTAAGCCCCGGTGAGTATGTTGCCGAACTGGATCCACTGGTCGAGATCAGCACGGACAAGGTCGAGACCGAGGTGCCGGCTCCGATTAGTGGGATCCTACGCGAGATCCTCGCACACGAAGACGACACAGTCCCTGTTGGAGCACCAATTGCGGTTATGGAGACGGCGCCTTAGATCGATACTTCGGCTGCCTCAAGGCGGAGCGCGTGTGTCGACGCCAGACGCGCCAAGCAACGGAGCCGTTGAGTTGACAGACTGTTCGCAACTGAAGGCGCGGAGGCAACTTCATGCACAGCATAGGTTTTGAACGTCAAATCGTCGATCGTGGCGCATATGAAAGAACCGTCAAGCGATTCAGCGACGCGGACATCGTCCTACCCACGTTCGCACAGTTGGCGGACCCCAAAGCTATTCCGGAACGCGTGGTCCAAGCCCTCGCCCGGATCCAAGCAGATGACCTTCACCCTCGTAACCTGTTCCGCATCCACTGGTTCAATGCCGCGGACCGCCAGAGTTTCGTGGACGTGCCTGAGCATATTGTGCTCCCGCGCGAGCTTACGGGCGTGGACGCTCCCATCATCGTGATGCTTGGAGATCGCTTTCCATTGATCGGCGCCCACAAGGTGCTGGCCGCATATGCGTGCATCGTGCCGCGCATTGTGACCGGCCAGTTCGATCCAACGCGACAGCGTGCGGTATGGCCGTCGACTGGGAACTTCTGCCGTGGCGGCGTGGCCATCGCCAGGCTAATGGGAGCTCGAGGCGTCGCTGTGCTTCCGGAAGGAATGAGCGACGAGCGTTTCCGCTGGCTCGACAAATGGGTCATGTCTCCTGAGGATGTGATCAAGACGTCTGGGACAGAGAGCAATGTGAAGGAAATCTACGACAAGTGCGCCGACCTCGAACGCGATCCTGACAACGTAATCTTCAACCAGTTCTCCGAGTTCGGAAACCATCTCGCGCACTACCTCTGTACAGGCCGGGCTGTCGAGGTGCTGATGGACACGTTGAGGACGCAGCGCTCCGCGCTCACGATCCGGGCATTCGTCTCAGCCACCGGATCGGGCGGAACCCTTGGCGCAGGCGACTATCTGAAGGACCGATACGGTTCGCTAACGGTTGCAGTCGAGGCGCTCGAGTGTCCAACCATGCTGGCCAATGGATTCGGCGAGCACAATATCCAGGGCATCGGCGACAAGCACATACCGCTCATCCACAACGTGATGAACACCGACGTCGCGGTCGCCGTGTCCGACCAGGCCACGGACGGCCTCAACGTGTTGTTCCAGAATCGAGTTGGCAGACGCTACCTCCGTGAGCGACGACATGTCGGCGACCAGGTGATCCAGAACCTGTCTTCGCTGGGACTGTCCTCAATCTGCAACATCCTCGCCGCGATCAAGGTAGCTAAGTACTTTGACTGGGGTCCGGACGACGCGGTGGTGACAGTGGCGACCGACGGAGCAGTGCTCTACCACTCCGAGGCCGAGAAGTACCTGAGTCAACACTACCCGGACGGCATCGACGAGGTGGATATGGGCGAAATCTTCGCCGAGCATATTCGAGGCAGCACGACCGACAACATGGTTGAGTTGTCTCATCGCGATCGCAAGCGCATTTTCAATCTCGGGTACTTCACCTGGGTGGAACAGCGAGGTGTCTCGCTCAGTGAGTTCACGGCGCGCGAGAGTCAGACGTTTTGGAGAGAGGCTCGAATGATTCTTCTCGAGTGGGACCACATGATCGACGAATTGAACGCGCAGACGGCCGTCCGGAGACCCCGCTAGAGACCTTCCGGACTCGACGGTCATCCAGGGATGCTCTCAGCGGCAACAGGCTCACCACGGAGGTTGGGCTAACCAAACAATGGCACCGCGAGCATCGAGGTCGGCGTTTCGAGATCGACGTCGCCCAGCAGCGCCCCTGGCGTTTGAGGAGGTCGTCGACCGGCCCCGGCGGCCAGACTGACGCGGGGACGGAAACCGGCCCCATGGCGGACAGAGACTGATGTTGCGGTCGATCTGTTGCACAGCGTAGGTGTCGAACTTCGTGTACTCGGCAGCTACACAGATGAGGCGCGGGTTGTGCCAGTCGATGCCAGCGGCAATCTGCGAAGCTCCCTCGATCACCTCACGTTGGGCTAGGCATCCGACCTACTTGGCCTCAGCGAGCGCCAGGTCCGGCACCTCTCGTCCCGTTGAGCAGCGACAGCCCCACGGGACTGATCGTTGGCGACCGCGGACGACGACCACCAACACGGTGAGCGCGGCGACTGCAGCACCTGTGATCGAGCTGGCGCCCACGACCTATCGCGGGTTCAACCAGCACTATCTGACCGAGATGCTCGCGGAGCACGAGGGCAGGGACCTGTCTCGATCGAGCGTGCGGCGCATCCTCAGTGGCGCCGTAGTCCGGATGCAGCAGGATTCCGAAATGGATCCGTTGAAGACGAACGCGACCGTCGCGCCGACGATCCACGACGCCATCACCCAGATGAGCTCACGTCGCGGCTCCTCGACGATCGTCATCGGACGTTCGTCGGCGGGCGCTCCCTGCACCTTGCGTGCCTCCGCTCAGCATGCGCCCGAGCGAGGCGTCAGCCAGAGACTGGCGTGTGTTGTGTCGCGTCGGCCGGCACGGCCACCGGCTCGGCCCGATGCGCCTGAGATGCTGCAGGAGGGGCTGCGACCACCTGCGCGATCGGGGCGGGTTGCGCCGGCGTGGCCGTGGTCGCTTGAACGACCGCGTCCTCCGCTGCCGATGAGGCCTTCCGAAACTCGCGGATGCCCCTGCCAAGCGCGGCGCCCACGTCTGGCAGCTTCCCGGGGCCCCAGATGATCAAGATCACCACCAGCACGATGATGATCTCCGGTAGATGTCCGGTCAGTGCGCCCATATTTCCCTCCAGTCTAGCATTAGTCTTTGATGCGTCCCTGAGTTCAAACGACGCGCGGCAGCGAGTCTCTGATCCACGTGCGGTCACGCAACTCTCGAAGCAACTCCAGTCGGACTCCTTCGTCGTTCCAACCTTCGCAGGCGTCCGCGGTCGCTCGCGCGCATCTACCTCCGCCGCTTGAGTTCACCTCGCAGAGAGTTGGGAATTGTCCTACTTGGACAGCAACCCTTGATGAAGCTGGTGGTGTCCAAGGTGTCGATCCAAGCGGTAAGACACGCGGGACGGACACCGCCGGCCGAGTGGATCGCGGTGCCAACGACACCCTCAACTGGCTATCCACTCGCATCTGCGCTTGCATTCTTCTTCGCGCGGACACATTGGAGCGCCCCTACTCGGGGCGCGGCTCGGCATCAGTCACAGCACCGTGCTGCGAATTTGGAAGCATCGCCGTCTGCAGCCTCATGGACGGTTTCAAGTTCAGCCCAGATCCCAACCTCGTGGACAAGGTCACCGACATCGTTGGTCTCTACCTTCGTCCACCCGAAAAAAGCAGTGGTCCTCTGCGAAGTGGTCCTCTGCGTCGATGAGAGAGTCAAAATCCAAGCCTTGGACAGGACCAGCCGCTGTTGCCCATGCGACCCGGCAAGGTCGAACGGCGCAGCCACGACTATGTTCGTCACGGCACGACGACACTCTTCGCAGCTCTCGACGTGGCCACCGGCGAGGTGACCGGGCGCTTCTACGCGCGCCATCGCCGCGAAGAGTTCCTGGGGTTTCTCCAGCGGCTGGCCCGGGTGTATACGACGCAGGAACCTCACCTCATCGTGGACAACTACCGGACCCGCAAGCACCCGGTCGTCCGCGCATGGCTGGCAGACAACCCGCGCATCCACCTCCATTTCACGCCGATCGGAGGCAGCTGGATGAATCAGGTGGAGACCTGGTTCTCGATCCTGCAGCGGCGGGTCATTGCGCGTGGCGTCTTCCGAAGCCTGCCGATCTCATCCTGGCCAAGGCGAACCCTCTACGTATTCCTGAGTCGGTGCAATAGCGATCTTGGCGTCTCGCACGTCGACCACAAGAGGCAGACGCTGCTCAGTGGTACGGTCGAATGCAGCGGCAAGTAGCCGCTGAAAGTCCGCTCGGTCCGCTGACACCCGCATGAGCGTAGTGACGACGGCGACCTGCATATCCACGTGAGGGCTGCCGGTGTCCGCTGACGTAACCCGGTGACGCTTGAACCTGCGGTACCCCCGGTCGGCCACCTTTGGATTCATGCTCCGGAGTTCGCGACGAATGCCGGCGGGAAGTTGTTCGTAGATGTATTTGTTGATGAGGTGCCCGACGAAGGGTGTTCGCTTGGCCGTCCCGGGACGATAGTCCCATTCCTGAAGACGGTAGATCTGGCGGAAGAACTCCTCTGGGAACGCTCGCGTCCAGGGCATCAATTCCGGGGCGATGTAGTGTTCAAGGATCTGATACAGCTCGTCTCTCGCGCGCGCCTCCGCATACCCGGTTGCGGCATCGACGAGCCCGACGACGCCGTCCTCTGTGAGGCCCCGAAGTAGGATCGCGCAGTTGCGCGCGATGGGCTCCTGCGACTTCCGAAGCACCTGATCTGCATTCGCATCGAGATAGACGCGGCAAACCTTCGGCAGGAGTTCCGCCTCATACCCGACCATCGCTTCGCCACTCTGACCACGGAATTTGATGGGGGTGGCCGCTCGTAACAGGTTCTCGTCGAGATATGGCCTCAGGTTTTCGGCGCTCAGAAAGGCCGCGAGATCGCCAGGGCTAGGTTTCATCTTGGGGCCTCGCAGGCGCCCGATCGCGCGGAGCACGCTTCCCTGAGTTAGAACGCGAGCCGGGGTATCCGGCTCCCCATGTCGGTCGAGGACCGCGCAAGAGATCGTGCGATCGCCCACCGAGAGTGCTCCCGACGCGACGGCCCGCGGCAGGACATCACCCCATCGGGCGAGTGCCGCTTCACGTGCAATCGCCTGACGCTCCTCCGGCGACAGACGCTCGGCGCGGGTTCGACCTCCCTTCGCGGCTCCGGAGGCTGACTCGCTACCCATTCTCAAGGCTCTGATGTTGACTGTCCAAATGTCGAGTATGCATGCTTTGGTAAGCATGGCACAAGGTGCCCGGTAACAGGTATGGTACGGAACTCGCTTTATCGCCACGCCGAGCTCCAAAGAGCGAAGTTGCCGACAGCTGGACACCTGAATTAACCAAGCATGAACCCACTAAGCACACCCGCGATGGGATGCGCGCGGCCGAGACCGCCGCGACAGAGACCCCCAAGCTCCTGTTCTCGACCCGGGAGGTCGCCCGTGCCTTGGGCGTCAGCGAGCGCTACATCAAGCAGCTCATCCACAACGGAAGCCTGCGGTCGCTCAGGGTGGGCAGGTTGCGACGAGTCTGTGCGGATGATCTGCGTGACTGGATTGAGCGCCAACGAGCCGTCGACCAGCCCGTACGCCCCGAGGCACACCGCTGACCCACCCCGCGATCGCGCCAGCGCCAGGCGTGGTTTGGAGCGTCCTCCGGGATCCGCACCTAAACCGCTGCCATGCCCGTGGCGACCCGAATCCGATGCAGCCGGCCGACGCGGGAGCCCGGCAGTCAGGATGCACCCTAGAGCCGAGCGGACCGCTGCGCACGCGACTGGTGTCGGGCCGACGTCCCACCGGTGGCGGCAAGCGCCGCGCTCGACGATGCGGCGCCCCCTCAGTAATGGCGCGACGTGGTGGCGAGGATCTCTCCCGCGGCCGGAGACCGCCGACTCGCGGTCTCAGCTGACTGCGCGATCACCACCTGCGATCACCGCATGAGCGCGCGTTCGCTGGCCATCCCTGCAGGGATGTTCGGCCTGTCGGGGGCACGGGCTCAACGGGGCCCACTCAGCATGGCTGAACCAGGTGGCTGCACCAGGTCGGTGAGGCAGTCACTGCACCAGGTCACTGAAGCAGACAGCTGCATCAGGTAGCTACACCCAGGAGTGACGACATGAAGAAGGCAACATCGATCCCAGGCTCGCAAGCGATACGGCCTGACCAATCCCGCGCTCAGGGTGCACGGCAGAGCGCGCCGCGACCCCAGGCGGCGGCGCGCCGACGCTACGCTTCGGCGCATCCTGGTCGCACCGTGCGTCTCCAGCCCGGGCCAGACGCGAAGGTCGCTGCCATCTGCGAGCATCTGGACGTCAGCTTCAACGGAGGGGTCAACATCGCAATCGACGGCCTCGACGACGCTTCGTTGGAGGCGATCCACACCCATGGCTATGAGCAGGGCTACCGTGATGGCGTCGCGGCTGGTCGTGCCCAGGGGCGAGCGGCTGGCGAAGCAGAGGCCAAACGGATCTACCGCTTGACCGTGCCCTGTGCGAACTGCCATGAGCCGATAGAGATCCGGCACGACGATTCGAGCGCCGACTCCGTACTCAGGGTCCTGATCGACAGGGGCATAGCGCACACCACGTGTCCGAGCCAGCGTGAGTGACCGAGCACACCACTCGGCTGACGTCCGATAACGGGAGGGTATCGGACGTCAGGCGTGCGCATTTCCAACCAGAGGAGTACGGGAATCGAACCCTCCCAAGCTTGTTCAAAACGATCGGAAGAAGCGCCGTTTAAACTCGAGGCAACGGTCAGGAAGCGCCACATTACGCCGTGACCGGACTGAGATATTGGCCTAGCACCTCCAAACGCCGCGAGGTGTGGGCTGTCTACGCGTCTGGTGAAAGGATGCTCGGCTGGCCAAGGGTCACGGAATGACACGTGGCCCCTGGTCGGTGGTTTTGGGTCGCTCTACTTATCAAGGAGTACCTGCGGCCCATTCGCATCCTGGCGATCGCGGAGGACTTGAGAGAGCAGCGTGGCGGTCCACTGATCGACCCAACGGCGGAGTGGGTCCCGCCGGGTTTGACACCCTCGCTGACGCGGCCGAACGACGAACCGGCACCGGAGGACGACGGCCCACTCTACTACGTTGAGCCGCTGTGACCGCCCCCAAAGAAGTACGCTTTCTGCCCGAGCCACTGCGGGGAGTCGCATCGTCTGCGACGCTTCACGCGGGGTTTCTGGCGGACCCGCGCGAGTAGCACTCGCACCGCACCTAGCAGCAGTGCCGCACCGATGTGCTGGGCACGCCTGCGGGATTGCGGGATCCCGCTCCTCGCGCGCCTTGGTGCCCAACGACCGCACGTCGCGATGCCCTTTGGCCCTGTGAGGGCGACTCCTGCGATCCCTACTCTGGAACCCATAAAGGAAACAAGGGATCGCCGTGGGGCGGGAGGTGCCGTGATGTCGCTCTGGATGAAGGCCGGCAAGACGCAACTCGTTGACGGGTGCGATCCGGCGGTGAAGCGCCGCCCGCTGATTCGACGTCTCGCGGGATTGACCGCGCTCCTGGTGGGAGTGCCCGTTCTGACCCTCGGCCTGACGATCGGCAGCGCGGCTGCCTCAGGAGCCGGCAAGGTGACCATCTACCCCTTCGCAGAAGGCGGCCCGCTTGAGATCGCTGCCGGCGCCGACGGGGCACTGTGGTTCACCGCCAACGGCTATGTGGAGACGATCGGGAGGATCACCGCTGCCGGAACGATCACCTACTACACCGACAGCGCCGGCCTTCCGTATGGGATCGCGGCCGGTCCTGACGGCGCGTTGTGGTTTACCAACCACAATTCGATCGGCCGGATCACTACAGGCGGGGGGGTCACCAACTACACCGACTCCAGCATCAGCTATCCCGGCGCGATCACGGCCGGTCCTGACGGGGCCTTGTGGTTCACGAACGAGTACCCCAACGCCTCGATCGGCCGGATCACCACCGCTGGGGTGGTCACCAACTACACCGACCCCAGCATTACCGACCCGAGCGCAATCGCGGCCGGCCCTGACGGGGCCCTGTGGTTCACCCAAGAGGAAGGTGGCGGCTCAATCGGCCGGATCACCACCGCTGGGGTGGTCACCAGCTACACCGGCACGGGCTTCGACTATCCCGAAGGGATCGCCGCCGGACCCGATGGGGCCATGTGGTTCACCAACACCGGCTCGATCGGCCGAATAACCATGGGCGGGGTGGTCACCTACTACGGTTCCACCATCAACGGCGCGTCCAGGATCGCGGCCGGACCAGACGGTGCCCTGTGGTTCTCTATCCTCGAAGGCAACGCGATCGGGCGGATCACCACGGCGGGGGCGATCACCCACTTCAGAGCCACCGGCATCCGCAACCCGATTGGGATCACGGCCGGCCCCGATGGGGCCATGTGGTTCGCCAACGGTGGCACCGACTCGATCGGGCGGATCACCACCACCGTCACCCCAGGCATCACGAGAGTGACCCCCAGGTCGGGCGCGGTGGGAACAGCCGTGACCATCACCGGCCGCAACCTATCGCGCGCCATCGGGGTCGCCTTCCACGGCACCCCCGCGACCATTGTGTCTGACACCTCAACCAAGATCGTCGTCACGGTGCCTGCGGGCGCCACCACCGGCCACGTCTCCGTCACGACTCGCGCGGGCACAGCGACCAGCAACGGCACGTTCAAAGTGACGTAGCAGCCCCGACATGGGCACGGAGTTCATTCCAACCGGTTTGCCACCGCCACTTTCGGGCCGCCCTTGCGTCGTAGACGCGGCCGCGCCCACGAGTTTCCGAAGTGCCCAATGACCGCATGCCGCGGTGCCCTTCGGCCCTATGTGTTCGACCCGGCGATTCCTACTCTGGAACCCGTAAGGAAACAGGGGATCGCCGTGGGGCGGGAGGTGCCGTGATGTCGCTCTGGATGAAGGCCGGCAA
>OBLU010000371.1_pt1 | contig 43464 bp, 31 predicted proteins | sample 1518681 | NCBI WGS metagenome assembly OBLU01 (sample SAMEA3539304, study PRJEB22396) | soil metagenome | biome: tundra; feature: field; material: soil | place: USA | collected 2010-05 | depth 0.15 m
ACATGAAATCCGCCCGCGTCCCGAATTCCTTTATGAGCTGGATGGGTGTCCCCATTGTATCGAGTGGCGGGATTTGCAGAATCCGCGGGTCACCAAGATCGATGACACCCTGATCCTGATATTTTTGCAAGAGCGCTTCTAGCACGGCGCGGGCCTGGGGGCCATACTTGGTGAAGACGTTCCTCTTGCGCACATTCTCTGCGCGCTCGCGGCGCGTAAGTGTGGGCTGATCGAAAGCGACGTGGCAGATAAGGTCAAACGGATCGAGGTCTTTGCCCACTTCATCGGCCAGCGGCTCAAGAGAGAGGCCTTCGTTTTCGAGTTCTTCGATAACGGCCTGCTTGCGCTCGGCGGATTTCCAGCGCTTAAGGAAGTCATCGAGGCTGGCGAAGCGCTTCTTCAGCGCCTTCTTGGTGAAGTCTCGCAGCGTTTCGGTGACTAGCCTCCCCTGCTCGTCGAGGTATTCCACGCGCTCGGCGACGATGGTGGCCCTTACCCCATCGACATAGATCTTGCGCGGCGGTTCTTCGTCAACATTGATATTGATGTCGGGCGGTTGATCGACGATCACCTCGTCATCTCCTGGCTGCGGCGGCAAGGGCTCGCCGTTTACATCGACGGGCACATCGTCGGGCGGGACGATGGGGTCATCCTGGCCGGGCTCATAAATCTGCACCGGCTCTCCATCGAAGTCGGGATCGGCGAAATGGTTGGTAGCCCCCCTGAAATCAATCAGCGTGAAATAAAACTTCTTCGTATCTTCGTGAACGCGGGTGCCGCGGCCAACGATTTGCTTAAACTCCGTCATCGAACCGACAGCACGATCGAGCACAATGAGGCGGCAGGTCTGGGCGTCCACGCCGGTGGAGAGCAGCCGCGAGGTCGTAACAAGGACGGGATATTTTGCTTCCGGGTCGATGAAGTTCCCGAGCTGCGCCTGCCCCTCGGTGTCGCTTCCCGTGATTCGCATGACGTAGCGGTGGTTCTCGTTACACAAATCTTTGTTTTCGTTAATCAAAGCCTGCCGCATCCGCGCGGCATGTTCCTCGTCCACGCAAAACACGATGGTTTTCTGGAAACGGTCGTGGCTTTCCTTCAGGAAGTCGGAGACTTTCTTGGCAACGAGCTTGGTGCGGTCGTCAATGACGAGCGTACAGTCAAAATCCTTGGTGTTGTAAATGCGGTCTTCGATCTCATTGCCGTCGCGGTCCACATCACCCCGCTCCGGCCGGTAGCCGTGGACATCGACATCGATATGGACCTTGATCACTTTGTACGGCGCCAGGAAGCCGTCCTCGATGCCCTGCCTGAGCGAGTAGGTATAAACCGGCGCCCCGAAATAATGGATGTTGGAGACATACTCGGTCTCCTTGGGCGTGGCCGTGAGCCCGATCTGGGTGGCGCCGGAGAAGTGGTTGAGAATGTCCTTCCAGGCCGCATCGTCAGCGGCGCTGCCACGATGGCACTCGTCAATGACAATCAGGTCAAAAAAGCCCGGCGAAAATTCCCGGTAAAGCTTCTGGCGCTCTTCCGGCCCCGTGATCGCCTGATAGAGCCCCAGGTAAACCTCATACGCAGTGTCGATGCGGCGCTTCTTGTCGAGCGCCGTGGTGAGTTCGACCTCGGCCCCGTCTGCGCGCTCAATAGTCTTCGAGCCCGTACTGAGCTTGGCCATCGCCGCGCCGAACGGCCGGAAATCATTCACCATCGTCTGATCGACGAGGACGTTGCGGTCGGCAAGGAAGAGGATGCGTTTCTTGCGCCCGGCCTTCCACAACCGCCAGATAATCTGAAACGCGGTATAGGTCTTGCCAGTGCCCGTGGCCATAACGAGGAGAATTCGGTTTTGGCCCTTTGCGATTGCTTCTATCGTGGCGTTAATGGCGGTCTGTTGATAGTATCTGGGGCCTTTGCCGCTACCGTCTTCAAAATAGTCCTGCAGGACAATCGCTTCCTCGTCGGGAGTGAGTCCCTTCCATGTGCTGTATCTCGACCAGAGGTCTTTGGGCGATGGGAACGCATCAAGGGAGAGCGTGGCTTCTTTCTCCACGCTCATCCCGGTGCGGTCGTGAAAGACAAAGCCGTCTCCGTTGGAGGAGAATACGAACGGGATGTTGAGGGTCACGGCATAGTCGAGGGCCTGCTGCATTCCATCACCAACGCTGTGGTTGTTATCCTTGGCCTCGATGATCGCGATGGGAATATTGGGTTTGTAGTAAAGGATGTAATCGGCGCGCTTGGCTTTGCCGCGCGTAACAAGCTTGCCCCGGACAATGATGCGTCCCTTGGTGAAATTAACCTCCTCGCGGATCTGCATCATCCCGTCCCAGCCCGCGCGTTTCACTGCGGGGCCGATGAACTTGGAGCAGATGTCGCGCTCGCTGAGGTCTTTCTTATTCATGCGGTTATTTGTTTATTTCATGCTCAAGCGCCGTCAGCGTTTCCATGATCCAGTCGAATTTGGGCGCATCCCCGAATATCATGACAGCCATATTCCGGTAGTCCTGTTTAAAATGCCGCAACCCGGTTCTCAACCGGCACAAGCCGGAAGCATCCGGGACGCGCGAGATCGTAGCGAGCCCACGCGGAAGGATAGAACGTCTCCTTATGTCTCACAACTTGCGTTAGCAGGTCCTTGTCGGCCAGAGCGTCCGCTCGGATCGGCCCTTGGGCCAGCATGGCAACGTCATAATAATGACGCGAATAGCGGTCGGGGATCGGTTTCTCCGGCGGGCGGTAGTATTCCGCATGAAGAATTGTTGCCTTCTCCCAAAAGGTCCGCTTCGCGAGCAGCGCGACCACCGCAACGTCTCCATCGACAACAACATTCGGAAATTCTTCGGCAGCGAATGAACGGATCGTAAAGCGATCATGCGGCACAAATTCCGCGTGCGTACCCAACTCAAGCACGACCTGGGGAGAAACATAATCAAGATTCTTCGTGATTGCAGTTGGATAGCGAAACTGAACCTCGTTCGGGTCGTGATCGCTAACGTTGAGACTCCATCCGTCCGTCGCTCCGAGAGTTTCTCCGCAATGTGCTTTAAGCACATCAAGAAATTCACTCCCGATATACCGCCGGCATTCCGCCATCATCTCGTCGAGGATCCCTGCCCGTTTCGTCTTTGAGATACCCTCCCGCCGTGGGTCACGTTCTCCTTTGAAACCTAATGCCTCGTAGTCCACGGCGAGGTCTATGTCCTCGGAGAACCGGTTAATCGCGTGAAATATCTTCGAGAGCGATGTGCCGCCCTTGAAGAGGAGTCGTCCGGTAAGAGCGTCGATTGAGAAAAGCTGTTTTAGCATCCAGCAGACCCAGAAGTCTTTTTCAATAATGGCTTCCGGCAAGACTTTCCGCGCAGCCGTTTCGGCGAACAAGTCCGCGCGGTCCCGCGCTGGCATCTGGGCGACTTTGTTCACGCGGTTTTTTCCCCGATCCTTTTCGCTACCTCATAAATCCAGTCCACGCCGAATCGGGTGTCTTTCACGAGACGCCGTTTTTCTGCCGACGACAGGGTTCTTCGCAATGTCTCTATTTCGTGTGCGCCGACTCCATCCTTGCCGAGATGACGAAGCGATTGAACGACAAGTGCGAACTTACCCTCAAGCCCCGCCATCGCTTTAGGACGAGCGTGTTTGAAGTGGATGCTCCGGCGTCCGATCAGCACTTCATTATTCGGGCCGTCGGTCAGGTAGATAATTTTCGCGGGCACCTGAGTAGAGAGACCAAGCAGATTTGCAGCCCACGCTCCCTCCGGCACGATCTTCCAACGTTGCCTTCGGGCTATGGCTTGGGCTGCCTCGTCAATGTCCGGGCTCAATTTCCCCCCGAGCGCCGGATTGATCTTAGGCACGTCATAGAGACCGCGCCGAATTCGCCGAATCTTTCCACTCTGAGCCAGGCTTGCAAGCGTGACATCGATCATGGTTCGGGTTGCGATGTCGAGGAAATCCTTCGCTGAGAAGGCTTTCCCAAGTCCGAGCTGTTCGATCCTCGCAACTATCTGATTATGCTTAGTTTGCATGGGCATCATACTTTTAGCGATTAAGAAAAAATGTACTAGTTTTTCTTAATGATCGCAAGTCTCGTTTGTGTCCCAGTTACCAAGGAAGCACCCTGAACCAGAACTGGTTTCTCGGGTCGGAACGAAGGGACTTCCTCTAGGAAGCGCCAAGAATTTCAGAAACCTTGGCACGGAGATGTAAGGCTTCCGGAATTTGTCGCGCGCACAGCGCCGTCAGAAGCCGCAGGAACGCCTCGCACAAACTCGCATCTTTCTCAACATCTTTCTGTCGGTGTTTCCAACACAACGACAGTACTTCCGTAAACATGGCACCGAGATCGTGGCGATGCCAGTCGCTATCCGGTAGGGAACCAACTGTACCCGCGAGTTGTTTAATCCCCTGCGGTAATAAGACCTGACCCGACTCTGTGCGCAGAAAATATGCAAACCAGGCCGAGGCAGAAGCATACTTCAACCACCGATTGGCCCATTGCTCAAACGTTTCGGCCATTGAACTGATAAGGTCCTTGTACTTGGCATTACCCAAGATGGCTACTCCGGTTTCGCTCAGGCCCATGAGCTCCGTCGCAAGTGATTCGGCTCGGCTCCAGTAATTAGTTTCCCCCGGACGCCATGCGGGTAGAGTTTCCGTATACGCCACCATGTCTTGCCAGATTAACGCGAAGCCATGCAGGTCAGGGCTAACCTGGAGCCCCTGCATAATCCAGGATTGCAGAAAGTCCCTTACCCAGTATTTTGCGGCCGGACCTAGATCGAGGATGGGCCGATAAAACTGCCGAGCCGTCTCAACGGAATTCGTGCGAGCAATGAACTCGGCAACCCGTGCCATGATCCATCTGTCAGACTCGTAAGGCGTGCCCTGAATCTCGGAGCGTTCATCTTCGGCCTTGGGTTTCGGCAGCGTGCGCATGAGCAAATCAAAGAGCTCCCGGACATACAGTTCCAGCGTTGGCCCTTCGCCGGGAAGATGCCGGCGTACCATTGCCGCCACAAATCCAAGTCCCTTCTGGATGACTTCAAGATCGATGTCCGGCATCTCACGGTGCAACTTCCGATCACCATTTCGCTCGTCGTTCCATTCCCGCAGGGCCCTTCTCTGTTGCCTTTCACCGGTTGACATTGATCTGCGTTCAATTCTTTCCACCAGCCTGTGCCCGAGTATTTCCGCCCGCCGCAATGGGATGAGATCTCGTCTGAGCTTACCCGCGGTGTACCTTCGAAAGAGAGTACCCCTGTACGCTGCAAGCTTGGAGTCGTCTGCATAGTATCCCGCGTCCCGGATCGCGGCTCGCCGCAGGGCACTCCACAGCACCATCACATTGACTAATTCCCCCAATTTGTCACCGAGTTGTTCGCGCAGCAGATAAGCGCGCCATAAGGTGAATAAGGTTGAACTGTAGTGCGCTCCTGTGACACCTTCGAATGCCATCCGTAGCACCCAATCCTCGCCGTTCTCCTGCAGAAGAGCAACGCCTGCTTCCCCCAGGAAAGCCTCAGCGGCGTGATTGTTAATCGACATCGGAGAGTCGTGCTCGGATTTCACAGGCTTAAGGTCGCGCAACGTGGCGAGGCACCATTTTTCGAGATCGGGGTTTTGGGTAAGCCACGTTCTATGTTTTATAACAAGCACGGCAAGTCCCCCGGCAATTGAGCTAATCCGGTAGTGCTCCTGAGATCCGCCGTCCTCGCTAGAGTCTCTCCATGCAGCCAACTGCCGGACTTGCGCCGCGAATTCGGGCACTTCCTCCGGCTTTAAGTCCGCCTCGCCTTCCAACAACTGCCTCGCGCGCAACGCGAGACTAAGGGCGAGCATTTTCAGCTTGCTTTCGTCCTGTGATTCATCAGCGATCTTTTGCAAATGAGCGGGCCAGGCCATCGTGATCATCACCTGACCATCTCCGTACGGGGTCTTGGTGTAATTCGCGGGATCAAACCGGGCGAGAAAGAACTCCATATCGAGGCGTGATTTTTCGCTGTCTTGACGGAGTTTGGCCCATTCAGCTTTCTTTGCAGTCAGATATTCCAGCGTTCCCTTGTGTTGAAGCATGAGAGCAGGCGCAAGGTCACGAAGCAGATAGCGGCGGTGGGGCATCCTATTCCAATCTGCTGCAATTGTTGTCGCCTCTTCCGGCTGCCCGCTGAATGAGATCCTCCAGGTTTCACTGCTTTCGTTCATCGCCAAGCTCATCTGGGTCTCGTAAACATGGAAGTTTCCCAGCAACGGTTGGAGTTCCATAGCGAAAAGCGCCTGATACCTGAGCCCGACCGAGACGAGCACTCCGGCGAAAGCCGCTGATATCCCGTGATCGAAAATGTATTGCACCCATTGCGTGATGCTTCGTTGATTTTCGATTTCGTCGTAAAGCCATTTTTCCAGGGCCATCAATGCACATTCGACCGTGTCGCCATGCATGCCGAGATAGCGATGCCACGCATAGACACTGGCATGCCCTATCCAGCACACAGCTTTTCCGTTCAATTCGAATTCAAATCCGTTCTTTTTCTTTTCTTCATCGGTAGGTTCGCGGCCAAGACCATCTTCAATCCATCGTGTCGTCGCGTAATTAACCAGGCGAACAATCGCATCAAGCCCTTGAGCTGGTGCGATCTGCAAAAATCTCAGGAATGGTCCCTTCCAATACATCGCAGGATAACCACGCTTCCAGTCAGCAAGCCCAAGATGATCACGCAGAGGTGATCTGTCGTAGCGGTCGGAAGATTTTGGTTCGTCGATGCAAACCGCCAGCAACACTTCTCTCGCCACATCCGGGCGAACGGCAATCAGGCCGTTCAATCCGGTCGTTTCCATGACCGCGGACCGAAAACCATCCGAAACTTCACGTAACGGACCGTCAGCGGCCGGAGGCCGCATTGGTCCCTCCCGATGCCAACTTATTCCAGGTACGGGCACCGGCATTCGTTCCTTCCGGCTGTCTTCAGGATTCTTCTTTTGCCATTCCTCCCGGAGCTTCGCCCGTCGCTCTTCCTCATCAAGTCCTCGTTGAATAGCGTGTTGCGGTTCGTCACGGCGGCCACAAAGCTCCAATGCGATCTGTGCTACTTCGTCCGGGAATTCCGGCGCGGCTGACAAGAGGGCCTCATAAACCACTTTGTCCTTATCCCCAAAATGCATGCCCTCCGCTACCAGGCCTTGCGCTTCTTTCGCCAGTTCCAACGCCAGCACCGCTGCGTCCTGCCGCCCCGGCATTCCGATCGGCATCGTGCGAAGCCAAAGTGCGCAAATTTCGCTCGTTCTTATCAGAGCGAGTTTGGTGACGTCTTTTGCGTGGCGCCTCAGGACGTGAAGGACCGGAATCCAGTAAAGAGGTTGCGGGATACGAAACCATGCCTCGTATTGCTCTGCGAGCTTGGCATCCTTCACGCCACTAATCCGCCAGTCGGGGAATGAAGCGACATGCATGAGGCGCGTCAACAAACGATGAAGGATCTGCCCCTTGTCGGCAACAAGATCAGGCCAGACCTGTTCAAGCAGCGATACTGAATTTGCAGCGAACAGTAAACCGTCCAGAAAGAGATCGGACGCCAGTTTTGACTCGGCGTCCTCTCCCGCGAGCTCAATACTCGCTGCCTTCCACTTCTCAAGTCCTCCGCCATGTTCGGCCAACGACTGAGCGTACAAACGAATGGCACGGCTCCACCGAGGGATTTGAGCCAACGCTTTACTCTTCGCGGGAGCGTCATCCCCGGCGAATTTGAGAATACGATACCTCGCCCAATCGCCCATTAAATCGTGCACAAACTGTACTGAAGGCGGGCTTACGCGTACCAATCCCTGCTGGGCAAATTCCCCCAGCAAGGTCGCGCAGGTTGCAGCTCGCCGCGAAGGCCGCCCATTCCGGCGCAGTCGGGTTTTTCAGGCCTTCTTCGCCGTAATAGGCGTTATAGAGACTGCGCACGGTCTTGCGATACTCCTCGATGAGCTGACTGGGGTAGAGCTTGGCGTAGATCATCACGGTGTCGGGAGAGGCGTGACCGAGCAGCGCTTGAATAATGTGCACGGGCGTGTTGTTGTTCAAATGTTCGGATGCAAAGACGCGCCGGCAATCGTGCGGCAGCAACACGAGAGGAGAACCGTCCGAGCGGCGAGCTTCCGCGGTGATCGAGACCTCGCGGATGCGGGTGCGAATGGTCTGAATGCCAGCGGTGCTGGGATGGCGAATGCCCTGGATCAAGTACGGCGCTGGAGGGCGAGGACGCTTCTCCAGCAGGTCCCAATGATCACAAACCGGGACCGACTTGCTGTTGTAAAAGCGTTTTACGTATCGGATGATCTCGGCTAGGACACGACCGAGCCCGTCGCCGACGGGAATGACGCGAGCGCGATCAAACTTCGACGGCTTAATGTGCAGCAAGTAGTAGATGCGACCGTCAGGCATCTTCCGCTTGAGAATGTCGAGCGTGGTCAGTTCGCTCGCCTCTTCGATGCGCAACCCGCTCTGCACGAGCAACTCCAGGAGGGCCCAATCCCAGAATGTGTCCACCTCGTCTGACCACGGGTAGCCGCGCGTGGTTGAGACCTTCGGCGCCGCGAGCGCGGCTTTCCATCGCTGAAGGGCGAAGGCGCGAATCTTCGGCATCTCGCGCTCCAGATCAAGCACCGTGGCTGTGATACGGGCTCGGGTGCGTTCCCGTGCTTTTTCGAAACCGTACCCGAGAAACGTGTGCCGCGTCACCGGAATCGTGCGCGGAGCGAAGCGCTTGAAGGGAGAGTCGGGTTCGGTTGCCCAGGCGCAGAGGTCGGAAAAGAAAACGCGCAGGTCGACCAGCCAGCTGTGTGCGGTTGGACGTACCTCTTCGCCGGCTCCGGGGCCGCGCTGAACAGCGCGAGCACGTGTGATCGCATGCGGGATATAGTCGCGGACGTGGCGTGGCAGAATCTCGGAGCAGCGCTTAACACTGGGATGCTTATCCCGAATGAACCGCCAAAAGTGTGCGAGGGCAATGACTTTATGTCGCAGCGTCCGATAGACATCGCTGACTCGGGCTTCGTACGTTTCCAGATAAAGAATGACGACCTGCTGGAAACGATCAGGTACACCGGCGTTCTCAACCAGTTCCGACGCCGTCATCCGCTGCTTCCCGCCGTGGCGGGCAGAGCCTCGCTTCGGCGTGCGAGAAAACACGCCGACTGAGCAGAGCGCGGCGTCGAGCGCGTCTGTACCTTTCGACCAGCGAGCGGACAGCAGCTTCAGGTCATTATCCTTTATATAGTGGAGGTTGTCGTAACCGCGAGCGAGCAGAATCCGCAGCCCATTGCAAACCGCGAGATGACGATTAAACGATGAAGTCCAGGTAATCGTAGCGGTTGCGCTGAGCAGCGCACGGTGTTGCTGCGCGAGCGGGTGATCTTCTGGCAAGTGCGCGATCCACTGGTTGACACGTACGTTGGCCAGCATGTCCAGACTCGGTACGATAATCCGCGCGGATATTAGGACGCGTGCACCCCAAGTCCAATACGTGCCGCCGCGACGGTCGATTCCAGCCTTCCACTTCGGCCAAACCCTCTTCTCGAAATCGTTCCAGCGCTGTTGCAGGGTTGATCCACTGCAGCGATCGAGAGCATCGGCTAAGTGTCGACTGACTGCCCGCATCTTCGATCTCTCAAAGCTGTTCGGCATGCGGAAATGCGTTGTGACCTCATGAACCACCGCGAGCAGCGTGTCTCGGTCGTAGCGCTGACCTGCCAGCGCCTCTGCTTTCTGGAATGCCGTCATCTTCTTTATTAAGCTCCCTGTTCTCTCCGCGTTTTAAACCCCTCATTCCCTCGTTCGAAACCCATAGCAGAGACGGCCCTTTCCGCCGTCAAGGGTAAAGCTGTCGCCAGCCACAAACCGGCTGCCCTGTGACTGCTCGGGCCGCTCTGCACAACACCTCTCCATTACGAGGGAATGAAGTTTTTTAAACGCTCGTAAAGGAGAAAAACAATGCAGCGAACCGAAAAGCAGGACGTTTACACCCGGATTACCAACCAGATCGTCAGCCACTTGGAAAAAGGTGTCAGGCCTTGGGTTAGACCGTGGAATGCCGAACATGCAGCAGGACGGATTACGCGCCCACTCCGCCACAACGGAAAGCCTTACAGCGGAATCAACGTTCTCTCCCTGTGGGCAAGCGCTATGGCACAGAACTTCGCGGCTCCCATCTGGATGACCTTCAAACAGGCATCGGAGCTTGACGCCCACATCCGCAAGGGCGAGAAAGGCTCGCTCGTCGTCTACGCGGACAGCATCACGCGAAAAGAAACCGACGAAAAGACGGGCGACGAAATCGACCGGGAAATCCCATTCCTTAAGGGGTACACCGTTTTCAATGTCGAGCAGATCGAAGGCCTGCCGGAAGTTTATTACGCGAAAGCCGCACCTAACCCGGACCCTGTGGCCCGCATCGATCATGCGGAGAAGTTCTTCGCAGCCTTGGGAGCAACTATCCGACACGGCGGAAATCGTGCGTTTTACAGCATCGCCGCCGATGCGATCCAGATGCCGCCATTCGAGAGTTTCCAAGACGCGGACAGTTATTACGCGACGCTTGCCCATGAATGCACCCACTGGACAGGCAGCAAGACGCGGCTCGACCGTGACTTCGGCGGGCATCGCTTCGGGAGCGAAGGTTACGCGGTCGAGGAACTGGTTGCCGAACTCGGGGCTGCTTTCTTGTGTTCCGATCTGGAGCTTACTCTTGAGCCCCGCGAAGATCACGCGTCCTATATCGCAACCTGGCTGAAAGTGTTGGCTGCTGACAACCGAGCGGTGTTCACCGCCGCGGCCCACGCACAACGCGCCACCGAATTTATCAACAGCAGAGCCACCGCCGCCGCGCAAGTCAACTCGACTTGCGCGGCGTGATGTAAGTGCAAACACCAGCGCTGACATTAAGAATCTCCACCAGATGGCTTGACATCGGAGGCTTGCGCAATGGTGCGCTCCAGTTCCGAGATCGTTTCATCGTCATAAGCGAAGGCGTACTGTGCAGCTTTAGCTGAGGGCCACGATCGTTGCTTCGTGGCTCGCTCGGTGCTGGACTTCGCCGCCGCCAACGCAGTGACCATCGCATGCTGATCGACGCGCAGGTACAGATCGGCTGTCGTGCTCAGGTGTGAATGCCCGAGAATCTCCTGCGCGACCTTGATGTTGCCAGTGGTTTCCAGCACGCCCTGCGCGAGCGTGTGACGGAAAAGATGCGGATGAACCGAGATGCCCGCCCTTCGACCGATGTAGCGCAGGGCCGATTCAAAACTGGCATAGCGAAGGGGTTTGCCTTGACCCTTCCTCGAAGCGATCCAAACAGCGTGAACGTCCGGTGCCGCGCGCCGCTCGGTGCGCAAGTACTCTTCGTAAATCGGCCAGAAGTCGTCGGTGACGGGCACGCGGTGCTGATCGCGCGCACCCTTCAGCCGTACGGTGATGAAGCGCCGCTTGCGATCGACGTCCTCCAGTTCCATGCCCAAAATCCCGTGTCGGCCAGCAACCGGACTCCAATCGCCGATGCGCTGACCCGTGCGGCTCAGTAACATCAGAATCGCTCTATCGCGATAGGAACCCGCGCTGCCGATCAGCTTCTGAATCGCTCTGGGCTCCAGGACTTTCGGGAGCGTGCGCGGAATACGTCGACGGAATCCATCACGTTGTCGCTGGCGCGCCGGCAAGTCGCGCCCGATCATCCCGTGACGCTGCTCTTCGGCGAGAGGGTTCCCGGAGGCTGGGTTGATGCGACCTTTCCAAGGACCTCGCCCGTCCTCGGTGTCGCAGCGAATGCAGTACTCAAAATATGACGCGAGCACGCTCAGCCGATGGTTGATCGTGCGTGGCTGGCGCGGCTTTTCGGCTGATCGCGCGCCAACAGCACCCTGCTTTGTACCTCTCGCGAACTCGGTGATGTAGCTGCCAACAATCTGACGCGTGACGTGATCGGGATCTTCTCCCGAGGCGTGCAGCCAACTGAAGAAATGCGCGAGGCCCAGCGCGTAAGCGCGCTGTGTGTAGACAGAACAATCGCGCAAGCTCAACTCCGTTAGAAACTGATTGCACGATCCAACGCCGGCATCTTTCGAGTCACAAATACAGAATGAGGTGCCGAGTCGTTCAGCTTTTCTTAGGACCCTGTAAATCGACATAGCAGTCATCTTCGCTTGACTGCCATCGAGAAGTACATCAACTCGCGGATCCCATCGGGCGCGCAGAGGCTCGGCCGCAAATCACGAGATAAGACATCACTCAGACCGAAGGCAAAGAACTTCCCACGCTCACCGAAGTACAGGGCGACGTGAGCGGCTACCGGGAACGCCTCGTAAAGTTTGTCGAAGTCCAAGGCGTCAGACTCAACTACTCCGAAAGGATCGCACCCGCCAAGGGCCTGTCTTACGGCGGGAAGATCACGCTGCTTTCCGGGATGCAGCCCGCCGAGGAATTTTCCACGCTAACGCATGAAATCGCCCACGAGATGTTGCACCGGGGCGACCGTCGCACCCTGACAACCAAGCAAGTCCGCGAAACCGAAGCCGAAGCCGTAGCCTTCGTCGTCTGCCAAGCGGTCGGGCTTGAGACCGGAACCGCATCCGCCGACTATATCCAGCTTTGGCATGGAGACGCCAATCTCCTGCGCGAGAGCTTGGAAGCCGTCCAACAGACCGCTGCCGTGATTCTCGGGGGCATTGCCCCCGAGCCAGCGGCGGCAACCGCAGCCGCATAACCGCAAACAACCAGAGATTCCGGCGCATACGTGCAACGTGTGCGCCGATCACCACCAACCAGAAATGCAACCAAACGAGAGGAGAAGAAGTCATGCAAGCTACGCAAAACGCAGTTACCAACAACGAATATCGCAACATCTCAATCGCCGCATTGGTCGAGTCGGGCACGAATCCACGCAAACGGTTCGATCAGGCTGCCTTGGAAGAACTGGCCGCGAGTTTCAAAACGCAGGGCGTTCTCGCGCCCCTTCTGGTGCGCGAACTTGAGGAAAGCAAATACGAAGTCGTAGCCGGAGCGCGTCGTCTGTGGGCCGCCCGCATAGCGGAACTCGAAAACCTTCCCGTCCGCATCGTCAAACTCACGGACGCGGAGGCCATCGAAGCCCAGTGCGTTGAGAATCTGCAACGCGAGGACATCCACCCACTTGAGGAAGCTCTGGGATTCCGGGCGCTTCTCGAACTCGGACAACCCACCTACACCATCGCCAGCATCGCGGCCAGGACGGGCAAAAGCGAGGCGTACATCTATGGCAGGATCAGGCTCGCCGACCTCATCCCGCCCGTGGCTGAGGCATTCCTGAAAGATCAGATCGCCATTGGCCACGCCTTGCTGATCGCCAAGCTCCCGGCTTCGCAGCAGCAGGAAGCTTTCACCGCCGCTTTTCGTGGCATGTGGACAAGCGAGGGCAACACGCAAGTCCTCATCCCCGTGCGCGAACTGGCGGCGTGGATCGAGTCCAACATTCTGCTGCAACTGGCATCCGTGCCGTTCGACAAACAGGATGAAACGCTGGTGCCCGAAGCAGGTTCGTGCGCCAATTGCCCGAAACGGACGGGCTTTAACAAGCTACTTTTTCCCGATGTGCAAAAGGATAGCTGTATTGACGCCCAGTGTTTTCGTCACAAGCTCGACGTTCACATATCGAAGACGCTCGAAAGCAAGCCGAAGCTGGTACAGATTTCTTCGGCGTGGAATTCCCGTGAGGGCGCTCCCTTGGGGCGGAACCACTACGTGGAACTCCAAATCAAGAAGGCCAAGACCAACGGAGCAGCGACGAAGTTGTCGCCGGTCCAGAAGCCTTGCGAGAAGATGACCGAAGCCATCGTGATGGACGGCGGCAAGCGCGGACAGATCGTCAAAGTCTGCGCCGACCCGGCTTGTCGCGTGCATCACCCAAACACACCCTCTCCCGAACAGGTTGCGCGGGAACGGGCCGAGGAGCGTAAGCGCATTGAGAAAACCAAGCTGGCAATCACCACGCGGCACCGCGTTCTGGCCACCGTGCTGGAGCGTGTGTCAGCGCCTCTGAAGAAGGCCGATCTTTTGACTGTAGTCCATCACGTCATCGGCCAACTGCCCTACAACCAAGTGCCCACTCTGGCGAAGCGACACAAGGTCGAAGAAGGCAAGAGCACGAAGACTCCGCAGGAGCTTCTGGCCAAGCGCGTCAGCACCTATGACGAAGCCGCGCTCTGCCGGATACTGCTCGAAATCAGCCTGCTCGATTCTGCCTACATGCGTTCCGGCGCATCCGACGATCTACTCACCGATGCTGCCAAGCGCTATCGCGTGGATGTCGAAAAGCTGGAGAAGGCCGTGGTTGCTGAGTTTGCGGCTAAACGCAGTAAGGAGGCCAAACCTAAGACCAAGCCAAAAACCAAGTCTGTGACCTAGCGGAGTCGAACGAGATTGGGCGGAGTGTCTTCCTGCACTCCGCCTGTCTTTTTGCGGATGTCACGGGAAAAACTCTCTGAAGCAGCCGCCCAAATGAGAATCATTAGGCTCCGAATGTGACGGGAGGGTTAAAAGTACCGAAGCACCGGAAAGAACGGCTTTTCACAACATTGAGTCGTGTATCATGCTCCCGACAACTCTCTAAGGTTGTCTTGGGCTGCGTGACTGACTGGCAACAGGAAACTCGCGGCCTATTTCGTATGGAGAGTTTTTATGGTGACAGACCCAGCCTCTGGCATCAGGTACGAAGTCCAACAATTGATCCAACTGCAAATTGACACCCTAAGTCTGGAATCGTCCCTGACATCTTCCCAGCTTTGGGAATACCACTGACGGTCCCAAAGAATCACGGCGCTGTACAGGGAGCTTGACCAAATCCGCAGAGACCGTATCAAGTACGAATTGCAAACAGCTTCCTGAACACCCTTGCGTTTGAGGGGGTGAAGCCGCCATCCACAGTTTGATGGCTCCGACTGTGGATGGCGGCTTTCAATTGAAAAGCAATGAGGCAATGACCATGTTGAACGGGAACCAAACGGAACTTGCGAGGAAGGAAGCCAACCTCATCGCTGAAATCGAAAAGATGCTCCCACACTTCGCGCGGGCGTGCCGCGCACATGACAATACCGTTGTCACCATGCATCAAGATGCCTTCGCCGCCGATTACCAGGAAGAAGAGTATAGGCTCCTTGGCATGGCGATAAAGTTTGCGGGCATCTGCGGCAAAGAAGTCCAGATCGTCGGAACGAACAGGCGGACTGTTGATCAAACAGAGACCACGCACTAAACCTGCGACCGACGTATGACCCTAGTACGGTTAATTACCCGCGCACCTCTGCAATGCACATCGTGACCGCGGTGACACGACCCACGATGTCCGCGTCCCCTGGGTAGCGAACATGTCTCGCCTTCTTTCCAGATTGGGCCGAGGGGAGAAGCACCAACTGGCTGCCGTTCACTTCGCACCAACTGCACACATATAGGTTATCTCGAAGCTCCACAAAATAGATTGGTCGCTCGAATTCGTCGTGCCAGCCGTCAGGTTGGACCTTCGTCTGCTGGGAGTCGATCTGCACAAACGAACCGGGCCTCAGCATTGGGTAAAGCGTGCGGTCTTCGATCCCGATATATCCGTAAAGGGAATTCCGCCAGTCCATGTGTTGGAGCAGCGGGACTGGAATCTCGCCCCAGCTCTCAAACATCCGCGAGACCAAGTTGGTACTCCCAAAGTCGACTTTCTCTCGGAGTTCCAGCGGGGCCACGAGTGTGCTCTGCGCGCCTCCAAGCGTCGGCGTCACCAAGTAAGTGTGCGGTAGCCCCACGAGTTTTTGTTCGGTGCCAGCGTCGCGGATATCAACGCCGAAGAACGACAAAATTTCGTCGAGGCCCAGCCTATAGATCAGGCTCAAGCTCTTAAGTCTGTAGATATTGAGTTTGAACTTTCCCGCTTCGACATCGCATAGCCAAGTGCGAGAGATGAAGTAGTCCGGAGCGTTCTTCTTGAGGGCGATCTCCCTACTGAGGTCTGCCACTTCGCGCGTGGACAGGCGCAAGCGTTTCCGCGCAGCTCTGAGCCGCTTACCAGCATCCGTGGCCGATGTCGGGGCCAACATCGCACTACAACCTCGGAGTTGCGCTATGTTACCGCACTTTTGAGGGTTATCCACAGGTTTAATGGACTATTTGTGAAAAACGGAATTCCCGTCGTTGGCGTCGAAGCCTGTGCTGCTGGCGGGATTCATCGTGTCTGACCTCGATTCTGGCCACCTATCTGACCGATGCATTCTCGCCTAGCCACCAGAACCATCCTGTTTCTTAGCGGTTCGGGCCCTGCTGTCCCCGATCTGGGACAGGTTACAAACGTTTATGACGGTTTGCGAACTCGCATTTATACCGAACAAATCTCTGCGAGCTTGCAGTGTGGACGCGGCCTGGATTCGTGTGTTTTCAGACAGCCCGTCTGAGTGCGAGCATTTTTGCCTCAGGACTTGGTTCGGAACACGCACGCCTCGCGGGAATACATAGCCAGAGGCCTAGCCGTGAGCACCAAACCGGATTCCGTCAGAGGCGCCGACCTCGCTGAGCGAGTCCGGTCCATCCTCGCGAGCAAACACCTCACCCTGTCTCAAATTTCCAAAGTATCTGCGGCGCGATTCGGCCGTTCTTCACCCTACTTCCTTCCCCACACTCTTTACCATGAGTTCCGGCTGGGAACCTTTAGCCCAAGCCTGCATCAGGTGTTTGCGCTCGGCCAGGTCTCCGGCTACCGGTTCTCTGATTGGCTGCGTGTATTGGGATGTAACCTGGAAGACATTCCCCGATTGCAGGTTGTCCTGCCTTCAAAGCGCACGTTGCTGCTAAATTCCTCTCTGGTAAATCCTGATGCATGGATTCCTTGGCTCCGAAACCGTACCCCCGGCGCTTCCGTGCCTCCGATTGCACCTCTGGCACAGCTTCTGGAAATCACTGCTCCCAGGCGACTTCGTTTCCTCTCCGACATCGGCAATAGAGGCTTCTTGTACGCAAAGATTGGACGCCAAGATGCCCTGGCTTTCCCCGATCTGATTCCCGGAAGTATTGTCCGTGTGAATCCAAGATTCTCGAACGGTCGTATGCCTAAGACAACTGGCGCAACCTCCACCCAAATGTTTCTGATCGAACATAACAAGGGCCTCTTTTGTTGCCGCTTGCGTGTTGTAGAAAAAGGCATCATCGTTCCGATCGGTACGTCTCTCTCCTATGCCCAAGTCGAACTGAAAGTCCCACGCGAGGCGCGGCTTGTAGGCGTTGTGGATCTCGAAATTCGACCCATGCTTCAGACCGAGCAGCCGGAAGTTCCAAAGGACTTGGCAAAACATTGGAAACCGCGACCGCTTGTCACGGACAAAGAACTTGGTCAACTCCTCCGTGCCTCACGTACCAAACTGCATCTATCTCTGCGGGAGGTTGCGGGAATGAGTCGCAGCATCGCACGTTTGCTTGGGGATGAAAGATATTTTGTTTCTCCCAGTTCTCTCTGCGACTACGAGCTTTTCAACACGCCACCGCGCCACCTTCACAAGGCGATTGCTCTCTGCTCCCTGTACGATCTGCAATTTCGCGTGTTTCTGAAGGCGATTGGAATTGTCTTGGCTGCAGCCGGCACGGAGCCGATTCCAGATCATCTCGTTCACAGAACTCTAGACACGGAGTCCGTCGAAAACTCGGACGACAACGATATGCTAGGCCGGAGTGGATTCCTTGAACAGATGCTTGAACGATGCGAGGAAATTCCGTTCTTCCTGCGGGAATCCATCGGGCCATTGTCTGGCCTGGAAGACTCTTCTCTGGACGACTTCTTCTGGATCGGCGGCGAATATGATGTCCTTCATCCTTGCCTGGCAAACGGGCTGTTTGCCCTCGTGAATCGTCGCGAGAAGAGGCCAATCCATTTCACGTCGAAACCGGCATGGCAACAGCCGGTGTATGTGATCCTAATGCGCAACGGGACATACTTGTGTGCCTCTTGTGGCATCGAGAATGGCACTTTGGTCATCCATCCGTATTCCCAGCAGTTCCATCGTTCCGAACATTTGCGCTACCACCACGATGCCGAGGTCGTCGGCCGAATTGTCACGGTGATAAGAAAGCTTGGGTGATCTCGTCGCTTTGCCGGACAAATTGAGTCGCTGTCCTGCACGCGAGTCCTACTGATTGCTGGGAAAATCTACGTAGTTGAGGGAAAAGCGAACGCTTCGCTCATTTTATGGACAAGCTTTCCGTACCTGGCTAACCTCGGTTTTCAGGTGGGACTATTGTCCTCTCTTTTGCATGACCGAAGCCGTTGGAGGTCCTGGGTACCGAGCGAACTCGATTGGCTTTCAAGACAGATTCGACCGCTTCTGCACTGGCACCTGGCTAGCTTCCTCTGCATCACAGCCGGGAGTCTTCTAGCGCTCCTTACTCCACTTGTGCTCAAGTGGGTGATCGATCAGATCATCCCGCAGAGAAAGACGGGATTGCTCCTATTAGCGGCCGGCCTGATCTTTCTGGGCTACCAGGGCAGGATGGCACTCACGAGCCTCGGCAGCTATTTGATGCTGACTGCTGCCCAGAAGCTCACGCTCACGTTGAGAATGAGCCTGCTTGGACGTCTCGACTCGCTCTCGGCCGAATATTACGAGGACACGCCGGTCGGTAGCGTGATGTACCCGCTCAAAGAGCCAATCGAAGAAGTCTCATATTTCGGGTCCGACCTCCTGCCGGCAATCTTGCGCATGTTCCTGACGGCCAGCTTCACGCTGGTGACTATGTTCGTGCTCAGTCCTGTGCTTACGCTGGCCGTTCTCCCTCTCGTCCCGGTCTTTCTGATCGCGCGGCAGCACTTCCGCCGAAGGCTCGCGGCCAACGCGGACACCGTGCAGAGCAATCGGTTGGCGTGGAGCACCTTCCTTGAGGAACATCTTTCCTCGGTGATTCCCATTCAACTGTTGGGACAAGAAAAACGCCAGGAACGAAGGGCCTTCCGGCTCCTGGCTCGTGGAGTCAGGTCACAACAAAAGCTATTCACCACCAGCATTTGGTTCACGGTATGGGGTTCCATGGCGGTTGTTTTGGCCATGTGCGCTGTCATTGGCTACGGCGGCGAGATTGTGCTGTCAGGAACCTTAAGCGTCGGCGGGCTTGTGGCCTTCTATGGCTTGGTTACGCAACTCTTTGATCCTCTCAGTGGCGCCGCTGATCTCTACGCGAGAGCACAGAAAACCTTTGCCAGTGTCCGGCAGCTGAAGTCCGGGCTTGAGTTACGTCCGAGCGTAACTAATGCCGCTGCTGCCGTTTGTCTCTCGCGGGAGCATCCTCCCCAGATTGACTTTGCCGAGGTAGGGTTTGGGTATCGAAGGCAAAAAAACATGCTTCACATCTCCTCGCTTCGAATCTTGCCGGGCGAACAGGTTGCCATCGCTGGGGAGAACGGCGCCGGAAAGAGCACTCTTGCAAAACTCATAGGACGACTCTATGACCCCGATTCCGGATCGATTCGTATCGGAAACGTAGATATTCGGAACATCCAACTCAAGGATCTGCGCCAGTATGTCTGCTATCTGCCACGCGACCCCGTTCTGTTTGATGGAACGTTGTCCTTCAACCTTCGCTTTGTGCGGCCGGCAGCGCAGGATGATGAACTACAAGAAGCCATTCGCAGCGTGGGGCTCTCGCAATTTGTTGCGGCATTGCCCGATGGCTTACGCCAACGGATCGGACCCGGAGGCTGCCAAATTTCCGGTGGTGAGCGCCAACGACTTGCCCTCGCAAGAGCGATCCTGCAGCAACCTCGGATTTTGATATTGGATGAGGCAACTTCCTGTCTGGACCCTTTTTCAGAGAGTTTCGTTCTTGGGAACATTCGCCGTAGCTTCTGCGCGTCAACACTGATTGTCATCTCGCACCGCCCTTCGACATTCTCTACATTCGGCAGACTTCTCATTCTTTCCCGTGGAGAAATCGTTGAAGACGGCAATCCCCATTCCCTCAAGTTTGTTGCGAGCCGCCCCTCCAACCAATCTTTTTCCACAGCCTCTACCATCGACAAAGATCTCCGAGAAACTTCTCTGTAAATACAAGCTGCGGCGGACTTTATTCCTTGCAGCCCTTTCGTAGGGGACTTCAGGAACGGCAATGCTGACTAAAAAGCGGACACATTGATTCTTCCCACACAAGAAGTCTGCAAAGCATCTTGTTGTCATTAAGCAACTTCTCTTCGCCCATGTTGGTTTACCGAACCTTTTCACCTTTTACTGGCTTTCAGGTGGCGAAAGGTGGCACAGTGCGCTCCAGGCATCCGATCTCTGTTACGAGAAGCAAGGGATGGGGCAGCAATGTACAGAGTTTCTGGCACGGTGCGCAGCACACACAACCAGGACGGCGCAATTGTGCTAGATGTTCGACAAGGTCAGATGTACAACCTCAACTTCGTTGGATCGCGAATCCTCGAACTTCTAAAGAGCGGATACACCGAGTCAGGGATCGCCGATGAGATCGGCCGGGAGTTCGGCGTTAGCCGGGATCTTGCGGAGAACGACGTGCGCGAATTTCTCCAGGCCTTGAAGAAATGTCACCTGGTCGAAGAGCACGAACCGGGTGAGGCGGTCTGAGCTGGAACCAAGATCATGGAATCGACGCAACAGTCCGATCAAGACACCTATCGCGCCATTGTGCTGGGGCAGGGTGGGATTGAACTGCTCACCAGTCGCAGCTGACGGTGTGAATGAGGGTGTGCACCATGTCGTTTCTTATTTTGAAAGCGTACTTGAAGCTGATTCGCTTCGATCTCTGCTTGGCACGAGGTAATTTCGCGGCGCTCTACGACAAAGTTAGCAACTATCCGGTGGGAAAGACGACGCCTGCTCCAGATGCAGTGGAATGCATTTGTTCGGCGGTCGACATGGCTTGTATCTGGTACTGGAAAGAGGCGCTTTGTTTGCAGCGCTCGGCAGCGACGAGTTGCCTCCTCAAGAGCCACGGGATATTCGCACAAATGGTAATCGGGGCACAACAGTTGCCATTCAAGGCGCATGCCTGGGTCGAGGTGGATGGTCGCGTGGTCAACGACAAACCGTACGTGCCGGAAATGTACGCAGTCTTGGATCGATGCTAATAAACGACAGGTTGAAGATTCTGGGCAAAGGCAACTATATGAGCGTCCAGTTTGGAAGATGGAATTTCGAAGGCCAACCGCCTGCCCCGGACTACATCGAGAAAGTCAGCGCGACTCTCGTTCCCTACGGCCCCGATAGCAACGAATCCTATTCCAAGGGTGGCGTAAGGATCCTCTATCGCGCCTTCCACACCACGAAGGAATCGCGTCGCGAGAAGCAGCCCCATATTTCTTCTTCCGGAGCCGTGATCACTTGGGACGGCCGCTTGGACAATCGTGCTGAGCTCATCAGCGAACTGAGCGATTCCTTGACCAATGGTTCCACGGACGTGGCCATCGTCGCAATGGCCTTCGAAAAGTGGGGCGGAAATTGCTTTGCCAAACTCATCGGAGATTGGGCGCTCTCCGTCTGGAACCCTGTGAACCGCTCGCTGATCCTGGCCAAAGACCCCATCGGCACGCGCCATCTTTACTACTCGTTCGACGACCACGAAGTCACTTGGAGCACCATCCTCGATCCTCTCGTCCGGCTGGCTGGCAAGACCTTTGCTCTCAACGAAGAATACATCGCCGGCTGGCTATCTTTGTTTCCAGCCGTGCATCTGACACCTTGTGTCGGCATCCACGCCGTCCCGCCGTCCTCGTCCGTGCTCCTCCGTCCCGCAAAGCACAGTGTCAGCAAGTATTGGGATTTCGATCCTGGCAAGAAAATCCGTTACCGCACCGACGCCGAATACGAGGAGCACTTTCGCACCGCTTTCGCAACAGCCGTCCAGCGCAGTCTCCGTTCCGATCGCCCTGTCCTCGGCGAGCTCAGTGGCGGCAGGGACTCCTCCTCTATCGTCTGCATGGCCGACACCATCATCGCCCGCGGCGCAGCCGGAGCCCCACGCCTCGATACCATCTCCTACTTCGACGACTCCGAACCCAACTGGAACGAGCGCCCCTATTTCACCAAAGTCGAAGAAAAACGCGGCCGCACCGGCTGGCACATCAACGTCGGTGCGCAAGATCCGGAAAGAGTCCCCACAGCCGAACCACCGCCCGAATCTTCTAACGACCGCTTTGTGCCAACTCCTGGCTACGACGGCCGCACTTCCCCGCAAGTCAGAATGTGCCTGACCTCGCAAGCGAATCGCGTTCTGCTTTCCGGCATCGGCGGCGACGAGGTCATGGGTGGAGTGCCAACGCCCATACCGGAACTGGCAGACCTTCTCGCAAGAGCACGACTCGGGGCGCTCGCTCATCAACTAAAGGTCTGGGCGCTGGAAAAAAGAAAGCCCTGGTTCCATCTGTTCTTTGAAGCTGCCCGGCGGTTCTTCCCGCCCGCCCTCGTGGGTGTCCCGAAACTCATGCGACCAGCCCCATGGCTGCACGCCAACTTTGTGAGGCACCATTGGACGGCGCTGACCGGTTATCCATCAAGGACGAAGGTGTTTGGTCCTCTGCCGAGTTTCGAAGAAAATATTGGCACTCTCGGTGCTTTGCGAAGACAACTGGCGTGTACAGCTTTGCGATTCGCGCCGCCCTACGAGAAACGTTATCCCTATCTGGATCGCGGGCTGCTGGAATTCATGTTCGCCATTCCGCGGGAACAATCGGTCCGCCCAACCCAACGCCGTTCCCTCATGCGCCGCGCACTCGTCGGCATCGTTCCAGACGAGATCCTGAACAGGAAGACGAAAGCGTTTGTTGCCCGGTCGCCGATGGTAGCTATCTCAAACGACTGGGTCCATTTGATGGAGACTACTCAGAACATGCTGAGTAGTTCGCTCGGAATTGTGGACTCGGAACATATTTTGGATGCCTTGCAGAAGGTTCGGCGTGGCGGAGAAGTCCGCATGAGCATCTTGAATCGTACACTCTGCCTCGAAGGTTGGCTCAGAAGCCTTCGCACCTTGGGGATGGTAAACCTGGACACAATCGGAAATCCACATTTGGCATGGCAGGCTTCGACACAAGCCTCGCAGAGATAGTGGCGGGGAGCGAGAGTAGGAGCGAGGCCCCTCGTCCCTCCGGGCGATCTGAAGCCGCGCCAATGCAGAAACGGGTGGAACAAATCATGAGCGTCCAGTTTGGAAGATGGAATTGGGAAGGCCAACAGCCTGCCCCGGACTACATCGAGAAGGTCGGTGCAACTCTCGCTCCATACGGACCCGATAGCAACGAATCGTATTCCAAGGGCGGCGTAAAGATACTCTATCGGGCGTTCCACACGACGAAGGAATCGCGCCGCGAGAAGCAGCCCTATATTTCGCCGTCCGGCGCTGTCATCACTTGGGACGGTCGCTTGGACAACCGCACCGAGCTCATCAGCGAGCTCCGCGACTCCTTGACCATCGGCTCCACGGACGTGGCCATCGTTGCGGTTGCGTACGAAGAGTGGGGCCCCAATTGCTTCGCCAAAATCATCGGGGACTGGGCGCTCTCGATCTGGGACCCAAGCAACCACTCTCTGGTTCTGGCCAAAGACCCGATTGGTACGCGCCATCTCTACTACTCGTACGACGGCAACCAGGTCACCTGGAGCACCATCCTCGATCCCCTTGTCCGGTTTGCGGAAAAAACCTTCGCTATCTGTGAAGACTACATCGCCGGCTGGTTCTCGTACTGTCCCGCAGCGCATCTGACGCCCTACGTTGGAATTCATGCTGTCCCGCCGTCCTCATTCGTGCTCCTCCGTTCCGGAAGGCACACCGTCAGCAAATTTTGGGATTTCGATCCCGCCAGGAAAATCTGCTACCGCACCAAGGCCGAATACGAAGAGCACTTCCGTACCGTCTTCTCGAAAGCGGTCCAGCGCAGGCTCCGTTCTCATCGTCCAGTCCTCGCCGAACTCAGTGGCGGCCTGGACTCTTCCTCGATTGTCTGCATGGCCGACACCGTCATTGCACGAGGCGCGGCGGAAACCCCGCGCCTCGACACCATCTCCTGGTACGACGATTCCTACGACGACATCGAACCCGACACAAACGAAAGACGCTTCTTCGCCAAAGTCGAAGAGAAGCGTGGCCGTACTGGCTGGCACATCCATCTCCGCTCTCTAAAGAATAACGCCAGCTCACAACAATCGCTTGCGTCCGAGTTTGACAATGATCGCGTGGCAGTGTTTCCGTTTTCCAATAGGGGGCTCTCCGAACATTTGAAGCAGTATTCAGCGCACATGCTGTCCCAGGGACATCTCGTTACGCTCTCCGGAATCGGAGGAGACGAAGTCACGTGCGCCGGGGTGCCAACGCCCAAGCCAGAACTCCAAAATCTCCTGGCCAGAGCACAATTCTTTACTCTCGCCCATCAACTGAACGCCTGGGCCGCAAAGATGAGAAAGCCTCGGCTCCCTTTGCTTTGGGAAGCCGCTCAGGGATTCTTCTCTATCGCACTAACAGGAATATCCGTAAACATTGGCCCGGCTCCCTGGTTCGATGCAGGTTTTGTCCGTCGGAATCGCGTCGCTCTTTGTGCTTATCCATCCAGGTTGAAGCTGTTCGGTCCGTTGCCAAGCTTTCAGGAGAACATCGCTGTGCTGAATGTCTTGCGAAGGCTATTGGCGAACTTGGCCCTCCGGCCAGAGATGCTCCACGAAATACGCTTTCCCTATCTTGACCGAGAGTTTCTGGAATTCATGTATGCCGTCCCTCGAGAAGAGATCGTTGGCGTGGGCAAACGCCGTTTCCTGATGAAGCGAGCCCTCGTCGGTATTGTCCCGGACGAACTCCTCAACAGAAGGCGAAAGGCATTTGTTCCGCAAGAGCCGAAGAAAGACAGCTCGATGGAATGGCCCTGCTTGGCGGATCTAGGGCCGCACCTCGTCGGCAGTTCCATAGGGATAATCGATCCAGATCGATTTTTGGAAGCGCTGCAGAAAGCGCGGCACAACGAAGCTGTTCCTATCCGCCTTCTGAGGTGCACACTGACGCTGGAGGCCTGGCTACGTCACCTCACCGTCCACGGAGGCCTGACAAACACGAAGTCGACCAAGAGACAAACCTGCGCCCCAGCTCTTGAGCCTAAAAAGCTCTCAGCGCCCGCTCAACCCAAAAGTTCAGCTAGCTAGCAAGCTGTGTACGTCAATCTCACAAAAGAAGGGAGGTGAAAACCATGAAATACGAAACTCCAGAACTGACCGCATTGACGCCCGCGATCGATGCCATTCAGGCCATCAAGGTCAGCCCGAACCCGACTGACGGGGTTCATCCCGAACTGTCGGCGGCGGCGTATGAAGACTGGGAGTAAGTAAACCCATGCTGGAGCGCCCGACGTATTGGGCGCTCCGGCAGTCTATTTGCCAGCCAAGACGTCGCGTTCCTCGAAGAAAGGCCAGGTGATGATAGTCATGAAAGTTAAGGTGAACACCATGAAATACGAAACTCCAGAACTGACCCCATTGACGCCCGCGATCGATGCCATTCAGACCATCAAGATCAGCCTGAACCCAATCGAGAGTCCAGGTAATTAGGAACTAGTAGCTGCGTATGGGGACTGGGAGTAGCAGCAAGTAAGCGTCAGCCGAAGGCACCCCCTAGTTCGAGCCTTCCGGCATTCTATTTGCCAACCAACACCTCGTATCCTTTGGCGAGGGAGAGTTCCGTTTTGAAAGCGTCGAAAACATTGATTGCTTGGCTCGGATCACGAGTAGCGTCGCTTTTGCTAGCCTCGCATTCGGAATCCTGCTTACTCTGAGGCGGCTTGAGGTGTAGCGAACTTATTTCCCTTCTCATGTTGTATTTTCCGCAACTCGCGCCAGCGCTTGTATTCTTCGACCTTTGCCGGATCGGGATCCTCGTAGTCCTGCAGCCAGAAGCGGAACCAGTCCACCGATCCTCCCTGTGAAGCCATGCGCACCGCCGGATTGGTCAAAACGTGCTCATCGGTATTTAACATGATCAAGTCCACGGGCTTTTGCAGATAGCGCAGCACGGCGTAAGGTTCCCACATAAAGAGTACGCTGGCCGGTCCCTCTCCAACAACTAACAATGGTGTGACCACCTTATCGAGGTTGAACCCTGGAGATTGATTCAACCATTGTTGCAAACCCTCCCCGAAGGGCGGCGCACCAATAATCGCATTTGCTTCGCTAGCCAGTGTGCTACCGGGTCCGCCGTTCACAAGATATTGGAGATAGTTGTACATCACCCCGTCTGTTATCGACGCAGCTGTAAGGTGAAGCGAGGCCGTCGTGAGCGTCTCCATCACGTAGAAGCAGGTGCGGCTAAAGCCAATGATGCCGACCTTATCAGGATTCACCAGCCCTTCGGACACTAGTTGGTTTACGGCAGATTCATACCCCGAGATAGCACAAGTCCTCTCATGAGATGACTGCGACATACAGCCCAAATCGTCAACCTGCAGAACAACTATTCCGTCTGCCACCAACGCTCTGGCCGCCAACGCTGTCGGAAAGAAGCCTGAAGGTTTAAATTCTGATTCCCTGAAACCGTGCGTCTGAATCACCAGCGGATAACGGTGTCCCGGTTCATAGTTGATCGGCTTGTACAGTCCGCCTTTCCAACCGTGGCCTTTTTTGTCGTTCCACGTGTAAACGCTGGCATCCCCCAGTTCGATACTCCTGAGCTGCGGATTGGGGTCCCAAATGACGCGCGATGTCTGCTTGTCCGAAGCAACTAGGAGTGGGGGATCATTGAGCCCCTCCTTCACGGTAATTTCGAAACCACCATAGCCAGCTTCTCGCATCCCCTTGTTCTTACCAATGACCTGCCAGCTGCCGTCTGCTGCGTATCTATATTCGGTCGTTCCAAATGATAGATCTCCGTGCTTGAGAGAAATTGCCTCAACCCGGTGCTTGTCGCCGCCTATGAAACGTGCACCCACAGTTGCAGCGGAGCCTTCTTGGAAACCGATTTCTGTTGGGGCGCTAAACTCCTCCACACAAGTGTGGCTGTTCGAGGACAAATCTACTACGGCTAGGCAGGGTCGGGACGGCGTGTGATCTTTATTGCTCACAAACGTGTCAGGCAACAGGATTGCCTTACCATCGCTCGACCAACTGGGACCACCCCCCGCTCCCGACCAACCCGCGGCCCAGCGGAAGGGTGCATCCGTCAAGGCCTGTACGGAGCCGCTCTGGAGGTCGATTCGAACGTACTGATCCACAGCGTCACCCGATTGCCTATCCCTGTGACCGCCGTGGATGCGAAAGGGAGAAGATGGGAACGGTGGAGGATAGAGTGTTTCCCATGACGACGGAACCTCGGTCACCGGGAGCATTGTAACCAGGGAACCGCCATCGGGCGACAGCGCCAGATCCGCAAATGATGAAGGTAAAAGTGGAGTTCCATCATGGATAACCTGGAAGCGCTTGCCCCGAATAATCGCGTGCAACTTACCGTAGGGCGAACTCCAAATAGCACTCTGTACATTGTTCGAGAAGAGCAATTCCTCCAGGGAACGGCCGGTACCAACAATCATCGGTGCCTGACGTGTAGGCAGGGGTGTGTCTTGGGCGAGATCAAGGGCAGTGTACACGTATTGGCGTCTGTTACGTATATCGAACTTCCTGACCGTCTCCCTTGCGGAAGTAAGCGGTTCAAGCGCCTTCCTCTGAAGATCAGCTAGGACGAGGCGCTGATTGTCTCCGGCTATGCGTTCAAGGTAGGCGACTCCGCTGGAGTCAGCCAACCAGCGCCAATCATTGATGATTGGTCCTTCCCTGTAAGTCGCCCGAGTAACGACCCATACGGGCGATGGCGGCTTGGACAGATTGGAATGCTTCAGGAAGTTCTCGACGTCCTGACTACGGTAGAATCGCAGCGAATCCTCAACACGGTTCAGATCTAACCGCCCGCGTTCGGTCCAAACGGCGAAGTAGTGGCCATTCGGCGAGAAATGCAGTGCTGGCGGTCTCCCACTCGGATCACCGAAGAGCCTTAGTCCTATCTCATCGGCAACGGTGAAAGGATGGTTGATCTGTTGCACCCTCCCCATCATAGGACCACTGGTGCTTAGGAAGGCGAAACCGAAAATGACGCAGCAGATGAGTTTCATAACTTTCGACAACGTCCGTCCCCTCCAGGTCATAGGCAGAAAGAAGCCGGAGTGGCAGGAGAAACTGAGCACCACGCTGTTCCTCACCATGCCCTGTCAATGTTGACAATGAATTGCTCTTTAAAACACCAGCTTGAGCGCGAATTGCATCGAGCGTGGACCACCCATTTGGTAGAGGGGGCTTAAGACGCCCAGAGAATTCGCGAGGGTGCTTGTGGCCTGTCCGAAGGTCGTCTGGCCGAAGTTTGGATTAATGGTTCCGAAATTCGGGTGATTGAAGATGTTGAAAGCTTCTGCACGGACTTGCAGCTTGAGCGTTTCACGGATCGGGAAATCCCGCCGGACCGCTAGGTCCATCTGCCAAGCCCCAAAGCCTCTCGTAAAGTTGCGCGGAGCATCACCAAGGCCTGAGGTTGCGGCAGTGAACGCGTTGGGATTAATAGCCCGACCTCCCGGACACCCCTGGTCGGCCTGAAGATCACCCAATCCTTGAAGTATGGAAGCACAGTTCGATCCGTACAAGTAGACCGGCTGACTCGGAACAAGATTCAGGCCCCCGTAGTACTGCTGTCCGGTTATTGGGTCGACGAGTGTCTGTCCGCTTAGAGTTACCGGAAAGCTCGATCGCGCGGTAAACCGGCCGTCAAGACCCCAGTGACTTAGCGCGGCCTTCACAAGTGCGCTCTGCTCCACACTTGGCAAGTCATAAGAGAGCGCCGTCGAAAGGTTGTGCCGCACGTCGAAATCGCAACTCCCTCGTTGGGATGCTAAGAAATAGCTTTGGGAGCCGTAGTCGATACAATGAGACCACGTGTAGGAGGCTAAAGTCGTTAAACCTTGGCTCAGTCGCCGTCGGAATTGAACCTGCAGCGCGTTGTAGTCCGATGTCTGTCCGTTCTCAGTGAAAAGAAAACTATTGTAGTTTGGATTGCTAGGAGTAGAGACTATATTCCAATTCAACAATCGCGCCGCGTGCGCTCCGACGTACGAAACTGTGAGAGCCTGCGCCTTTCCCAGAGCTTGCTCGATACTGGCGTTCCACTGAAGCGTATACGGTAACTGCAGGTGCGAAGGAAAGACGAACGGACGGGTATTGTACGGTGCGACTGGCGGGTTCACGAGGGTGGGAATTGGCGGAAGGACTGGAAATGAGCTGGGCGAAAGGGGGCCAAACCCAATGAACCCTGGCCCATAGAAGCCCTTAGAGCCCTGCTGTTGACCGGTATCAAAGAAAACGCCGCCTCCTCCACGAAGGACCGTTTCACGGCCCGGCGCGTTCCGGAGCACGTAAGCTACGCCTAGCCGAGGCGCAAAGTTATACCAAGCGGTCTGCCAGAGCGGAGTCCCCTGCGGCGCTAGCGCCCACGTGCTCGGACTCGACCCTTGAATCGCATAGGGCTTCAATCCTTGTGTGACGCCCGGCGCTGGGTTTACTTCCCAACGCAGCCCAAAGGAGAGACTCAAACGCTGTGACACCCTCCACTCATCCTGGGCAAAAGCCGAGAAGTTCGTATACAGCGGATAAGCCGCGCCGTTGACTTGCGAGACTGCGAGCGCGCTGTTCGTTTGAACCGCAGATTTACTAAGATAAAGGTACGACACGGTAGGAGTACCTTGAAGCGCGATCGGCGCAAGTCTGCGGTAGTCCACGCCAAATTTTAGCTGGTGGCGCCCCAAGGAGAGACTCATCGTGTCCACGAAGTTCCACTGTCTCTGAGTGCCCACCGACTGGGTATTCAGCAGCAGGGTGGTATACCCGTTATAACTAAAGAAAACCAAACCACTCGATCCGGCGCCCAGCCCCAAAGCCTGCGGAAGATTGAGGGGTGTGCCGCCTTCAAAACCGAGGCTGACCGTGCTAGCTGTCGTGCCGTTCGTGGTGTAATTGACGCGAAGATCATTACTTAGGCGACTTGAGAAAAGGCTGCTAGCGCCGGCTGTGTAGGTCCGCAAAGTATAGTCTGAGATCTTATCCATTGCGGGAGTGCTGTTGCCAGTGCCGCGCTGCGCCGAGCTGGATCCCGTGTCGCTGAACCGGAAAAAGAGCCTCAGCTTATCGTTTACAGCATGGTCGAACCGGACACTGGTGGAATCGAGGGAACTCGGGTTAGACCAGCTTCCAATGAATTGAGCAAAACCGTTTGCCGCGTCATCCGGTCCGTTGGGCAGAGGAAAGGCATTCAGTACCGACTGCAGGGCCGCAGGCGCGGATGCCCGCAGCGCGGCATCTGGCACGAAGCTGATTGAGGCTGGCTGTGGGCTAGTAAGACGAAGCCCTTCATACGATACAAAGAAGAATGTTTTATCTTTTCCGTTATAGAGGCTAGGAATGCTGACTGGTCCGCCCAAAGTGCCGCCGAAATCGTTCTGCCGCAGGTCTGCTCCTTTCACACCAAAATAGTCGTTGAACCAATCGTTGGCGTCGAAATAGTTGTTCCGTAAATAGTCGTAGGCCGAGCCATGCCATTGATTGGTACCCGATCTGGTCTCAAACGAGAACTGACCGCCGGGATTGCGCCCGAATTCCGCCGAGTAGGTCGAGCTCTGCACGCGAAACTCCTGCAGATCATCGACGGAAACCAGAGCCTGCGTCGTCCCCAAAGCCGTTGCGCCAGGAAGAGAACCGCTAGCACCTGCCGCCTGAGTCATATTTCCACCTGCAGCCGCTCCCACATTGGCACTGACACCGTCTACGGTGTAGTAGTTTGATTCCGGGCGCTGACCATTCACACTAAACTCGCCTGTTTGACCGATACCATAAAAGGGTGCGGCCCCGGAAGCTTGAGGTGTTTGAGTTGTCGTGCCAGGCGTGAGCAGGATCAAATCCTGGAAGCTGCGCCCATTCAGTGGCATATTTTTCACGTAAGTTTGATCCACCACCGTGCTGACCGACGCATCCGTTGTATTGATCATCGACGCGCCGCCTTCAACCGTCACGGTTTCGAAAACGGCCCCTACCGGCAGGGTAAAGTTGATAGACAGCGCGTCCTGGATGTTGAGAACAATATCGGGCTTGATGAGTGTCTTGAATCCCACCTTGGAAACCTGAAGCCGGTACGGTCCTGGCGGGAGATTCGGCACCACATAGATGCCGTCCTCATTGGTCTTGCCAGAGTACTTCACGCCTGTTGCATCGTTTATCACCAGAAGGTCGGCCCCGCCGATCACCTTGTTGGATGGATTGAGCACGCGGCCGTTGATGGTTCCATTGGGGGACTGTGCCGCTAGGGGGAGGGCTAGCGACACGGCACAAGCGAAAAGAAAAGCGATGCGGGGGAAGCGCACGCGCACGGTGATTCTCCTGTGGCCGACGGATTCGGACATCCTATTCGGGTCTACGGAGAGGGGTCTCACCTGGTACCACTCCTTCCTTAATTAGTTGGAAGCGTGCCGGAGCCAGGAAAGATGCAACCGCGATTAAGGATTAAGGATGATTTGGGTCAACTCGCAGGTAAGCAAAGAGGAGGGGTTTGCCGCTTGGCTTGCGACTGCCGCCATTCGGCTCGATCGTAACGAACACAGCATCAATTTGTGCTAGCAGTTTCGGGTCGTCCAGCTTCAAGACCCACCGCTTCTTTGCGGCATTGTCCTCGTAGAAGATACCGAGGGGGAATGCCTGCTCCCGGTCCGGTCCGCGCCGGCCCCATACCTGAAACGTGCTGGCATTCTTCGCTACAGTCTGCTGATCCAGGTCATAGGCGTAGAAGATGAGCGACTTTCCCTTCGTGTAAAAGACGCGCCCAGAAGGTTTCTGGGTCGCCCCTGTGCGAGCCACGTCGTACACTTCCGCGACATACAGGTCCCGCGCGCCCATGAGCTCCCGGATATCACGGTCATGCGCGAGCAACTCCTGTTGCTGATCCACGGCAGCGTCACGCTGATGCAGCAGGTTCGTCAGCTCGTTGACTTTTGCGCCTAGTGTCGCTACGTGCTTTGCATCTTGGGAAGACTGTTCTGCAATTGAATCCAGTTTCTTCTGCAATCCCTGCGCACTTAACTGAGCGGTATTGAATTTCTGGTCCGCCTCAGTTCGCTGCTGGATGAGTTCCTCTCGTCCAGCATCAGCGTTGCGTAGCGCAGTCTCCGACTGCTCCTGCGCCGCTTTCATCTGGTCCATTTTCACGGACTGCTGTTCCAACTGCCGACGGAGATCGGCAATCAGCTTGTCACGTTGCTCGACCTGGGCGCGTGCAACTTCGCGTTCATGGCTCGCGTCACTTAACTTCTCTTCCAATGAAATCTGGCTTCGCGTGTCGGGATAGGGTGCTGGAACGTTTGCGGCGTTTGTCCCGCGGCGAATACCAACCTGGTAAGCGCAGAACCCGAGAGCGATGAAAAGCAGTAGTCCGGCAGCGTAGAGAGCCCACACACTACGCCAGACAGCGGCACTCGCAGGGGAAAGGACTCGGCGAGCGCTAATTTGATGGTGGATTTGAATTGGCCCGTCGCGCTCGATTCCGGGCTTGCCCTCTTCCCGTGCTATGCGCTCGAAAAGAGCAGACTCTGCCTGCTTCTCCGACCAACGCGGCCCTACTTCCAGATTTTCTGGTGTCTCTTCTTCTGCTGCTATCGCTGGGATTGCGTGGCGAATGATCGCTTCGTATTGCTGCAGGGCCTCACGGCAGGAGGAGCAAACGGCAAGATGCTCCTGTAGTCTCCTCTGGTCTTCCTCGGTTAGCTGGCCCGAGGTTGAAACGGCGCAGAGTTCTAGGAACTCGTCATGGGGTTCGATTCGAGACAACGCCCCTGCTCCTCGGATGAATGACGCCTCCTATAATACTGCTCAATCGCTCTGCCGGTTACAGCTAAAAATTTGCTTCCGCAGTTTCTCCAACCCCCGGAAATAGTGGTTCTTTACGTTTCCTCGGGTCTGGTCCAATTTCACAGCGATCTCTTCAAAGGTGTAACCGTCGAGCAAATGAAGCCCCAGGGTTTGACGCTGGATCTCAGAGAGGACTCCAAACACCTTGCGTAATCCAATCCTTCCGAGCACTTCTTCAATCGAGTTTTCGTATCGCCCTGCTCTCGTCCCCAGGGCGCTCAGTTCGTTTCCAACATCTTCCAGATCGACCTGGGTATAGAAATGGCGCGAGTCCAGATAACGGCGACGGTCAATCGCACGATGGTAGGCCATCTGCACGATCCACGAACGCGCCGAGCTCTTGGAACTATCAAACACCGTGCTCTTCTGGTGAATGAACAGAAATACGTCTTGGAGCAAGTCGTCCGCTTCTGAATCGTCCCTGAGAATCTTGTATCCGACCGCACGCACAAGGCGCGCGTAGCGGTGAAAGAGGCAGGCCAACCCTTCCGTATCTCCTTCGCCGATGCGAGCCATTAGGACTTCGTCTGATATTTCGACGCTCGCTGCAGGCCCCTCGGCCGCAGTTGATTTCTCTGTCGAAGTCGAGACCATCGGCAACCGAGTTGTAACGGACGAACTCAAGCCGCCTCCCATCGCAAGACAGTTGGCGCCGACCATGAACACAAAATGAGGAATGCATTCCGTAGGAATCTATTCCTCATTGTGGGACGCTTCTTCCATCCGTGGCAGCCCGCAAAAAACACGTTCAGCCCCTTTCTGGACCTGAAAAGGCGTTCGGGCAGGCTTTCCGTCGAATGAGGAAGAAACTGGGGGTGTCGCAAGAGAGAGTCGGCTTGGAAGCCGAGTGTGATCGGACAACTGTCAGCCTGATAGAACGGGGCCTAGTCAGCCCCAAGCTAGAGACCATCGTGAAGATGTGTCGCGTCATAAAGGCAAAACCATCTGAAGTAATGCGCAGAATGGAAGAGTCGCCCTTTTATCAGGCCTAGACGCTTTATGTACCCCTAAAAGATCACCTTGTCAACACAAAAGACCCCTATCAGAGCGTTTCAACTCTCTGATTCAGCCGATATCGTCCTCTTCAGAGAACTCGATGAATGAAGCGGAACTCTTCGGTCAGCTTGTTCGGGCGACTCGAAAATCCCAGAAGATGAACCTGGGGCAACTCGCCGAAAAAGCCAACACGGGTGTCAAACACCTGGGCAGGATCGAACGTGGCGAGAAACTGCCGTCTTTTGAACTCATCGTCGCCCTTGCTAGGGCGTTGAACACCTCGCCCTCGACATTCTTCCATTTCGAGAACGCCAACGTAGATCCCAAGTTCCTGACACAGCACTTGCAAGCCCTGCTCGCAAAACGTGATGCTAAGCAGCTGCGAAAAGCCTATCGAGTGCTACAAGCGACACTCGAACCCTAAGTCCCAGTACTGAGTCAGTTGTCACTGTGCAGGGTAAAATCGAGCATCGTGAGCGGCAACCATAAAGACGAAGAATCGCCGTGATCATTACCTGCCTCAGGCATATCTGCGGGGCTTCATCGACCCTGCGAGGGCTCAGCTGCCTAAGCCCTTGTGGTGCTTCCATCCTCAGATAAAGAAATGGAAGGAGCGCAGCCCAAAACAGATCGGCTATATCGATGGCTTCTACGACTATGCGATCGAGAACACCGCCGCCGAGACTCCCAGACATAACCTTCCAGCGTTTGGAAAACGACTTTCCTCTCGTTCGTGCCCAAATGCTAAACGACGGCTTTCGCTCATGGACCGACCATAAGAAATTCCTGCTTTCGTACATGCAGATGATTAGAGCCCGATCGCCGTTGTTCTTCGACCAGTGGCGTGAAAAATCGAAGATGCTCCGCCTGGCAACGATTGTGGAGGTGGGCGCTGACAGGCGTTCCGTAAAGGTTGATTCTTTGGAAGGACGACCGATGACTGAAGCCGAAATCCAGAACTGGACAATCTCACAGATGCGCGAAGAGATTAAGAAGGGTCCAGACTGGCTGGCAAACTTTCATTGGGCACTGCGATACACGGACACGCCTGGAGATCCGTTCATCGCCGCAGAGCAATCTCTCGTGATCATGGGCAATGAAGGATCCAGAGACCCTGATCTATTTTCCCGTCTGCTGGCAGGCGTGTCTTTTTGGTAGCCTTCGGCCTTTCGACGTTGAAACAGACACATTTCAGCGCGATGACTTGCAACGTGTGCGGCGCGCCTACATCGAAAATGGGCGCAAGTTCTTGGTCTCACCGCAAAAGCTAGATGGTTTGTGATCCTGCTTGGGTTCCTATGGCAGTGGCAGGTAGGCGAGCCCGAGATCCTGAAAACTTGTGCTCTTTCCTCGCTTTTGCCGGAACAGGAAGTCCGTTTGGTGCTTCACCTTCTCGAGCGAGCGGCGGTCCGATCACACGCTGGAGAATTGGCCGGGCATTGAAGCGCCTTGCTTTCCTGCAGAAGGCGCAGCCTTCGTCGCCCTGGTACGGCAGGAAGTAGAAAAGCAACAGGCCGCAAGTCAACCTGGCACCTCGCCGACCGCTGCACCTGCCAAGCAGGACTCAACCTCTACACCATAGATTCATTCTTGAGAAAACTGACCGACACCCCTCAGACCACCCCTCAGACCGCCTTCTTGACCCATTGAATGCAGGCGCGTAGTATCGGCCCGAACTGTAGCGGTTCTGACGGTTTCGGCGCAAGCGCGCACTTCACTGCCGATCTGCAGTGGTGACGCTGGCGAACGCAGCTCCCCGGAAATGCAATGCGTCAAGTTGATCCACCCCGTCGAGAATCCCCCCCCAGATGGATGGCTTATCCTCACTGGCCCCTCATTTCGATAGTTATTTGCGCTGTCTTGCTCGCTGTGGTTCTAGCAGTATTCAGGAGCAAGCTTCGGGCGCTCGACGTATTCTCCGCCTTCTTGCTTTTCGGGGCCGCTGTTCTCTCCGTTCTGATTGTCCTCTACACCAGATCTTTGCGGCGCGCCCAAGAAGTACAGCTCGACACCGAAGAACGGCTCCAGCAGATGGCAGACAACATTCAGGAAATCTTCTGGATGATTGACGCGGAGACCAAAAAGGCCCTTTACGTCACCGAAGCTTATGAGACGATCACCGGACGTTCGTGCCAAAGTCTGCTGGAAAATCCGTCTTCGTACGAAGAACTCATCCATCCCGAAGACCGCGTTCATGTGCTGGCAAAGCTTGGAGAAGCTACGCAGACAGGGCACTTCGATGAAAGATTTCGGATCGTGCGCCCCCGCGGCGAAGTGCGTTGGGTCACAGTGCATGGGTTTCCGGTACGGGATGCTGCCGGCAAAATCCACCGTCTTGTCGGCACGGTTCGAGAAATCACGGCACAGAAGGAAGCGGAGGAGAAGGTTGCCAAGCACCTGGCGGCAGCCGAGTCCGCAAGGGCGGAATCCGATGCTCTAAGCAAGGCGACTCTCGCGCTGACCGCAGATCTTCGAATGGACTTTGTCCTGGACACCCTGCTTCAGTCCTTGTTGGAACTAGTCCCCTGTGAGTGCGCACGTGTCCTGCTCTTGGAGGGCGACACGCGGCTTCTTGTGGCACGAGAAAAACTGCGTCACGAGGCTCCCAATAAAGCTCCGGATTATCCACTGACTCTCGACGCAGCAGACTCTCCGTTCCTCTTGCGCATATTAACGGCCCAGAATAGTGTCTTGCTCGCCGACACCAGACACGAGAAAGAATGGCCCAGCTTCAAGGGCCATACCAACATCCGATCATGGCTTTGCGTCCCGTTGGTTGCGTCCCAGCAGACCTTGGGACTTCTTTCCGTGGGCCACACCCAGCCAGACACCTTCACTCAAGACCACCTCCGGCGGACCCAGTTATTGGCGATCCCCGCCGCTGCAGCCATCCAGAATTCTCGCCTCTACGAGCGTGCTGAGATCTTTGGGTCCGAACTTCAGCGGCGTCTGACGGATCTTCGCCAAACAGAGAAAGCGCTGGAACAATCAGAGGACGGACGCAGGGTATCCGAGGACAAGTTTCAAAAGGTTTTCCGTTCCAGCCCGATCCCGTTTTCCATCACCACAGTCAATGAGGGGCGATTCCTAGATGTGAATGTCGCTTTCGAGCGCCGGTATGGCTATTCCCGTGCCGAAGTGATCGGCCGTACCACCGGCGAACTTGCAATCTGGGAAGACCCGAAAGATCGCGCGTTGATGATCGCGCAACTCCAACAAGGTCCAATTCGCAACGTCATCACCCGGATTCGAACCAAGTCTGGCGAAGTAAAAGTTACAGCTTATTCTGCAGACAAAATCCAGTTCGACGGCCAATCATGCCTTCTTGTCGTGTCAGAAGATCTTCCGGACGACAACAAACGCGTGAAAAACTGACCATTTCGAAGCGCCGGTCCTTCGTCACGAACCTTTAGCTCCAGCCCCTTCCTGTTGCTGTCCCGAATCCGGGCCACCAAACAGAAAAACAATCATTCCTGTACAGAAATCGATCAGAATATGCACTCCCTCGTGGGACGAAGAGCGAGGTGTCAACCGCCTGGGGTTTTGAGCAATGTTCCCCAACCTCGAAGTCCGTCACCTGCACGCAGTCATTGTCCTGGCCGAAGAGCTGAACTTCACGCGGGCCGCGGACAGATTGCACATCACCCAGCCTGCGCTCAGCAAGCAGATTACCGACCTCGAAGAAGAGCATGAATTTCACCTGTTCACTCGCGATAAGCGACGGGTCGTGGAACTCACGGATGCCGGGCGTGTATTCGTCGAAGAGGCTCGCTCTTCGCTCTTGCATATGGAACGGGCTGTTCATTTCGGACGTGCCGCCCATCAGGGCTGCGATGGACGGGATTGTGGTGTTGGCCTTACCTGTGATCGGGCGGCAGGCCCCCAAATCGGGCCGCTGGAGGGAGTGACTCTCAGATCAGTTTCCGTTGGATGGCATTCATGACCGCTTCCAGGCGATTGTGAGTCCGCAGCTTCTGGTTGATGTGGTGGAGGTGGTTGCGGAGCGTTTGCGGGCTGATGCCCAGAGTGCGGGCGACCTCATCACTGTCCTTGCCCTCGGCGAACAGGCGAAGGATGTGTTTTTCTTGTTCGGACAGGGGAGATGTTGGCTCTGCACGCACTGAGATCTCGCCGAGCGAACTGAGCTGTTTCGATAGATCGAGCACCTTGTGCACCAACTCCTCGCTCTTTTTCTGTTCTGTGACGTCATGAGCAAGGTGCACCAAAAGCCGACGGCCGGTTCGCTGGTTGTCGAACACGAGTGTGGACATATTGATCCACAATCGCTGCCCAGAACGGGTCTTCACACTCATGTCAAAGTTCGGGATTTCCGTGCTGCCACCAGCGCATTCGGCCACACCGCAATGCTGATGGCACACGCGTGTGCCCAAGGGCCCCATACCCTCCAATATTTCGTAGCACGTCTTGTGTATCGCTTCAGTAGCCGGATACCCGAAAAGCTTCTCAGCCCCTTTGTTCCAGGACATGATTCCACCCTCTTCGGTCACTGAGAAAGCTGCGTCTGTCGTTCGTTGGAGCAGGGCAAATAGTTCACTTTCCAGCATTTACCTCACCCTGTGACAAATGCCTATTGGCGTAGTACGAATGCTCCATTGAAACCTCTCGCCTCCCGATACAAGTATAAGTCAGCCGGCAAACCAGAATCCCAAAGAGGAGAAAGGTTGGGCCGACGGGAAGAGATGGGACATGGAAAACAAGAACTCATAACGAAATTCCATTCATGAAAGTGATTCTCAGTGTCCTGCTTTTTCTGTTCATGATAACTGGACCCGAACCTTTACCGGCACAGCCTGCGGCGAACCAGAGGCCAGGGGCGAAGACCATCGCAAATACTGTAGATATCGTCCGTGATCCGACCGATGTTCCACCGCCAATTGCGAACCGCGCGCCCGCTGTAGTCCACGTGACACTTTCAGCTGAGGAGGTACTCGGTCAACTGGATCCATCCGTTGGCACCACCTACCGCTACTGGACGTTCAACGGAAAGGTGCCTGGCCCAATGATTCGGGTGAGGCAGGGTGACATGGTGGAGGTCACTCTTCGCAATGAAGCCAGCAGCCATATGGTTCACTCCGTTGATTTCCATGCCGCACTCGGCCCAGGCGGTGGCGCAGCATTCTCGCTGGCGATCCCGGGACAGTCGAAGACCTTCACATTTCAGGCCACAACACCGGGGCTGTTTGTCTACCACTGCGGTACGCCAATGATCGCCGAACACATTGCCAACGGCATGTACGGCCTGATCTTGGTTGAGCCAGCGGGTGGACTGCCTCACGCCGACCACGAGTTCTACATCATGCAGGGCGAAGTCTACACAACGGCGCCCAAGGGCAAAACCGGGTTGCAGCAGTTCAGTGATGCGAGGCTCATGGAGGAAACGCCCGAATACTTCGTATTCAATGGGGCAGTTGATGCCCTGACCAAAGAACATCCGATGCGCGCCAACGTGGGCGAGACAGTGCGAGTATTCTTCGGCGACGCGGGCCCCAATGACACATCGTCCCTGCATGTCGTTGGGGAAATCTCCACGCGCGATTATGAGCTGGGTTCACTGACTTCCCCTCCGCTCACCGGAATTCAAACCACGAGCGTTCCACCGGGTGGTGCGGCCATCCTGGAGTTTACGGCAAGCGTGCCGGGACAGTTCACGATGATGGACCATGCCATGGCGAGGATGGCCAAAGGTCTCATGGCAGTCTTTGAGGTCCGCGGCGCACAGAACACCGCGTTCATGCATGACGGGCCAGCCGAGTTCGCCTCGGGCTCACAAGCATCCACCGCTTGGGTAACCGGTCTGAGCCAGGCGGACACAACAAGATCCTCGGGCGGAGGCGACGCCGGTTTAGCGGCCACTCGTGGAGTTTCCACGCATCCGGCAGATGCAAAAGAAGAAGCTATTCCAAACCCCATGCGCTCGATGCCAATGCACATGGTATCTGCGAAGGCCGAGCACCCACGTGGGTCAAATCTTACGCGTCCCGTGTCGGCGCTGAAAGCGGCGCCCCCTGGCCCCACGGAACTTAACGGATGCCTGACATTGCTGAACGACGGTAGAGCGATGCTTAAGGTCTTCCAGTCAACCAAGACCTATCGCTTGGAGGCACGGCCCTTGTTGTTTTCTGAAAATGCGAATCGTCTCATCCATGTAACTGGAGAGTTGGGCAGCGTAGTCGCTGTGGAAGACCCCAGTATTCCCAGTTTCGTGGTGAACACGGTTGATGAACTTGCGCCCAACTGCTCTGCAAAGGTAACGCCTGCTCTTCTTCGAAAAGCGTTGGCAAAGGCTGCCGGGGCTGGCACTGTGGCCCCGCTCACGGTGGGCATGAGCGACATGGCGTTCATGCCGGCAAAGATCGTCATTAAGGTCGGCCAGAAAGTGACTTGGAAAGACTCTTCGGAAGTCATCCACAACGTGGTCGACGATGCCGGGAAGGCGATAAACAAGGCTGACGTGCATGTTCCTGAGGGCGGGAAGCCATTCGATTCAGGATTGATGCAACCGGGCCAGACCTTCGCCCGTGTCTTTACAGCTCCTGGGGTGTACCGCTACGTCTGTACGCTGCATGAAGCCAACGGCATGAAGGGTGTGTGGTCGTCCAGTGAATGCTGGGGGTGGAGGTGCGGGCGTCTGCGAAAGGAAGTCTTTGAACGACCAAGCCCCGCCTTGCCGGTCGGTTTGGGAACCGTGACATAAGTCATCGGCGCAATTTTGGCCGGCTCCTATGATCTTTACAGTCTGGAAAAAGGGTAGGGAAACCATGAACAAGATCACCGGAAACACAAGCGTGGCAGAGATCGTGAAGCTCTGTCCGAACGCGCGACGCATCTTTGATCGCCACGGACTGAAGGGCTGCGGCGGCGAGCATGGTCCCAGTGAGCCGTTGGCGTTCTTCGCCGCGGTCCATCAGGCGAACGTGGATGAACTGCTGCGCGAGATCAACACTGAGCTAGAGAGTCCATCTTCCCAGCCCTATGTGTACAAGGAGACCTTGCAGGACTACATCTATCGCCGCTTCTTCAAAGCTGGTGTAGCGATCATGCTGACCGTCGGCTGCTTGTGGGGCGCAATCAACTTGCTTCAGATCGCGCTTGGAAAGAGTTTCCTGCAGTTGCGCCTCCTGTCTTCGATCCACGCGCACGCGCACGCCATGATCTTCGGCTGGGTGGGAATGTTTGTGATGGGCTTCGCTTACCAGTCTTTTCCACGCTTTAAGAACACCACGCTCTGGCGGCCGGGTCTGGCGAACCTGAGCTTCTATCTGCTGGCTGCAGGCATCGTGGCTGGGATGCTTGCCGATATGCTGCTGCCGACCTTGGCTTCATTCGTGCTGGGTGCGGTATCCGGAGTATCCGAAATTACTGCCGTCGTGCTCTTCATGCTGGTGTTGTACCGGACGGCGCGGCAGTCGATCGAGCCGCACAACCCGTATGAGAAGTTCATAGCCACTTCGTTCATCTGGTTCTTGCTGGGCACAATCCTGGAAGCGGTGTTCTTTTTCGCTAAGGCCACGGCTCATTCGGAACACGGTTTGATCATGCGCATCGCGCTGATCGACGGCCCGTTGCGGGACATCCAACTGCTGGGTTTCGCTGCACTGATCATCGCTGGGGTCAGCCAGCGCTTTGTGCCGCAGGTGTACGGTCTCGGGAGGCCCGCACATGATCGCCAGACAATGATCTTCTGCTTGATCAATGGCAGCCTGATTCTGAACATGGTCAGCTATGTGCTGCTGCTCACGACCCGCAAATTCTATTTCGCCATCGGTCTCGAATTTGCCTACTTGCTCATGCCGCTGTGGGCGGCGTTGTTGGCACGCCAAATTGGTGTGTTTCGGACGCCATCTCAACCGGATCGCACCTTCAAGTTCATTCGCGCAGCGTACGTCTGGTTGCTGGTCTCTTGTAGCATGATGCCGTTTTTCCCGCTGTACGGAGCGCTGACGCACCAGGTGTTTGCCCACACCTATATGGGCTCCCACCGGCACGCATTCACCGTAGGTTTCATGAGCATGATGATCCTGGGAGTTTCGTCACGAGTCGTGCCCATCCTGGCGGGGATCGACGCGAAGCGAATGAACTCGCTGTGGGCTCCTTTTCTTCTCTTTAACGTCGGCTGTGCAGGCCGCGTGCTGTTGCAGGTGCTCACAGACTTCGCGCCCAATGTCGCTTATCCGCTAGTTGGGGTCACTGGTTTCATCGAATTGACCGCATTGCTGTGGTGGGGAATCGAGTTGTGGCGCACCATGAACGTGGCGAAGACGAATCGTACGAAATTGCTTACCGCGCCATTTCCGCAGCCGGCACGATGAGCGCAAACTCGTTTGGCCTGCTGCTGGCTGAGGATAGGAGATACAAAATGAGTTCAACAATCACAACAGGTTCAGAGATTGCCGGAGCACAAGCTTTGCCCTTGCTGGATTTAGTCAATTATCAGGAGGGATCCATTGTGAGCCGGGTCATCCTTAAACGGGAGAAGGGGAATGTCACGGTGTTCGCGTTCGACGAAGGGCAGGGACTGAGCGAGCACACCGCCCCGTTCGATGCGCTCGTGCAGGCCATTGAAGGAGAAGCAGAGGTTACAGTTGCTGGCAAGCCACTAATCGTGAAAGCAAGCGAAGTCGTCCTGTTGCCGGCTGAACAGCCGCATGCGGTCAAGGCGACCACACGTTTCAAGATGATCCTGACCATGATCCGCTCATAGACCCAACGCGGACTCTTTTTGTTGTTGCCAAATTGGGGTCCAGCAGTTCATGGCAAGTCGTGATCTGTGTTGCAGCCCTACTTCCCGAGGGAGAAAGCTATCGCCCATATATCACTGGACAGCGGTTACCGATTGAAGCGTACTTGTTGTGTACATCGTGAGGCGAAATATACGAACGGTCTCAGTCGGAGGAGGAAAAGACAATGGCGAGAGATCTAACGACCCATAAGCCTGGTGAGGAGGGTAGTAAGGCTCTAAACAGGTTGCCCCATCTAGCCAACCCACTCCTACGATTCAATCTGTCGGAGGAACTCCGGCAGCTCCGGAGTGAGGACTCGTGGCAGCGAGAAACCGGGCGTAGTTCCAAGACGCTCGCCAAGTATCCAGACTTCCGGATCGTCCTAGTCCTCATGAAGGCCAACACGCAGATGAAGGAGCACCATGCCGATGCCAGAATCTCGATCCATTCGCTGCAAGGTAAGATTCGCATCCATCTGCCAGATCAGAAGGTCGAACTTCCCGCCGGGGAATTGATGGCACTCGACCATGGCATACCTCACGATGTCGAGGCGGTGGAGGAGAGTGCTTTTCTGATTACAATCTCCTGGCCGGGAGGCACAACGGAAGAGCGGCACGATGCGAGCTGAGTTGCGCCTCCGTGCGCGGAATTGATGCAGGTGCGCTATGGCCGACGTAAACATAACGGTGGACGGGAAGAAGATAACTCAACCTTCCGGAACACTATTGATCGAGGCTTGCAAGGGTGCTGGGATTGAGATTCCATCCTTTTGCTACTACCCAGGCTTATCGCTGCAGGG
>OBLU010000372.1_pt1 | contig 43440 bp, 32 predicted proteins | sample 1518681 | NCBI WGS metagenome assembly OBLU01 (sample SAMEA3539304, study PRJEB22396) | soil metagenome | biome: tundra; feature: field; material: soil | place: USA | collected 2010-05 | depth 0.15 m
TCTTTTAGGCTAAAACCCGCATTGGTATTGTGTTTCAGCCCTGTGGTGTGGGGCGGGATCGAACCGCCGACACAAGGATTTTCAGTCCTTTGCTCTACCGACTGAGCTACCGCACCGATGGGCCGCAAAAATAGAATTATTAACCAAAAATAAAAATTTGAATTTTTCTCCAATAAAAGAAATGAGCTGAGCTATTTTGCCTTATTAAATCAATTGCCATATTCGCACAGAAATTTTATACGCATTATTTTTAATTGTTCCATACTGTAATTTCCATCGGAAAGTTCTTCCAGCGCTTTTTCAAGACTTGAAGTTTGACAACCCTTAAAGTACTCGATTATTTCTTCACGTTCTTCTTCTTCGATCCAGTCCTCTATTGCATAATCAAGGTTAAGTTTAGTGCCACTTGCAACAATAGTTTCCATTTCTTCAAGTAATTCTTCCAGCTTCAGTGTTTTATGTTTGGCAATAGTTTCCAAAGGCATTTTTTTATCTACATTCTGAATAATAAAAACCTTATTACTGTTCTTATTTACCACACTTTTCATCACAAAATCATCCGGCTTTTGAATATCATTTTCCTCAACATACCTTTCAATAAGACTTACGAAAGGCTTACCAAATTTTAGAGCTTTCCCAACACTTACGCCCTGGCATTTTTCTAATTCCTTCAATGAGGTAGGATAAAGAGTGGCCATATCTATAAGACTGTTTTCAAGAAATAAAACGAACGGCGGAAGATTGTGCTTTTTGGCTTCCTTTAATCTCAGATCCTTCATCAATTCAAAAAGTTTTTCATCAGTAGCAATCGCCTCGCCGTCTCCAGATTCATCATCGTCATCAGGTTCCTCTTCGAAAACATGATTTAGGGCAATCCTGAAGGAACCAGGTTTCTTCAGAAATGATTCACCTTTTGGAGTAAATTTTAAGACCCCATAATCCTCAATATCTTTTTTGATGATATTTTCGAGCAGCATTTGCCTGATCAATGAATTCCAAAAATGTTCATCCTTATATTTCCCATTTCCAAATACAGGCAATTCCTCGTGTCGGTACATTTTGATTTGAGGATTCAGTTTACCTAAAATAACCGGTATCACATAGGTAATGGGAAACCGTTCACCCAAAGTCAGAATGGTTTTTAATGCTATGATGACTTCGTTTTTAGCCTCATGAAGTTCCTTGGGGTTCTTACAATTATCGCACATACTACCGCAATTATCTTTATCATAAATCTCCCCAAAATAATTAAGCAAAATTTTCCTTCGGCAGGAAGCGCTTTCAGAATAAGCAACGGTTTCATGAATTAACTGAGCTCCAACCTCCCTTTCACTCAAAGACTTATCCCGCATTAAATGCTCCAGCTTTGAAACATCCTTGTGAGAATAATATAATATACACTTTCCTTCAAGCCCATCTCGTCCTGCTCTTCCGGTTTCCTGGTAATAATTCTCAATAGATTTGGGCATATTATAATGAATAACAAATCTTACATCCGGCTTATCAATCCCCATTCCAAATGCAATGGTAGCAACTATCACCTGCATCTCCTCGCCCAAAAACTGATCTTGTCTTGAAGATCTAAGTTTTGAATCAAGCCCAGCATGGTATGCAACAGCCTTAATCCCATTTGCCATAAGCATTCCGGCTAATTCCTCGGTGGTCTTCCGGTTTAAAGTATAAATAATGCCACTTTTTCCTTTATTCTGAGATATAAATTTTACAATATTCTTTACAACCTGTTCTTTTTTTTGCTTGGGTTGAACTTCATAATAAAGATTGGCCCGGTTAAAAGATGATATAAAAATACCGGGATCTCGTAATCCAAGATTCTTCACTATATCGCTTTGCACCTTTGGCGTCGCGGTTGCTGTCAATGCAATAACCGGAATTTTGTCGTTTATCTGTTCCATTATTTCCCGCAGCCTTCTGTATTCCGGCCTAAAATCATGACCCCACTCACTAATGCAATGAGCTTCATCAACGGCAAAAAAAGACACTTTCAGATCTTTGAAAAATTCGACATTTTCTTCCTTTGTCAGTGTTTCCGGAGCTATATAGAGCATTTTTGTTTTTCCTGAAACAAGATCATCTTTAACCACTTTTTGCTGGCCCTTATTCAATGTACTGTTTAAAAAATGAGCAATATGATCAGTACTGCTGTAACCTCTAATCAGGTCCACCTGGTTTTTCATCAGTGCAATAAGGGGGGATACAATGATCGCACAACCTTCACTTATAATTGCCGGTAATTGATAGCAAAGGCTTTTACCGCCGCCGGTTGGCATAATTACAAAAGTGTCTTTGCCAGCCAATAAATTGTTAATGATTTCTTCCTGAGGTTCTTTGAAAGAATCGAATCCGAAATTTTGCTGTAGATGTGATGTCAGATCATCAGTTTGCTGACTTTTTTCCTTTTTACTGGTACTGCTCTTTTTTACAGATTTGGTTTTAGTTTTTAATTTTGAAACAGGCATAATTTTATTTTCTACTCCACGTGGGCTTTTTAAAGGATTGCAAATTTATTTCAATATTCTTTCAATATCAGGGTATTTCGGTCAATCAAAACTTGATTACTATTTCACTTCAATATTATTCTTGTTAAGATACGAAGAAATTTGATAGTTCTGTAAAACCTTTTCCTTTGTCCTACGATCCTTTTAAAGTAGGTTTGCATTTTTTAGCCTCATAAATCATGCTCCAAAAGAATTCTTAACTTTTCTCATTTTCAATTTTGAATGATAAGCAAAATCATTACCTCAGCAAAAAAAACGATCCGGCTCGAAGCTCAGTCAATAAACGAACTTGCCGGTTTCATTAATGAAGATTTTGAAAAAGTTGTAAAAGCAATTCTCAATGCTAAAGGAAGATTGGTTGTTAGCGGTATTGGTAAAAGCGCCATAATAGCTCAAAAGATTGTAGCAACGCTTAACAGCACAGGTACCCCTTCGATTTTCCTGCATGCGGCAGACGCTATACATGGAGATATCGGTATGGTTCAGAAACATGACCTGTTGATGATAATAAGCAAGAGCGGAGACAGCCCGGAAATAAAAATTCTTATCCCCGTAGTCAAAAATTTCAAAAATCCTATTATTGCCATTTGTGGTAATATGCAGAGTTACCTGGCTAAATCGGCCGACATGGTTCTGGATACTACTGTTAGTGAAGAAGCCTGCCCTAATAACCTTGCTCCCACCACCAGTACTACTGCCCAAATGGTTATGGGTGATGCCCTTGCAATTTGTCTTATGGAATTAAGGGGCTTTGGCAAAGAAGATTTTGCAAAGTTTCACCCAGGCGGAACGCTGGGGAAAAAACTCTACCTGCAGGTGGCTGATCTCATCGTTAATAATGAAAAACCAGCAGTGAAACCAGACAGTCTTTTGAAAGATATTATAATAGAAATGACAAAAAAACGTTTAGGATCTACAGTTATTCTTGATAAAAATGAAATGGTTCTGGGTATTATAACTGACGGTGACCTTAGAAGAATGTTGGAGAAAGATCTTTCTCCGCAGAAAATAAGGGCTAAGGATATAATGACATCTAACCCAAAATCCATCGAAAGCAGCAAACTTGCAATTGATGCACTCGATATGATGAGGAAGAAAAATATAACGCAACTTGTTGTAATAAATAAGCGTCGCTACGCGGGTATTGTTCACTTGCATGATCTGGTGCGGGAAGGAATTATTTAATCTTGAAAACAATGAATAAAAACAATTACGTCGCAATTATGGCCGGAGGTATTGGAAGCCGGTTCTGGCCCGTCAGCCGTTTAAATTATCCTAAACAATTTCTTGATATTTTAAATCACGGAAAGACATTAATACAGGCCACCTATGATCGGTTTGCACAATATATTCCAAATCAAAATATTTTTGTGGTAACCTCCTCACATTACAGAGATATTGTTGAAAAACAATTACCACTAATAAAACCGGAGAATATATTATGCGAACCTTCCAGAAAAAATACGGCTCCTTGCATAGCCTACATTTCTTATAAACTGAATGTACTTAATCCCAATAGTAATCTAATATGTGCCCCTGCAGACCACCTTATAATGGATGATATTTCATTCCGAAAGGTTAGCCTCGAAGCCCTGGAATTTACAGAAAAAAATAGCGCACTTATCACCCTCGGCATTAAACCCGTTTCTCCTAATACCGGCTATGGTTATATTCAACATGATGTACATGCTGTCAGTGATGGTATCTTCAAGGTGAAAACTTTTACAGAAAAACCAGACCTGGAACTTGCAAAAAAATTTATTATCAGCGGCGATTTCTTATGGAACGCGGGCATTTTCGTGTGGCGCACCGAAAATATCATCAAAGCATTCGAAAAATATCTTCCGGAAATTCATGAAATTTTTTATGGAGCAAGGAAGGCTCTCATATCCTCAGAAGAAATGTCGGCTATTGAATTAATTTATCCCCTTTGCGTAAACATTTCTATTGATTACGGTATCCTGGAAAAAGCAGACAATGTATATGTGATCCCCTCTTCATTTGGCTGGAGTGATTTGGGAACGTGGGGAAGTGCATACGAGAATCTAGAAAAAGATTATATGGAAAATGCCGTAGTTGGCGGTAATGTAATCCTCTTCGATTCTACAAAAAATGTTGTTCATTCTGATAATGAAAAATTAATTCTATTGCAAGGCCTCGAAGATTTTATTGTTGTTGATACTAAGGATGTTTTAATGGTTTGCAAAAAAGAAAAAGAGCAAAATATCAAGGAATATGTTGCAGAAGTGAAAAGAAATACCGGGGATAAATATCTCTAGATTAATCCGGATTAATCCTCAAAAGCAATATACACCCAGACTTCGTATGAAATAAATAATAATATTATAGTCAATTCGTTTTCTATATGTCCCTAACATTACTAATGCGGGACACTTATGAAATATTTATTTATTTTACTAATTCCAATCCTGATTTTACCCTTATTTTTAAATATATCGCCCGGAGAAGTTCCAGTAAATAATCATATAGAAACCTTCGACCCTTCGTTATCAAGGTTAAACTCCACTCAGAAGCTTATAGACTTTGCTGATAGCTCTGCCAATATAAATCATGTTAGAGATGAATCCTTAGGGTATGGTGTCCTGGTGGCTTCTATAATAAGAAAAAGATTTTATCATGGATTTTCCCGCTATTCTCTCCAATCAAACTGGATAGCCTATATAGCGCAATATTTATGTGGTCACGGACTGGCGGCACCGGTAAATCCTGATGACATCTTAAAATTTCCCTATGCAGGGTGCTCACAACAGGCAATTGTTTTGATGAGCCTTATGAAAAAGAAAAATATACCTTATAGAAGTATCGGATTTCCTCACCATTATGCTACTGAATTAAGTTTTGGTGGTAATTGGTATTTTTTTGATCCTAATATGGAACCTGATATAAATGCAGATGACAGAATTGAAAAAAAATGGAGGCGATCAGGAGATTTCCTGAAGAAATACTATCATTTAAACCACAATTTATTAAACTGGACTTTCGGGAATTCTATACCTCCTGTATTTGGTAAAATAAACGGATCTCCGGCACCCCATGCCAATATTTTTCAGTCTGTTACAAAATATCTTTCCAAAATTCTGTGGATCTTTCCTTTCCTTTTAGTGGTTTACCGAAAGAAGACCTATGCCGAAAATTTGACATAAACTTTGTATATTTTTGATTCCTATTCATCAAAAATAAAACATTGATTTCTCCTTCCATAAAAAGCAAGCTTCCCGATACAGGCCAAACCATCTTTTCGGTAATGAGTTCGCTTGCAGTAAAACATAATGCAATTAATTTAGGACAGGGCTTTCCTGATTTTCCAATGAATCACAAATTGATTTCCCTCGTAAATAAAGCCATGGCGGAAGGGCATAATCAATACGTAAACATGAATGGATTAATGCAATTAAGAGAAAGTATTGCCGAAAAAATATTTTTTTTATATCATAAAAACATTGAACCAGAAACCGAAATTACCATTACGCCAGGTGCAACATATGCTATATATACCGCGCTTACTTCTGTTTTAAGGCCCGGAGATGAGGTAATTGTCTTTGAGCCCGCCTATGATAGTTATATTCCAAATATAGAAATTAACGGAGCTACACCAGTTATCCTTCCGCTGACCTATCCTGGATATAAAATAAACTGGGAAGAGGTGAAACAAAAAATTACCCCGGCAACAAGAATGATTATGATCAATTCACCTCATAATCCTACTGGCAGTGTGTTAGATAAAAATGATATGATTCATCTGGGTAAAATCGTTTCCGGCACAAATATTTTAATTTCAAGTGATGAAGTTTATGAACATATTATTTTTGATGGGAAACAACATGAAAGCATTTTAAAATATCCCGACCTTTTTAACAGAAGCTTTATTTCATTTTCTTTCGGAAAAGTTTACAGTTGCACCGGCTGGAAGATTGGCTATTCAGTCGCACCTAAATATCTAATGAATGAATTTAGAAAAGTGCACCAGTATAATTGTTTTACCTGTAATTCGCCGGTCCAATTTGCTCTTGCAAAATTTTTGAAAGAGAAAGATGTCTACCTGTCACTAAGCGAAACTCTTCAGCAGAAAAGAGATTATTTCGGGGACCTAATGTCTCAAACCAACTTTAACCCTATACCGACACATGGAAGTTATTTCCAGATTTATGATTATTCTTCAATAAGTGATGAAAAGGAAGATGAGATTGCTATTCGCCTGACCAAAGAGGTTGGAGTAACTACAATACCTGTATCAGCATTTTATAAAAATAAACAGGAAAATAAGGTATTAAGATTTTGCTTTGCAAAAAAAGAAAGCACTCTGGAAACGGCAGCTGAAAGATTATTGAAATAGCATTGACAATGATACCTTCTAATTACAAACCATACTTTTGGCTAATTTCAAGCATACGCATTATTGGCTTTTTCGATGCATCAATCAGTGATTTTTCCATAGTTATTTGGGGCTCTTCATATTCCATACATAAATACAATTTTTCAAGTGTATTTAATTTCATATAAGGGCAATCATTGCATGCGCACATATTATCAGGAGGTGCTGGAATAAATGTTTTTCCGGGAGATTGAATCTGCATTTGGTGAAGAATTCCCGTCTCAGTTGCCACAATAAATTCCTTTGAATCAGATTCTATAGTGTATTTCAGTAAGGATGTAGTACTTCCTATAAAATCTGATATTCGCAATATAGGTTCTTCGCATTCCGGATGAGCTATTAATAAGGCCTTAGGGTGTCTTATTTTAAGTTTAGTTATCTTTTCAAGGCTAAATATTTCATGTACAATACAGGCGCCGTTCCATAAAACCATATCCCTTCCTGTTTTCTTTTTCAGGTAAGCGCCAAGATTCTTATCGGGAGCAAATATTATTTTTTGATCAGCAGGCAGGCTTTCAATAATGGCCTGCGCATTGGAGGAAGTACAAATAATATCGCTCAAAGCTTTCATCCCTGCTGAGCAGTTGATATAAGTGATCACCAAATGGTCCGGATATTGATCCCTGAATTTCTTAAAAAGCTCCGGTGGAGCTGAATCACTTAATGAACATCCGGCTTTTAAATCTGGTAGCAGAACCTTTTTTTCCGGATTTAGTATCTTGGCAGTTTCAGCCATAAAATGCACGCCGGCAAAAACAATTATATCAGCATCTGTAGATTGTGCCTTTTGTGCAAGTCCAAGACTGTCGCCAATAAAATCTGCAACATCCTGAATATCGGGTTCCTGGTAATAATGGGCAAGTATGATAGCATTTTTTTCCTTTTTTAATCTTTCAATTTCTGAGAAGAGGTCTAAGTTAATATCAATCTCCATATCAAGGAAACCTTTTTTTTCCAAATTAGCCAGCGCAGCATCAATGTGTATATCTGCCATAGTATATAATATTAATACATTATTTATTTAATAGACTATTATTATTAGGTGTGTTGATTTGTGGAAAATTGATCTTTTTACTTTGATGCAAAATTAAGATAACTATATTATACACATCATTCCCCAAACCTTTAACACAGCGTGATTCTTGCTATTTCTAAGGAAAAGGCACGTTATAAACATACGTTGATTAATAAATTTGAGGATAAAATAATTGCTAAAAATTTTTCAAACTTTGTTAATTAAGTCATGGTAATTTGTTGATGTTTCTTCTGAAATTTTAAATTCCCTGATTACTTCTTTTCCCGGTAAAGTTTATCCAGAAAAAATATCTGAAAGAGCGGGTTTATCAACTAAAAAAAATTATTGCCCCCAACATAATGTGAACAAAAAAAACATCAGCGTTTTTCAGAAACCTATTTTTATTTTGAAAGTAACTATATCTCTTGCCTGTTCTATTTCATATGAGTTTTCCACAGTTTGTTACTATTTTATTTTACACTATTTTTGCCGTCATTTTAAAATTAGATATTAACGATCATGTCAATAATTCAGACAATACGTGAAAGAGGTGCTGTAATAGTAATCGCAATTATTGCCCTAAGCCTTATCGGATTTATTTTGATGGATTCACGAAGCGGTACCGGCAAATTATTTGGAGGCGGAAATACTTCAACCCTTGGAAGTGTTAATGGCACTAAAATAGAGTTATCTGATTTTAATGACAGGTTCAAGGATTTAGAACAGCGTTATGGTAATAATGCATCTTCGCAAACCAACCAGATAAGAAAGTCTGTTTGGGACCAAATGGTGGCCGAAAAAATAGTTAATGAGCAATTTAATCATTTAGGCATTGCTTTCACTCCAAAAGAAATGAGTTCAATCATGTTTAGCGATGATGCTCCGCAGGATTTGAAGCAGGCTTTTACCAATAAAGAAACCGGCCAATACGATATTGCACAAGCCCAGCAATGGTGGGCTCAATTAAAGAAATCAAAGAATGATGATCAAAGAAAGGCGGTCAGTTCTCAGGTGATTGATCCGATGCGCCTCAATGCGTTGTATACTAAATATACTTCCATGATAGCCGCGAGTATCTATTTACCCAAGTGGCTTACCAAACAGGAGGACGAGGCAAATAATAAGTTTGCCAATATTTCTTATGTAGCAATACCTTATTCAACAATAAGCGATAGCACTGTATTAGTAAGCGACAATGACATTGAAGATTATATTAATAAAAATAAATCGAGGTATAAGCAAGAACCGGGTCTCAGGATTACCTATGTGAGTTTTAGTGCTGCAGCCAGTTCCAAAGACTCTGCTTCGATAAAAGAATCATTGAAAGAGCTAAAAACTTCATTTGTATCAGATTCAAATGAGAATACTTTCCTGGCCAGAAATTCTTCGGCTATTAATTTTTCAGAGGCGTTTACTCCAAAATTAAAAATTCAGACTCCCTTCAGAGACTCCATAGTTGCTTTGCCGGAAGGCGGAGTATTTGGTCCTTATCTTGATGGGAAGAATTTTGTTTTTGCAAAAAAAGTTGCGACGAAAATATTACCGGATTCTATTAAGTGCCGACATATATTAATAGGAACCAATGATTCACAAACCGGACAGGAAACCATGCCCGACAGCACTGCTCACAAATTAGCGGATAGTATAGCCACGGCGATTAAGGGAGGGGCAAATTTCGATTCCCTGGAAGCAAAATATAGCACAGACCAGGCAGCCCATAAGGATAAGGGTGTTATGAATTTTGATATTTCAACTATTCAAAGTGAGGGTTTTGCTAAAGAATTCGGTGATTTTTTGCTCAACGAAAAAGGGGAAACAAAAAAGGTTGTAAAAACACAATTTGGGTATCATTATATAGAAATCCTGGATAAAAAGAATTTTGAACCGACTTATAAAGTAGCTTACATGGCCAGGGAAATAGTACCCAGTGATGAAACGATAAATAATGCCAATGCAGCTGCAACAAAACTATCGGGTCAGGCAAGAAACAAACAAGCCTTTGATAAATACATTGCTCAGAATGGTTTAAAAGAAATATCTGTTCCAAATGTTATTAAGGAAAATGATTTTCAATTAGGCAGTTTGCAGGATGCAAGGCAAATTATAAAGTGGGCATTTGATGCAAAAGAGGGAGATGTTTCAGAACCTTTTTCTATAAAAGATGAATTTATTGTTGCTGTCATCGATAAGGTAATAAAAGAAGGTTTACCGGATGTGCAGACAGCTAGACCAATGGTGGAATCAGCTATTAGAAATCTAAAAAAATCCGGGATTATTATTAAGAAATTAAATAATCCCTCATCTCTTGAGGCAGTTGCCGGTGTTTACAATGAAAAGGTGTTAACTACAGGCGGAGACTCAACTCTCACATTTAACGCCCAGATCATTAATGGCGTTGGTAATGAACCAAAAGTTGCCGGCGCATCATTTGATAAAACTTTCATCTCTAAAATATCTCCACCTATAGCAGGGAATACGGGCGTTTTTATGATAAAGATTAATAGTATTTCTGCAAAAACACCCCCAACTCCCGAAATGATCACACAGCAGAGAAATGCTATATCGAACCGGGCGATGCAAAATGCCCTGGGACAATCATTTGAATCAATAAAAAAGATGGCAAGTATTAAAGATTATAGAAGTAAGTTTTTTTGATTATTTATTTCACACACAAAATATAATTATTCGATCAATTTTCTTTGGCTTCACACTTTCATGAAAGGCCCAATAATTGATGGTTCTGGTGTATAAACTATCAATTGTTAAGTTTTTCATTGATCAATTATGATCTTTGTAATCTAATTTTGTGAATAATATGGAAGATATAATAGTTAACAAAGTTGCTGAAAGCGATATTCAAACTTTAGATCTGGAAAAATATTTCCCGGCAGGAGAGGTAATGGTTTTTGATTTAAAAGATCGGCTTTACAAGGAATTAATTCTGAAAGAAAAGGATTATCGGGAAAATTTAAAAAATATTGATTGGTCTGTCTACAGGGATAAATATGTTTCCCTTACATGCTCGGCTGATGCAATAATTCCAATGTGGGCATATATGCTTGCGATGAGTTATTTACAGCCGGTAGCAAAGGAAGTCTTTTTGGGTGACGAAAGATTCCTGCAGGAAATTCTATTTTTAAGGAACCTTTGGAAAATTAATCCCGGGGAATTTGAAGGAAAAAGAGTAATTGTAAAAGGCTGTGGTGAAAAGCAGGTTCCCGCAATTGCCTATGCAGAAATCACTAAAATATTAAGACCGGTAGCAAAAAGCATAATGTATGGAGAACCGTGCAGTACGGTACCAGTGTTCAAGAAAAAATGATCAAGAATTTACCAGGGTTATTTTCCATAGAGGGTTTGCATTTTTCTTGCTCTTTCTAAGTCTTCAGGAGTATCAATGGAAATAGGAGCCTCGTTTGTGAGGACCATTCTTATTTTAATTCCGTTTTCAAGGTACCTTAATTGTTCCAGTTTTTCAATTGCTTCAAGCGGAGAAACATGCATTTGAGCAAAATCTAATAGCGCCTTTCTGCGATAGCCATAAATTCCTATGTGTTTATAATAAACTGTGTTTTTGGATTTATCTCTTTGATAAGGAATAACACTTCTGCTGAAAAGCAGGGCATTCCAGTTTTTGTCTGTTACTACTTTTACTGTATTGGGATCTGCGATAAGAGTATGATCTTTTATTTCGTGCATTAAGGAAGCTACCTGAATGGGTTTTTTTTCTTCATTTTGAAATACAAGTAATAAATTTTGAAGCGGCTCTTTTTTTACAAAAGGCTCATCCCCCTGGACATTTATAATTATGTCAGCCTGGATAACAGCCGCCGCCTCAGCAATCCGGTCGCTGCCACTTTCATGTTCCTTTTTGCTCATTAATGCATATCCACCATTCTCTACAATTTCTTTGAATATAATATCGCTATCTGTAACTACGATTACTTCATCAAACAATAAAGTATTAACCGTATTTTCATAGGAATGGCGAATAATAGTTTTATCGCCAAGTTTTTGCATCAACTTTCCGGGAAACCGGCTGGCTGCATAACGAGCAGGAATAAGTGCAATTGATCTCATTTCATATAATTTGCTCGATAAAAAGTTTCATCATAAAAATCAAAGGGGATTAATTCAAATTTCCGGGTTCGAAAGGTTGTTTATCAATATTTAGGGCCTCTGGCAACGTATTGCTTTCGTATCCACAGTTACTGCATTTATAAACGTTTTCGGCAGATATGGCGTAACTTGAAAATAGCCAGCTCAAAAAAGCAGTAACCATATTGGCCACATTTTGTTTTGGTACAAGATCTATTTCATGCGAGCCGCATTTCGGGCACACTGACTGCCGATGATAATCTTCATCAAATTTCTTGAGTATTTCCAATACCTCAGATTCGTCATCTTTATTCACAACAAGTTTTATACCTCCCACAGCATTGGACAAAATTGGATCTACCGTTACCGTAAATTCATCTTTTAAATAGCACCTGATTCCGCCATCTTTCAGTTTTGACAGCATAATATTTGCAGAAAAATAATTATTGAATGTTCTCACGGTTACTAATTCCATTTTACTATTTTATTTGGTATCAATGATGGCTGGCGAATTTCCAATATCAATCATAACTATATTTTTAGGCACTCGTTTCAGACAAGTTCCTTTATTGCCCGAATTTGTTCCTATTGTAATTGTTCTTATGGCAGTCTGGCATTGAGAACATCATCCGTAACCTCGCCAAATCACATTCTTAATATTTCATATTTACATAAGTCTTAAAAATACAGAATTTGTTTTTAGTAAAATGGAAATCAAACTTCTTGAAAGGGTATATGCCTTATCCCTGGCAAAAAAACGAAGGTTAAAATCAATAAGGTTAATTGTTCAGCATCAGGGGCATCACTAACATAAGGAGCTCTTCTCCTTCAACCGCCTCCGAAGGCTTAATAATTCCGGCTTTTGTTGGGGTACTCAGCTCGATAGTCACTTCTTCGGTATCGGCGGCACTGAGCATTTCGATAAGAAACTTAGCATTGAAAGCGATCTGAAGATCCTCGCCATCGTACTGGCAGGCCATTCTCTCGTTTCCTTCAAAACTGAAATCTATATCCTGTGCTTCCAGTTGCAATTCGCTTCCGGTGATAGTGAGTGCTACCTGGTTTGTGCTTTTATTGCTGAACACGCTTACCCTTCGAAGGGAATTTTGAAAATCATTTTTATTAACCTTGAGCTTATAAGGGTTATCTGTCGGAATAACGACTTTATAATCCGGGAACCTCGCGTCTATGAGTCGACAGACCAATTCTGTTCCACCATGTTTTACGAATAAATGATTGCTGTTATATGAAATTGTCAGCTCATCATCATTAGATGGTAGCGCTCCTTTTAAGAGAGTCAACGGTTTTTTGGGGACTATAAATGTATCTTTTTTAGGGCATTTAATATCATTTCTTGTAAAGCGCACAAGGCGATGAGCATCTGTGGCAACACAGGTAATTCCTTTTTCTGAAAGCTCAAAGAAAACGCCGGTCATTGCAGGCCTCAGATCATCGTTACTAACTGCAAAAAGACATTTATTAATAGCAGTTACAAGAGCCGATGATGGCATTGAGAAAGAGTTTGAGGAATCCGCAACAGGCTCTTTAGGAAAATTATCGGGGTTCTCGCCCATTATTTTATATTTCCCATTATCGCTTGTTATCTCAACACCATAATTCTTATCAATATTAAAAGTCAGGGGCTGCTGCGGAATATTCTTAAGTGAGTCAAGCAATATTTTGGATGGGATACACACTTTCCCGCTGTCTTTGGCCTCTATATCCATGTGTATCTTCATGACCGTTTCCAGGTCTGTAGCAACAACAGTTAGTTTGTTTTTTTCTATTTCGAAAAGAAAGTCTTCCAGGATTGGCAAAACTGTATTTGCATTAATTACGCCACTTATTTGTTGAAGGTGTTTTAATAAATGCGTAGATGAAACGATAAACTTCATAATAAAAATTTATTAATGCCAAAGATAAAAGATTCGTATTAACGAAGTCAAGTTAGGAAAATTAAATTGAAATAATGTTATAATCATGTGTATAGGGCCTTTGGGAAAAGTATTATATACCCGAAACCTGAATCGTTCTGCCGGTTTAGGCATAAATTTGCACTAACTAAATAAAATGGAACTAAAAAATCAGAAAATAGCATTGCTTGTGGATGGAGATAATGCCCAGGCTAAATTAATGGATCTTATCCTGGAAGAAGCCTCCAAATATGGTAAAGTGACGATACGCAGGGTATATGGCGACTGGACCACCCAGCATATGAACCATTGGAAAAACATTTTGAATGAAATGGCATTTAATCCCATTCAAAAGTTTTCTTATACCTCCGGAAAAAATTCGACGGATAGCGCCTTAATTATTGATGCAATGGATATTTTGCACGATGATGTAGTAGACGGATTTTGCATTGTTTCCAGTGACAGCGATTATACCGGCCTTGCCAAGCGTATCCGCGAGGCGGGGATTTTTGTTATGGGAATCGGGGAAGAAAAAACACCCAACGCATTCGTAAAATCCTGCGAGATTTTCACATATGTTGAGAACCTGGAACCTAAAACAGAAAGGCCTGAAAAAAAGGAAGCCGTAAAAAGACATACCGAAAAATTGCCGATAAATATCCGGCTTATTAATAAGGCTTTTGATATGAGCATCAATGAAAGTAATGAAGCTTATATTTCCACCCTGGGAATTAATTTAAGAAAACTTGATCCAAGTTTTGACGTTCGTGCATATGGCTGCAAAACGCTAACACAGTTTTTCTCTAAGCTTCGTGATTTTGTAGTGGTTGATAATGTAGTGAACGGATTGAATAACCCACTTGTGAAAAAGAAATAATCAATCTCCATCTTTCCAACCCCACAAATACCTGCATGCATAAGTTCGGTATGGAGACCAAAGGGAAGAGATCTTTTCAATCTTGCTGCGCAGTAATTTTTTATCCTGTTCTTTTAATTTGTATAATCTGATAATACTTTGCTGCAAACCCAGATCGTCTAAGGCAAATATATCTTCCCTGCCGAGTGTAAACATCAGGATCATTTCAACGGTCCATTTCCCCACTCCTTTTATTTGGGTAAGCAAATTGAGAATTTCATCGTTAGTCATTTTTTGCAGTCGCTTGTCAGATATCTTATTTTCAATAAAAAATCTGCAGACGTTATGAACATAAGAAGCTTTTGCATTTGAAAAACCAATTTTTCTGAATTCAGGAGCGGGGGTTTTTAATATCTCTATTACTGAGGGTTCCTTTCCTCCATACAAATTCAGGAAGCGATCATAAAGAACACGCGAAACCTTTGTACTTAATTGCTGGCTCAAAATAGAAGAACAGAGACGCAGGTAAACTTTGTTTCTTTTTGCCAAAACATACGGTTGCTGGGCGTCTATAATTATTTTAAGCTTTTTATCTTTCGACAGGTGAGAACGGTGTTCAGGCAAATGAATACTATTTGTTTATTTATGAACTTTGAAATTCCGGTCATCTACAACTCACTCCAGCTTATGGAACCATCTTTTTCATCCTTCATCTCAATTCCCAATTCAGCCAGTTGCTTTCTTATCTTATCGGAGGTGGAAAAATCTTTTTTAGCTTTGGCCTCCTTTCTGATATCGACGAGTAATTGCATTACTCCGGTGAATGCTTCATTGTATTGGGTGAGTGATTGTAACCCAAGAATATCTTCAATGTAAACAGATAAATCCTTTTTCAATCGATCTAAAGTGTTTGAAGAAAGAGCATCTGCCTCAATAATTTTATCTTTTATGGAATTAATTACAGGAACTATTTCAAACATATTGGCAAGAACTTTTGCCGTGTTGAAATCGTCATTCATAAAATCATCTAATTGACCAAGAAGAGAATTTACCTTTTCGTCCAGTTCAATATTGCCTGGTGAAGTTGTAGCGGCACTTTCCAGCTTCTTTAAATTTTCGAATGCTTCCCATAATTTTTTCAATCCTTTTTCTGCAGCAACAAGTGCCTCGCTGCTGAAGTCCAGGGTACTGCGGTAATGAGTTTGCAAAATAAAAAAACGGATGGTCATCGGGTTGAAGGCCTGTGTTAACAACGGGTGATTGCCGCTGAACATTTCAGTAAGCTTTATCACATTGTTATAACTCTTACCCATTTTTTTCCCATTGATGGTTATCATATTATTATGCACCCAATATTTTGCCGGCTGCACATGATTGCAAATAAAGCTCTGGGCTATTTCGCTTTCATGATGTGGGAATTGCAGATCCATGCCTCCGCCATGAATATCAAATCGCGGCCCCAGGTATTTGGTAGCCATAGCAGAGCATTCAATATGCCACCCAGGAAAACCTTCTCCCCAGGGACTTTTCCATCGCATGATGTGTTTGGGAGGTGCTGACTTCCACAAAGCAAAATCCGCTTTATTTCTCTTTTCGTCCTGGCCTTCGAGGTTCCGTGTAGTTTCCAGAAGATCGTCTGTAATCCGGCCACTCAATTCACCATAATTATGGTTGGCTGAATACTTTTTTACATCAAAATATACTGACCCGTTTACCACATAAGCATATCCGGCACCAAGTATTTGTTCAATCATATTGATCTGTTCAACAATATGGCCCGTGGCTGTTGGTTCTATATTTGGCTCAAGCGTATTAAACTGTTTCATGGCCCAGTGGAAAAGGTTTGTGTACTTGTGTACCAGTTCCATTGGTTCCACTTTTTCAAGCAAAGCCTTCTTCGAAATCTTATCTTCTGCTTCGCGTCCTTCCTCTTCAAAATGCCCGGCGTCTGTAATGTTTCGAACATACCTTACCGTATAACCAAGGTGCTTCAGGAAACGTAAAATAACATCAAAAGTAATATAAGGCCTTGCATGCCCTAAATGACTTTCCCCGCTCACAGTTGGTCCGCATACGTACATTCCAACATGAGGAGGTGTTATAGGCTGGAAGGTTTCTTTTTTTCTGGTAATTGAGTTATATAATTTGAGTGCCATAATAAATTCTGGTATTAAGATTCAGGAAATGATTTCCTGAAAGGTGCGATTCCGCAAAAGTATGATGAAAGCCTTAGAGGCAATTGGGACAACAATAAGAAGTGAAAAAGTTTCATGTTTTCATATCATCAAAGGTAGAATTTATTTGGTTTTTTGATTAGGAATTATGTCTGCAATAATCGGAAAATGATCGCTGAGGAGTTTATTCACTCTCGTGAATTGTGTGATTGTAAAATTTTGATCAGCAAAAATATTATCAATCCTTAAGGTAGGTGAAATTGTGCTAAAGGTTCTTGCGATACCCGCACCTTTCTTTACAAAAGCATTTTGAAGCCCTGCCCCAATTGTTTCGTAAGCGTAAGAATTCGGAACGTCGTTAAAGTCGCCGCATACAACAACTGGGTATGGGCTATGGTTAATTTCGTCCTTAATAAAGCTTGCCTGTATCGATCTTTTAATATAGCCGGTTCTGATTTTTGAAATAATACTTTTTGATTCTATGAGGCTGCTATCCGGATTTAGGTTTGCATTGTCAAGATAATTAAGATTTGCTTTGGTAAATTTCAAAGATTGTAAATGGATATTATAAACACGAATAGTATCGCTTCCGGCCAAAATATCCACATACTGAAAAGTAGCATTATAGTCATTTGGATAATTTATCACTGCCTGTTTATTTATGATGGGTAATTTAGAAAATATGATTCTTCCGAAATGATGGTCGCGGTCAAAATCATCCCTTAGGCTGTACGAGTAAAAATAGTCCACGAACCGGAGTGCTTTTTGAATGTCAGGAAAGTAATTAATGCCTTTCTTCTTATCTCCTGCCACCACTTCCTGAAAACAGGCGATATCAGGATCATATTTATTAATGAGATCAAACATTTCCTGTTTAATCTCCGGATGATCTTTATGGTGAAGGATATTAAATTGTTCGACATTCCAGCTCATAACCCTTATAGATCCCGGTTTTTCTTCAATAGAAAATGAAGAAGAAAAATGAACGGGGAATATGTTGATGACCGCATGCCACCCAACAATAAGAGTAATCAGAGAAAGACTGCACCAAAAAGACTTTTTAATTAACCAAAAGAAGAAAAATATAACTAAGGCCACAATCAGGTAAGCAAGTAATAAGGTTAATAACCCCAAAAACCACCAGTTTGCAGGGTTAAAGTATTTTACATTAGCCCCGGCAAAAAAAAGAACGGCAATAATACAGTTTGTGACGAATAAAAAATTATGAGCTAACCTTCTCCAAAATGATTTCTGCATTTATCTTAAATGATACTTTGGTGAATGAGCGGTCTGGCACAATTATAAGAAATCACTTTCACTGGCTTTTTTCAATATATTTTTTTCTTCTTCAGAAAGAAGATTATACCCCTTTTGGTTTATTTTATCCAGGATATCATCTATGCGCTGTTGTGTGATAATCGCATGTTTTTCAAATGGCTTTTTATTCCCCGTCTTGTAAAAAAATTTTTCCTTGGTTTTTTGTGGCGTTAGTATTCTTTTATCAGGGTTACACAAATCTAAAAACCAATTGTAAAAACGAATCATCCAGGCACCTGCATCATGCCCCCTGCGAATACTTACAACATAGAAGAAACCTGCAAGACCGCCAGCCAGGTGCGCAAGGTGAAATGCGGGGGCTCCGGTACCAATACCCGCAAAATCTATAATAACAAACAAAACCGTCAGTATCCAGAGCGGTATCCCGCCATTAAGCATTCTGAAAATACGATAATCCGGAGCAAGGGTAGTAGTGGCAATGGCAACGGCCATTATCGAGGCGTTTGCTCCCACAAGTGATGCATTATCAATAAATGGTCTTAGTGAAGGGATGGAATAGTTGGAAGCTATGAAAACCAAAGCCCCGGCAACCCCTCCGTACAGGTAAATGGGAATTAATTTTTGATTGCCTGCCATGTCCTGCAGAATAGAACCAAATGCCCATAGCCACAACATATTGGTAAAGGCAGCTATAATCTTCGTATGAACAAACATGTAAGTAATGATGGTATAGGGAACTTTTCCCAGCGCAGAAATTTTTGCCGGCATAATGAACCAGGGTAAAATTTCCGTGGAAAAAGCTGTGCTTGAAGAATCAACAAGAAGATAGATCAGGCGAATTAAACCTAATGTGACTAGGCCAACTGCGTTGATACTTATAAGAGCAATCAAAGCATTATTGTCTTCACCAAGGGTTATCTTTTTTACACGACGGTCTATATATCTTTCGGATTCTCCCATTTTATTTTTCTTCTGAGTTTAAAGGGAATGGAATATAAAATTACCATTTTCCTTCGAGTAAAACCGGATTAATTAATTTTTAATAAAACGTTTTTTTATCTGTTTTGTTCCATATGATTGCCAGGATAAAACCCATGGCCAAACCACCAAGATGTGCAAAATGCGCAATATCATCGCCCCCACCGGCAAAGCCCCCAAATAAATCGATCGCTGCATATACGGCAGCCATATATTTTGCCTTTATAGGGAAAGGAAAAGGGATGATATAAAATTCAGTATTTGGAAAGGTATATGCAAATGCTGCCAACAACCCCATAATTGCTCCTGAGGCACCTATTGCGGCCCCTGTGGTTACCAAAAACATTTGGGTGAGGCCCGCCGCCAGCCCACAAACAAAATAAAAAATCAGGAATTTTTTTGGTCCCCAGATTTTTTCCAGCACCGACCCAAAAAGCCAAAGCGCATACATATTAAATAGAATGTGCAGGAAACCACCATGAGCGAACATATGGGTAACCAATTGATATGGCTTAAAGAGGCCGCTGTTATAAGGATACAGAGCGAGGATATTGGTGAGCCCGATGCTGCTGTCAAATACCATCTGTGCAACAAAAACTATTACATTTATTATTATCAGGTTTAGAACAATGGGTGGTATTCTTTGGGAAGGCCTGTAATTATTATATGCCATTAAATATCTTATTTAGCCTGCAAATTTCGGAAATACTTGCGGGAAATTGAATTATAAATTGTTTCTATTAACGTTTTTGGTTGAAAGAAGCTGGTTAGTTTATCAGTCTATAGTTGAGCCAAATAATCTTAATATCATTTGTTAGCTTAAAGTTTCTTGCATATAGAAAATCAGCATTACGGAGATTTTCTTCCGCAAGGGTATTCAAAAATGCCGGCAAGCCTGTTGTGGTAAAAATGCCGGGTTTGATTGATGGCAATTCTTTTTCCTCAATCGCATATCCCACCCAGGTCTTTTTGAAAAGGAGAACCCCGATGACATCCCTGAAAAAGTCAATTGGATTTTTCTTTCTAATTATATGAACAGGAAAAGATATTAAGAAACAGAAGGAGATTATCACATCGGCCAAACGTTTATTGCGCCTATAAACAGGCTGGCTAAGGTTATATGGTGATTCTAAAAAATTAATGCCCTGATTTTCTATCTTACTCCCGCTTCCTATTAAGGTAATTTTACCGGGGATAAATAATTTTATTCTCATTTTCGACGGCAAGTTGTGTAGGGATTCAATTATCGATTTAAAAGATAGAATCCCTTCACAAAGAATAATTTCTTTTATGGGGTAGCGCTGAAAAACCGCAGGCAGGCTGCCAAATGTTCCAATGGTATTTGGCTCCGGTTTCTCTCCCGGTACAATCCTCCCCAGGATGCGCTCCGACACGCCAGCTTTTTGCAACAAACTGATTACTTCATTAAAATCACTTTCTGTTCCTGCAATAACAGTTTGGTTTATTTCGTCTCTTAATCCTGCACCAGGAATAATGTACCAGTGAAGAAAAAGCACCCGCTCCAATGTCATTAGAAGAAACGCAGTTAATGATCCAAAAAATAAAATACCCCTTGAGAAACGAAGACTTTCCGGTAATAATGAATATGCAGCCAATAATATAATTATAGCAGTAGCCGCAGATCTGTTTAGTCTTGATTGTTTATAACCATTGTCATACAAACCTGAAAAATAAGATGCTGCCAGGAAAAGAATAGTAAAGGCAGGGAATGCAATTAAAAGAAGGTTGGGCAAATAGGTTACGTGCTGCTTAATGTAATTACTCCATAACAATTTTACGATCCAGAAACTCATTAAAATTGTTGCAGCATCAATCACGGGCATCCCGATCCATTTCAAAAACCTGGAGGTGGCCGCTAAAAGAGCACGGAAAAAAATAGCAACCTGGATAAAAGAGCTAAACAAACCTGCGGTGGTTTCTCCATAATGTTTGTTTTCAAAAACACTCATAGCCTTATAAAACATCTTTACATAATTCAAACTTCCTTTTCTCGTACTTTCTCCTTTGAAATGGATTATGCTGCTTCCTGCAAAATAAAAATTTTTGAAACCTGCATTTTGAATCCGATAACTGAGATCTATATCTTCCCCGTACATAAAAAAAATTTCATCAAATCCACCAACAACCTGTAAGATTTTTTTTGGCACCATCATAAAAGCACCTGCCATTACATCTATTTCGTGGTTATTATTTTCATCCAGGTATCCAAGATGATACTTTGCAAAGACCCTTGATTTTGGAAAAAGCCCGGCAAGCCCAATTATCTTATATAAAGATGTTAGAGGAGACGGGAAGGCTCTTTTGCTCTCTTTTAAGAACTTTCCGGATCCATTGTACATTTTTATTCCACAAGCAATCCTGTTATTATTAGATTTAATGAATGAAATGCATTTATCAAGACAATCTTCCGGAATTATTGTATCCGGATTTAAAAAAAGAACATAATCTCCGGACGCATATGTAAGAGCTTTGTTATTAGCCTTTGCGAACCCCTCATTTGTACTATTCCAAATGAATTTTATAAGCGGATATCTATCTTCGAAAAAATCCTTACTGCCATCAGTAGAATTATTATCAATAACTATTATTTCACTTTCTATATTCCTTATTGCCTTCTTTACAGAATAAAGACAATAGTCAAGCAAATATTTAACGTTGTAATTTACTATGATTACCGAAAGAATCAAATTGTGAAATTGGGTGAAGGTCAAATTAACGCCACAAAATAAATAACAAATAAATAAACAAACATTTATAATCTTTGCGGTATGTACAAGGAAGTATTAATAAATGCGACAAATGCAGGAGCGAAAGAACTAATGCGATTCTTCAATGGCAAATTTTCGATCAGCAATAAAGAAGGTGTCAACAATCTTGTAACAGAGGCTGACCATGCATCAGATAAAGCAATACAGGCTGTTATAAAGGAATCCTTTCCTGAACATGGAATCGTAAGTGAAGAGACAGCAGAAAAAGTTACAGACAGTGAATTTAAATGGATCATTGATCCTATCGACGGTACCGTAAATTTTGCAAATGGGATACCTATTTGTTGTGTTAGCATAGGGCTTGAACTAAACGGGGAAATGCTAATGGGGGCAGTTTATAATCCTATTCTTAAGGAATTCTTTTTCGCTGAACGAGGCAAAGGGGCCATTCTGAATGATAAAAAGATTTCGGTAAGTAATAAAACTGAGGTACTTCGAAGCTGCCTCGTTACCGGCTTTCCTTATACCTATTTAGACCAGCCAAACGGACCATTGCAGGTTTTTGAAAGATTGATCAGGAAAGGAGTTCCCGTTCGCAGACTTGGCAGCGCAGCAATTGATCTTTGCTGGGTAGCTGCCGGCCGCTTTGACGGATTCTATGAACATCAGCTTAATGCATGGGATAGTGCTGCCGGATTTATAATGGTTGAGGAGGCAGGTGGAAAAGTAACCGATCTGAAAGGAGATACTTACTCACCTTACCAACCTGGAATTATAGCCACTAACGGTGTAATCCACAAGGAGCTTATCGAGTGGGTACAAGGAGAAAAAAGCTGATCATTTCAATATAATGGAACAATAATCTTCGGTTAACAAATATTTTATGTCTGAAAGAACAGAAATATCCACCCTTGGGGAATTTGGCCTTATCGATCATTTGACGAAAAATCTTGAGATAAAAAATGTGTCAACAATTCTCGGAGTCGGAGATGATGCGGCAATACTTGATCATTTTGGAAAACAGGTAGTGGTTACCACGGACATGCTGGTGGAAGGAATTCATTTTGACCTGATGTATACACCCATGAAGCACCTCGGTTATAAATGTGTTATAGTAAATCTTAGTGATGTGTATGCAATGAATGCAACTCCGCAGCAGATAACTTTAAGCATAGCAATCAGCAATAGATTTAGCTTGGAAGCGCTGGACGAATTTTATGAAGGAGTATATGCTGCATGCGAAAGATACAATGTTGATTTAATTGGCGGAAATACCTGTTCTTCTCAAAAAGGGTTTATCATTAGTATGACAGCCATTGGCGAAGTGGAAGTTGATAAATTTGTAAAAAGAAGCACTGCAAAGCAGGGAGATTTAATTGGTGTGACTGGTGATTTGGGAGCTGCTTTCCTCGGGCTAACCATTTTAGAAAGAGAAAAGAAAGTTTTTCTGGAAACAAAAGGAGTTCAGCCGGACCTTGAAAACCAGGATTATATTATTGGCCGTTTTCTTAAGCCCGAAGCGAGAAAAGATATCATTGAATTTTTTGCTGAGGAAAAAATAATGCCGACCTCCATGATTGATATCAGCGATGGTCTTAGCAGCGAGCTTATGCATATTTGCAAACAAAGCAGGGTGGGATGCACTATTTACGAAGAGAAGATTCCCGTGAATGATTTTGCACGGCAATTTGCCTATAAGCTTGAACTGGATCCTACAGCATGTGCTCTCAGTGGCGGTGAAGACTATGAGCTACTTTTTACCATTGATCAAAATGACTATAATAAAATTGCGGTAAATGACAATATTAGTATAATAGGCCATATTACTGAACGGGAGGAAGGATCCATTCTGCTTACCAGGGGTGGCAATAGTCACAAGCTTACAGCACAGGGTTGGAATGCATTTGCATAAATCGTTTTCAAATAATCCAAAACGAAAACTTATATAAAATGATTCAACTTTTAAGCAGATTTTTGTAAACCATGAGGCTTTATATTACTCTGTTTGTTGTTTTCCTTTTCTGCTCCTGTTCCGTTTCAAAAAATTATGATCCGAATAAGAAGTATTCAAAGGAAGAGTTGCAATCCGATTTTACCCTGCTGCGCAAAATTCTGGAAGATAAGCACCCGGCACTTTATTGGTACACCCCCAGGGATAGCATGGATCATTACTTCGAAGAGGGGTTTCAGGCTATTAAAGATTCAATGACCGAACTGCAATTCGGGTGGAAAATACTGGCACCTCTCACTTCTGCCATACATTGCGGTCACACAAGTTTCAGTATGAGTAAGGGTTGGAACAGATTCATCAAAGACAAAGTGATCCCTTCTTTTCCTTTGTATATAAAGATATGGAACGATACGATGGTAGTTATCCAAAATCTTAATAATGAAGATTCAATTATTAAAAGAGGTACTATCGTCACTTCGATAAATGGGCTGAGGACCGCCGAATTAGTAAAGATCATGTTTTCTTACATGGTGTCAGATGGATATTCAGAAAATGTAAATTACATTCGGCTAAGCACCAGCTTTCCCTATTTTCACCGCAATATCTTCGGGCTTTTTAAGACCTACACTGTCGGATATCTTGATTCTCTGGGTGAAGAAAAAAATATATCAATCCCATTTTTTAATCCCCCTGCGGATACGTTACGGAAAATAAAAGAAGAAAAAAAGAAAGAAAGAAAACTGAGCAGGAGAAAGAGACTTGAAAATATCCGATCATTACAAAATGATACTTCATATGCCCTTATGACTATAAATAGTTTTTCTAGGGGACATCTGAAACATTTTTTTAATAAATCGTTCAGGCAGCTTAGAAAGCAGGGTAGCAAAAACCTGGTTATTGATATTCGCGCCAATGGCGGAGGAGATATGAATAATTTTGTTTTGCTCACTAAGTTCCTACACGACAAACCCTTTAAAGCAGCAGATTCGGCTTATGCGAAAAGTAAGAACTTCGCCCCTTATACAAAACATCTTACTTCCGGATTTTTTAATAATATCGGTTTGTTATTTGTTTCACAAAAGAAACGGGACGGGAAATATCATTTTCGATTCTGGGAGCACCATAAGTTTCGGCCGAAGCAAAGAAACCATTACAATGGAAACATCTATGTATTGACCAATGGATTGACTTTTTCAGCATCATCATTATTTTGCAACGCAATAAAAGGCCAGCATAATGTAAAACTGGTTGGCGAAGAAACCGGCGGAGGTTGGTATGGCAACTCTGGCATTATGATTCCTGACATCAAATTACCCAATACTAAACTTAGGATTCGCCTGCCATTCTTTCGATTGGTGCAGTATCATCACGTTAGCGAAAAGGGTACAGGAGTAATACCGGATATTTATTTAAAGCCGCTCTATAATGATGTGGTGAAAGGTGTTGACACTAAGTTGGAATGGGTTAGAAAAAAGATCAGAGAAGAAAAAGACTAATTTTATTTATCCTTAAAAAACCACCTGCTTTGCTGGCGGTAATGTCATTTTTGTTTTACAATTAAGAATCATTATTCTTGTTTTAGCTCTTTGACAGAATATAGCGTTGACCAGAAAAACTTCTGGTTTGTAAACTTCTAAGAGTTGCTGATACAGGTTGAAAAGTTTCCTGTAACTAGCAGACAGAACCAGCTTAAAATGCTGTTCAAAAAACGTCATTTCAAAAAACTTTTCACAAGTCAGGAACTGGCTTGGAATTAAAAGGTTTTGCCTTATTCTTCAGAAGCCACATTCTAAAAATGTGGTCGTTCACTGAGATTATATCAAATACAGTTTATTACATTAAACTTTCCATCCATCAAAACAAAATCTGCCCTGAATCCCTTTTCAATTTTGCCGGTTTTATCTTCAATCCCCAAAGCTCTTGCCGGATAAAGGCTTCCCATTCTTAAGGTCTCTTCAAGCGGAATATCGCATTTTTCAACACAATTTTTTATTGCCTTGATAATTGTTAGCGTGGATCCGCTTAAGATTCCGTGTGATTCATATTTATCGCCAACAAGTTCATGCTGATATGGACCTTCCTTAGTTTCAGTAACTGCATCAGTTATAAGAAAAAGCCTTTCGCCCATTAATTTTTTTGCGAGTTTTATCATCGCGAAATCAACATGATAACCATCGGCCACTACGCTTGCCATCACTGAAGAGTGAAGCAAAATTGCCGCAGGAAAGCCTGGCTGACGATGGTGCATAGGGCTCATAGCATTAAATAAATGAGTAGCTAAATGAATTCCGTTTTCAAATGCTTCATTTATTTCATTAAAGGTGCCGTTGCTATGCCCCGCTGAAACAATGATACCATTACTACTTATAAAATTAATTATTTCTTTGCTGCATACTTCAGGTGCAAGCGTTATTATCTTTATTACTCCTTTTCCATATTCAACCAACTCTCTTATTTCATTTATTTCTGGTGAATGAATGAATTTTTCAAGATGAGCACCCCGCTTTTTAATATTGATCCACGGGCCTTCAACATGTAATCCGATAGCGCCGGTTCCACCTTTTTTCCCGTATTCTCTTATTGCATCAATTCCCTTTTTAAATACTCCTGGCTCGTTGGTAGCAATAGTTGGTAAAAAATATTTGGTGCCACCTATTAAGCAATGTTCCCGCATTTTTTCGAGGGTATCTGTGGAAGGATATACAGAAAATAATTTGGATGATGCGCCATATATCTGGATATCGATAAATGCAGGAGCCAAAATTTCAGCATGCTGAATAATAGAAACATCTTCGGGTAAATTATCCAGTGGCAGAATATCTGTTACCTGATTTTCCTCGACTATAACTGCACTTTTTAAACTCCACTCACTTCCGGTAAAAATTTTATCTGCTGACCAGGCTTTTCTCATTCATAAATTGTTTATTGTAAATGAATCCGCATCTTTCCAGAAAGGAAATTTTTCTCTCAATTCGGCTAAATTATTTTTTTCCAGTTTATAGGTATATATATCCTCTTCATCTGTCTTTTGATAAATGATTTCTCCCAATGCGTCAATAATCATACTGTCACCATTGTGGTAAATTCCATTACCGTCATGCCCTACCCTGTTCACTCCAATTACATAACATTGGTTTTCTATTGCCCTTGCCTGTAGTAGGGTTTTCCAAGCCCTGATTCTTCTTTCAGGCCAGTTGGCTACATAAATGAGAAGATCATATTCTAAATCAATTATTGATTCCTTTTTATGCAGGATGGGAGATTGCCTTGCCCACACAGGAAACCGCAGATCATAGCATACTTGCAAATTTATTTTCCAACCTTTAACCGATGCTATTACTCTCTTGGAGCCGGCATTATAATGCAATTGTTCATTGCCATAGGCAAACAAATGTCTTTTATCATAAATACCATATTTACCATTGGGCATCATCCAGACCATGCGGTTAAAAAATTCATTATTTTCTTTGATAATGATGCTCCCTGTAAGAATTACTTTTTTTTCCGCGGAAATTTTTTTCATCCATTGCAAAGTTTCACCTTCCATATTTTCGGCAAGTAACTCCGGTTTCATGCTGAATCCGGTACTGAACATTTCGGGAAGAATTATTACCTCGGTTTTTTCTATGATGCCTTCAATTTTTTTTGAGAGCATATCAAGATTGGCTCTCTTATTTTCCCAAAGAAGATTGGTTTGAATAAGGGAGATGGTGAGTGATGACATGAAATTATCTATCAAAGGCTTCCGCATGCAATCCTGATTGCTTTAAAATGGATTTAAAGGTACCAAAAGGAATTTATTTTCTTTCAGCCGGTACAATTACAGTTAGGGTAGGTTTCCCTGGTTTTCGGTATTTTTTATGATTGCCTTTTTGAGAAATAAAAATAAATCCGCGTCGAATAAGAATCTTAATTATGTGATCAGGGGAGTATAATTTAGGCATGCTCTATATGGGAGTAAATAATTTCCGGGTCTTCAATTATACTCATATTATCAATAGGGGTGTCTTCCATATATAATTCAATGGCTTCTTTTAAATTTTGCAAGGCCTCTTCTTTCGTATCGCCAAAAGAGGAGACTTCAACATTTAGACAAAGTGCAACATAGTGAGGCCCTTCTTTCCAAACAATATTTTTAAACTCGGTTGTCATAGTTTTTATTTTACTTAAAATTAAAAAAAATTATTTTATTGGCTGGCAATTCACTTCTTCGCAATCTTCCCCACCTCACTCACCAGCCTCCTCTCATACCCTTTCATCAATAAAAAATCCTGCAATTTTCTTTTCTTAACAAAAATATTTTTTTCACTTTTTAAGGTTTTCATTTTTTGCTCAACCAGCTTTTCAAAAACTTTAATATAATCAGCAGCATCAATTTCTTTCAAAGCTTTTTTAATGCAATAATCACTTACCTGCTTTAGCTTAAGTGCATGTTTTATTTTATTTTCCCCCCAATGTTTTATCCTTAATTTTCCTCCGGCAAACAGAATGGCAAAGCGTTGTCCATTCAAAAAATTTTCACCGATTAAATCAATAATTATTATTTCAACGTCTTTTATATTAAGTCCAAACGAATATAATTTATCTCTTACTTCGGCGTGACACGGCTCCTGGTAAGCGCAATATTGTTTTATTTTAGGAAGTGCCTGATCGGCCGTTAAATTTTGAGAAATCATTTTCAAAAATATCATTTTTGAATTGCCTGATTGGCCTTAAAAAAATAAAAAATGCGTCTTCTTTTAGGGAAAACTCATTAATTTTTCATTAGTCAAATTCTAGTGTACTATTTTAAGCTCATTGATAATGTTCTTTGCACCCCCTAATTTATCAATGCACCAAAGCACATAACGGATATCAACGCAAATAGTGCGGTTTAGGTCTTTATCAAATTGAATTTTGTGGCTCAGCGCTTCATAATTTCCATCAAAGGCAAGACCGATGAGATTGCCATATCCATCCATAACCGGAGATCCGGAATTTCCGCCTGTAATATCCGTGGTAGTGATAAAATCAGTTACCAGGTCATTTCGCTTTTTATCGACATACTGGCCGAAATCTCTTTTCTTCAATAATTCTATTTCCTTAGCCGGAAGATCAAATTCATAATCGCCTGCTTTATATTTTTCCAATATTCCTTTACTCGTTGTCTGGTAATCGTAATAAACAGCATCGCGGGGACTGTAGCCCTTTACAATGCCATAAGTTAATCTCATACTAAAATTGGCATCCGGATACATTTTTTTTGCAGCGGCGGGGTCCATCTCCATAATTCCCTTCAAGTATAGCCTGCCCAATTCGTTATTTCTTGCTATAAAATCACTGTACATCCTGCTATACTTAAGCACGTAATTTTCTACAAAAGCAGAGGCGTATGCATATGCCGGATCATTTTGAAGTGCATTGGCATCAGGGTTCGCATTGTAGGCCGCCCATTTTGCCGAATCTAAAATTATCGTATTGTCGAATACATAATTTGCCCAGGCTTTAAAAGTCGATTCATCAGACAGTGAACCAAATTTATCTTTAATAGCCAGATAAAAACTGGTCGGCTGTTGGCTTTTGTCTATATCATTATAAAACATCATTGCAGTAGCGGCCATAATTTTTCTATCGCTGGGAAGGTCTTCTTCCTGTAGAAATTTTTCCCTTTGCAGATCAGCGGCTTTCAAGGCATTATTTACATCGGCCTGTGTTTTACCAGGAGTGACCAGCGCCCTGTTTAATGCCATTAGAGAAGACTCAAAGGCTGTGAGGGGAGAACCCAGAATGCCTTCATATAAATAGACTCTTTGTTTGGCATAGGGTTTCCATGCAGCATAATTCTTTTCATAATCACTGAGAACATCTTGAAATTCAGGTTTATTTTTTCCCCACTCTTCAAACTTATTTTCAGCATTTTGTTTTGCTTCATATACATGGTATTTTTCGAGTTGTTTTGTTTCCCCATCATAAAATTTCCAGTAGTTGGCAATAGATGCATAATTTTCTGCCAACTTTAATTTGATGGCAGGATCTTTAATCATCTGTTCATACATAAATTTCAAACGAACAGCGCGGAGGTTAACCAGAGAAGGATTATCAATTTCATTTTTCAATTTTATTCCATACGAGATTTCGTAACGGTTGGTACCTCCAGGATACCCGAAAATCATAGTGAAATCACCTTCCTTATAACCTTTTAACGATACGGGCAAAAACCACTTGGGCTTTAAGGGAATATTGTCCGGGCTGTAAGTTGCAGGCTTCCCGCTTTTTGACATGTATACCCGGAAAATTGAATAATCTCCGGTATGGCGCGGCCATTCCCAGTTATCGGTATCGCCTCCAAATTTTCCAACACTCTCCGGGGGGGCACCCACCAGTCGTATATCTTTGTAAATTTGATACACATACATGATATATTGGTTTCCATTAAACATGCTGTAAACCTTACCCACAATAGAATTTGCGGAGTCTGCAACTTTATCAGTAATTTTTTGATAAATCCCGGCAGTTTTTTTTGCTCTTTCAGCATAATCCAAACCTTTAAGTGCACTTTCCACCTGGTCAGTTACATCTTCAAACCTGAGCAGGAACGTTACAGTGAGATCAGACTTAATTTCCTGGTCTTTGGTATAAGCATAAAATCCATCTTTAAGGTAATTATGATCAACAGTGCTTGAGCCCGCAATCACACCATAACCGCAGTGATGGTTAGTAAAAATCATTCCTTCGCTGCTAACAATTTCCCCGGTACAACCGCGGCCAAAAATAACAATCGCATCCTTTATAGAAGCTTTGTTAATACTATATAACTGCTCCTTGGTAAGTTTTAGCCCATGTTTTACCATATCATTATAAACCTGCTGGCCCAGCAGCATTGGCAGCCACATTCCTTCATCAGCGCTGGCTTTAAACAAAGTGAAAAACAGAATAACGGAAATAAGTATTTTCTTCATTTGGTAGAATTTGAATATTAATAATAAAAATGAAGGGCCATTTAATTCTGAATTGGGTTATTAAACAGAATTTTTACAAACTATTATGAAATAATAATTTTCGTTTTGTTAATGAAAGGAAACTAAAATTGTTTAATAATTTATAACCTGTTCTTCCATCAATTCAGGAATTTGCCTGAATTCATATTGTTGATTTCTTAACTGGGGCTCAAATCCCGCCTCTATTATTGCATCCTGTATGCCTTTGCTCGTAAACCTGTGTGGCGCTCCGGCAGCGCTTACTACATTTTCCTCGATCATGATGCTGCCAAAATCATTAGCGCCAGCGTGAAGGCAAAGTTGGGCAACCTGTTTTCCGACCGTCAGCCAGCTGGCCTGGATATTTTTAACATTAGGAAGCATGATCCGGCTCATCGCAATCATTCTGATATATTCTTCGGGTGTTGTAAGATTGTGAACACCTCTTATTTTTGCGAGAAGGGTATCTACATCCTGGAAGGTCCAGGGAATAAAAGCGATGAACCCTTTTGCTCCTTCAGGTTTTTTTGCCTGCACTCCCCTTATTTTTACAAGATGTTCAAATCTTTCTCGTATGGTTTCTACATGTCCAAACATCATGGTAGCCGAAGTAGTAAGATTTAGTTTGTGGGCCTCGGTCATAATATCCAGCCATTCCTGCGAGCCACATTTGCCTTTGCTTATAAGTCGTCTTACCCTATCTGTTAGTATTTCTGCTCCGGGACCGGGTAATGAATCGAGTCCTGCGTCTTTTAAGGCTATGAGCACTTCCCGGTGTGTTAGTCCGGATAGCTTTGTAATATGTGCTACTTCCGGGGGACCAAGTGCATGCAACTTTAAAGTTGGATATAATTTTTTTAATGTCTTAAATAGATCCACATAATATTCGAGACCCAGGTCCGGATGATGGCCGCCCTGAAGTAATAATTGCTCACCACCATAGCGAAATGTTTCATCTATCTTTCTTTTGTATGTGTCAATATCGGTTATGTATGCTTCACTGTGGCCCGGGATCCGATAAAAATTGCAAAACTTGCAGTTAGCAATGCATATGTTGGTTGTGTTTACATTTCTGTCGATAATCCAAGTCACTTTATTGTGAGACACCTGTTTTTTTCTAAGTTCATTGGCAACATAGATAAGCTCTGCAAGTGAACCATTTGTAAATAAAAACGTTCCTTCATCAACAGAAAGATTTTCAAATCGCATCGCTTTTTGGAGAAGCCCGGATGAATTCATGAATTATGGTTTAGTTAAAATTATCATTGCCGTTTGTAAAATCCATTACAAAAGTACAGGCATAAAGTTTAATTTCAGTGTTGATATGTTGAGAGGTTTTTTTTTAATAGCATTTTTATTTACTGAATGTTTTTGCAATGGTCAGGAGATAAAAAATGAACAACCTGCAAAGTTCATTACGAAATTTCATTTCAGGCAGCTTTTAGGTGGTGTAATTCTTGTTCAGGGACGGTTTAATAATATTGAAATTCCACTAAATTTTATTCTTGATACCGGAAGCGGTGCTATTTCATTGGATTCTGCCACTACAGAAGAATTTCATATTCCCCACGTTCCTTCCGGAAGAACAATTAGTGGCATTGCCGGTGTAAAGGAAGTAGATTATGCCCGGAATAACCGGCTTTCATTTCCGGGCCTGACAATAGACAGCCTTGATTTTTATATCAATGATTATGATGTACTAAGTAGTGTTTACGGAGAAAAAATTGACGGAATTATCGGGTATAGCTTCTTCAAAAGCCTTATAGTCAAAATAGATTTTGATAGCTTAATCATTGAAGTGTATAGTCCCGGAAGAATAAAATACCCTCGTAACGGATTTTTGCTCCATCCACTTTTTACTGCATTGCCCATCCAGCCGTTAATTATAAAAGATAGAAGAACTATCAATGCAAACTTCTACATAGATACCGGGGCCGGGCTTTGTTTTTTAATAAGTAAGCAATTTGAAGAAGATAGTTCGGTTTTAAAGCATAGCAGAAAACCTGTATCCATACAGGTTCAGGGTCTTGGTGGTAAAAAGCATATGATGCTTACTATCATCAATTCACTGCAATTAGGACCGTATAAATTCAGGAGGGTGCCAACCAATATTCTCGATGATGAATTTAATGCAACTTCTTATCCTTTCCTGGGAGGGGTTATTGGTAATGATTTGCTGCGTCGTTTTAATATGACGATAAATTATCCAAAGCAGGAAATTCATATTTTACCAAACAGTCATTTTAATGACGATTTTGATTATTCTTATACCGGGCTCAATATGATTTATGCCGACGGGAGGATTATTTTGGATGACGTGGTTCCACGCTCCCCTGCCTACAAAGCAGGGCTTAGAAAGGATGATATTATTATTGGCGTAAATACAAATTTCAGTAACGACATTGGTATTTATAAGAACCTGATGCAGGAAATTGGGCAAAGAATTACTTTACTTATTTCACGAAAAGGTGAGCCTAAATTAATTACTTTCCGAGTCGGCCACATTTATTAGGATTATTTTCTTAATTCTTTTTGGGAAAATGAATTGGATTGGCCCAAATTTGCGGCCATGATCAAATTTGAAAGATTTGTTTTGGACAATGGGCTTAGGGTAATTGTTCATGAAGACAAGAGTACGCCTATGGCAGTCCTTGATGTAATGTATGATGTTGGTGCAAGAGATGAAGAACCATTTCGCACGGGGTTTGCGCACTTATTTGAACATCTAATGTTTGGGGGTAGCATCAATATTCCTTCTTATGATGAAGCATTACAGATGGCTGGGGGTGAAAATAATGCCTACACGACGAATGACCTCACCAATTATTACTTGCAACTTCCTGCAGAAAATATTGAGACAGCATTCTGGCTTGAAAGTGATAGAATGCTTTCCCTGGCCTTTGACGAAAATTCTCTGGAAGTTCAAAGAAAAGTGGTAATAGAAGAATTTAAAGAACACTACATCAACAAACCATATGGAGATGCCTGGCATAAAATGCGGGAACTGGCGTATAAAGTTCATCCCTATAAATGGATGACTATTGGTAAGGAAACAGGACATGTGGAACAGGCAAAATTGAGGGATGTAAAAAATTTCTTCCTTAAACATTACACGCCGGCAAATGCTATTATGATTGTAGCAGGAAACGTTGGCCTGGAGAAGGTAAAGCTTTTAACTCAGAAATGGTTTGGCCCTTTACCTCCGGGGAACAAATACATCAGAAACTTACCTGAAGAACCAAAACAGACAGCACCAGCATTCCTGGAAGTGAAAGCAAGTGTACCAATAGATGCATTATATAAATGCTGGCATATTGGCTCGCGGCTTGATAAAAACTATTATGTTACAGACCTTATCACAGAAATTTTAGGAGGAGGAGCCTCTTCAAGGTTATATCAGAAGGTAGTGAAGGAAAAACAGCTTTTCAGTAGCATTCAATGTTCTCACTTTGGAAGCATAGATCCCGGCCTTCTTTATATAGACGGAAAATTAATTAAAGGTGTTTCTTTGGGCGAGGCAGAAATGGCGGTAAAAGAGGAATTGGACAATATGAAAAATGAATTAGTTAATAATGCCGAATTGGAGAAAGTAAAAAATAAATCGGAAAGCCTGATGACTTTTGAGGACATAAGCCTTGTAAATCGTGCCAATAGCCTTGCTACGTATGAATTGCTTGGTGATGCCAATTTAATGAATGAGGAACTCGATAAGTATCGGGCAGTAACGGTAGCCGAAATTCAGCAAGAGTGCCAGAATATTTTTGTTGATAGCAATTGCAATACCCTGTATTACAGATCTGCCTGACAGGTAGTTTTTGCGTTTGTGGATTGTTTAAAATATTAATCATTTACCTCAAACTATTTCGTTCATAGACTTACATTTTTAGAATCTTTGATAAATTTTTAATGCTAGACAGAACCCATCCACCACCGATAAAAGATGCCATTGAATTCAATCTGACCCTTAAACCCTGTCAGGAATATCTGCTTAAGAATGGAGCGAAAGCGTATTATATTAATGATGGCGCCGAAGAGGTAACCATGATCGAATGGATTTTCGATGCGGGAAATTCTTACGAAAATAAGAATATGGTTGCAGCAGCAGTCAATCACCTTCTAAAAAACGGCACTTCAAAAAAGACCGCACTCGGCATCAATGAACATTTTGAGTATTACGGAGCATATTTGAACCGGAGTTGCCAAAACGAAAAGGCTGCTGTAACCCTGCACTGCCTTACCAAGAATCTGAAAGTATTATTACCGGTAATCAGGGAGATTATTACTGACTCTGTTTTTCCGAAGCAGGAATTGGAAATCTTTCAGCAAAATAGCATTCAAAGGCTTTCTGTGAATCTCCAGAAATGTGATTTTGTTGCAAACAGGCTTATTGACCAATATTTATACGGTTCCAACCATCCTTATGGAAGAATGAGCAGTGTGGAAGATATACAAGCTATCAGCTGGAATGATCTTGCAGACTTTTTTAAAAACTTTTACTCAAATTCAAAGTGTTCAATTTTTGCTGCGGGCAGGCTACCGGCTGATTTTGAAAATATACTGGAACAATATTTTGGAGATCTTCCTATGAATGAAAATATTCCTGAGATCATTCATAAAAAAGAAATAGCCGCTGAAAAACAATACCGCATAAATAATGATCCCAATGGAGTCCAGGGAGCTGTCCGTATCGCAAGGCCATTCCTCAACAGGCATCAACCGGATTTTAAGAAAGCGATGGTATTAAATAGTTTATTCGGAGGATTTTTTGGCTCACGGCTTATGAGCAACATCAGGGAAGATAAAGGATATACCTACGGAATTCATAGTTTCCTGGAAAACCACATCCGGGAAAGCGCCTGGGTTATTAGTACAGAGGCGGCCAAGGATGTATGTGAAGCAACGATTGAAGAAGTGTACAAAGAAATGAGAATATTAAGGGAAGAACTGGTAGATGAGGACGAATTATTACTTGTTAAAAACTATATGATGGGGGTAAATCTCGGTGATATAGACGGTCCTTTCCAGGTAATTGCAAGATGGAAAAGCCTGATATTGAACAATCTTGATGAAAAATATTTTTATGATACAATGGATACTATTAAGAATATTTCGGCAATAGAGATAAAAGAAATGGCCAATAAGTATTTGATACCGGAAGATTTTTTTGAGCTGGTTGTAATTTAAAGTAGCTTTCAAAAAATAGAAAGATGAAATTTATTATTCGCCTTCTTATTACAGCTGCAATAGCCTATGGGTTGTCAATGATTTTTTCTCCCCATATACGGATAGATTCTTATGCAACAGCCTTGATTTTCTCATTGGTGTTAGCCTTCCTGAATGCTATTTTAAAACCCATCCTTATCATTCTAACATTTCCAATTACCATTCTTACCCTGGGATTGTTCCTTCTGATCATAAATGTTTTGATGGTAATTCTTGCCGGAAAATTTGTCGAAGGTATTCATATAGCAGGTTTTTTTTGGGCGTTTATATTCGCTATGCTGCTATCTTTCCTTTCTTCGGTACTTTCCAATATTGGAAGGAAGATTCAATAATTGGAAGCCTGCTTTTTTATTTACAAACGAATAGATGAAATTTGCATCATGCAATTTGAGAGAAATGACATTCCTGATGAAATTTTAATAGCACTTTATAAGAAACTGCTTTATCCAAGGTTAATTGAAGAGAAGATGTTGTTGCTGCTTCGGCAGGGAAGAATTTCCAAATGGTTTAGCGGCATCGGGCAGGAAGCAATTGCTGTTGGGGCAACATACGCTTTGCAACCCGATGAATGGATAATGCCCTTGCATAGAAATCTTGGCGTTTTTACGGGTCGTAACCTTCCTTTGCATAAATTAATCGGGCAATGGCAGGGTGCTGAAGATGGCTACAGTAAAGGCCGGGAGCGCAGTTTTCATTTTGGGAGTAAGGAACATCATCTTTGTGGAATGATTTCGCACCTTGGACCCCAGCTTGCCATAGCAGATGGCGTAGCGCTTGCCTATAAGCTGAAAAAAGAAAACAAAGTTTCCATTGCATTTACCGGCGAAGGCGGAACAAGCGAAGGTGATTTTCATGAAGCATTGAATGTGGCTGCCGTTTGGGATTTACCGGTAATATTTATCATTGAAAACAATGGATATGCGCTCAGCACCCCGGTCAGTGAGCAATACAGGTGCAAGAATCTTGTGGATAAAGCGCAAGGTTATGGAATAGAAAGTATTCAGATTGACGGGAACAATATATTAAAGGTTTATGAGACAATAAAAGAGACAAGGCAATATTGCATAAAGCATCAAAAGCCTTTTTTAATTGAGTGTTTGACCTTTAGAATGCGCGGACATGAAGAAGCCAGTGGTGTGAAATATGTTCCAAAAGAAATGTTTGCCCAATGGATAGAAAAAGATCCGATTAAAAATTATGAACGGTTTCTCCTTGAAGGGGGACTTCTTGATAACCTCGCCATTGCCCATATCAGGGATGAATATAAAAAGCTTATTGAGGATGAATTGAATGCAAGTGCCTTGTCGAAGGAAGCATCAGGTTCCAATATCCACATAAGCAGTGCTAATGAACTCAGGGATGTTTATACTTCTTCAGTAAAGCAGGCTGATATTGCTGAAAATGAAATGGATCTTTCTAAATTGAAAGGCAGGGAACTTCGTTTTATCGATGCCATAAAAGAAGGTTTGCTTCAATCAATGAAAAATCATTCTAACCTGGTATTAATGGGACAGGATATAGCTGAATATGGAGGAGCATTTAAGATAACAGAAGGGTTTGTTAAAGAATTCGGTAAAGAAAGAGTGCGAAATACACCTTTATGTGAAAGTGCAATTGTAGGCTGTTCAATTGGGCTAAGCCTCGAAGGTTTCAAGAGCGTAATGGAAATGCAATTTGCAGATTTTGTAACAGTTGGTTTCAACCAGATCGTAAACAACCTTGCAAAAATTCATTACCGGTGGGGCCAGAATGCGGATGTGGTTATCCGGATGCCTACTGGCGCCGGAGTGGGCGCAGGGCCTTTTCACAGCCAAAGTAATGAAGCATGGTTTACGCACACTCCGGGTTTAAAGGTTGTTTATCCTTCCACACCTTATGATGCAAAAGGATTGATGATTGCAGCCATAAATGATCCTGATCCCGTTATGTTTTTTGAACATAAAGCCCTTTACAGAAGTGCAGCGGGGCCGGTACCGGAAGAGTTCTATGAAGTTGAAATCGGAAAAGCCAGACAGGTGCGTAAGGGCAATGATATCAGCATTATCAGTTATGGAATGGGAATTACCTGGGCTTTGGAATATGCTGAATCCCACCCGGATATTTCAATTGATATACTGGATCTCCGGACTCTTCTCCCATTAGATTTTAAAGCGATAAGAAATTCGGTCAATAACACAGGGAAAGTTTTAGTATTACATGAAGATACGCTCACTGGCGGCATCGGCGGAGAAGTGGCAGCATGGATTGCTCAAAATTGCTTCGAATTCCTGGATGCACCCGTTATGCGATGTGCTTCTCTGGATACACCCGTTCCATTTAATAGCGAACTGGAGAAAAATTTTTTGGCAAAAGCAAGGTTGGATGAAATGATTCAGAAACTCCTAAATTATTAATACAGGATTCCTTATCATTATTAAAACCATGTCCTGGAGAATTACCAAATATTATTTTTCTTAAAATATTTTTTGAATCTGTTACTTTGCAAATCTTAATTCAAAATGCAAAGTATCCTATGAATAAAAAAAATTTCTTAATAATTCTACTCCTGTTATTTTTTTTCAGTAATTCTTTTTCTCAGCAACAAAGGAAAATTGAATCTTTATACAATCCGCAGGAAACCTTTGCTCAAAATTTTTATACCAAAAACGGAAATGAATACCGCTCCGCCAATGGAGCTCCCGGGGCAAAATACTGGCAAAACAGAGCAGATTATACTCTTCATGCAGAGATAGACACAATTAAAAATATTCTTAGTTGTGATGAGAATATTCATTATTCCAATAATAGCCCTGATTCTCTTTCCTCCTTATGGTTGGAATTAGATCAGAATACCTATCGTGAAGATGCGAGGTCTAACTATTTTTCAGGATACGGATCTATGCAGCACACGGAAGGGTTTCAATTTGCAACAATTACCATAACATATTTAGGAAAATCCTTCAAGGCTGATTATATAATTACTGATACAAGAATGCAGATTCGCTTACCCGGCAAATTATCGCCCGGGAAAGCAATTACGATCAAAATAAAGTATCTATATACAATTCCGGTTTTTGGAGGAAGAACGGACTTTTTGAAAACCATGAATGGGAAAATTTATGAAATTGCCCAGTGGTACCCTCATATGTGTGTGTATGATGATCTTCTTGGCTGGAATACCTTACCCTTTCTTGGTAGCGGTGAATTTTATTGTGAGTATGGTGATTTTGATTATACCGTTACGGTTCCCGATGGTATGATTGTTGCAGGAAGCGGCGAATTGCAAAATGAAAGGGAGGTGCTTTCAAATCAGCAGATTCAACGGCTGGCAAGAGCAAGAAAAAGTGATCAAACAATCATGATCCGTACTGCAGAAGAGGTTAACCAAAAAGTATCACCTGCGATTAACTCTGGCAAAAAAGCGTGGCATTTTAAAATGTTCAATACGCGTGATGTGGCTTTTGGAGCGTCCGCCGCATATGTATGGGATGCTGCCAGAGTAAATTTGCCCGAAGGTAAAACTTCCCTGGCTATGTCAGTATATCCTGTAGAAAGCGCAGGTAATGAAGCCTGGGGAAGAGCTACAGAATATCTTAAGAAATCTATTGAGTATTTTTCTGAAAAATGGTTCGTATATCCTTGGCCGGTAGCAGTTAATGAAGCCGGCACTGCAGGCGGTATGGAATACCCGGGAATTGTATTTGATGGATGGAAGGATAAAGCCGGGGAGTTGTATTGGGTTACAGCCCATGAAATCGGGCACAACTGGTTCCCGATGATTGTAGGTTCTGATGAAAGGCGGTATGCATTTATGGATGAAGGCTTCAATACTTTTATAGATGTATATGCGGCAGATAATTTTAATAATGGAGAATATGCTCCCAAACGGGATGGAGAATATGCTCCGGGTAAGGGAAATCCCTCTGAAGAAATTATCCCTTTATTAAAAGACACTAATGCTTTGACCATGATGGACAGAGCGGATGAATTTCCGGAAAAATACCGGCACCCGGTAGAATATTTCAAACCTGCATTGGGATTAGTATTGCTCAGGGAAGCGGTTTTGGGGCATGACCGCTTTGATTATGCATTTAGGAAATATATAAAGCGTTGGGCCTATAAACATCCGGCCCCTGATGATTTTTTCAGGACAATGGATAATGAAGCAGGCGAAGATCTTACCTGGTTCTGGAGGGAGTGGTTTCAAAATAAATGGCAGCTGGATTTGTCGGTATTGTCAGTTTCTTATAAAGACGGTGATTATAAGAATGGGGCACAAATCACGATTGCTAACTTGCAAAAAATGGCTATGCCCTGTAATATTGAAATTATTTTCAAAGATGGCACCACACAAAATTTGAAGTTGCCGGTAGAAACATGGGTACAAAGTGCGGAGCACACGATTCGTCTGAATTCAACGCAGCCAATAATATCCGTTACAATTGATCCTACTAATATTTTGCCGGATAGCAACCGGGAAAATAATAAATGGAAACAATAGGAGCAGCCTGATTGATTTATCGAAGCAAATTAAGAAGCCGGCACTTCTTAGAATCTGCAGGTTTCTCACTTTATTTACCGCGGTTCTCATATGGGGGAGTCGGAGGAATTTTAAATCCGTTGGTTTTTAACAGCGATTTTATTTCTGAAATCCCTCTTTCCAACTGTGGGTCAATTCCTTTTGCCATAAGTCCGAGATCTTCATCGACCAATATATCAGGGTCTACCCCATGTCCCTCTTTGAACCAGGTACCATCGATATTAAACATTCTGAATGATGGTGCTGTGATACTGCCGCCGTCAATAAGACTGGGAACACCACTAATGCCAATTAAACCGCCCCAGGTCCGGTTTCCAATCAGAGGACCTAACCCAGCCTCTCGAAAATAGTCAGGGAATGCATCACCACCTGAGCCGCTCCACCCATTTATCAACATAACCTTTGGACCAAAATTGGCAAATGGCGGCCAGGGATTACTCTTGCCATCACGAATGGCCCAATAAGCCAGCGGTTTACGATTCAGCATTTCAATAAAACGGTCGGGAATTTGGCCACCACTATTAAAACGTTCATCTATTATCAGGGCTTTTTTGTTCCATTGTGCATTAAACTGTCGCATTAATTCATTCTGTCCGTCGATGCCCGTACTCGGAACATATACATAGCCAACCTCTCCTGTTGTTTCTTCGTCTACGCGTTTACGGTTAGCTTCTACCCATGCCAGGTAACGCAATCTTCCTTCGTCCTTCATTGCCTTAACAATAGCAGTTTTAGCGCCGGTCCATGAGGGAGATGAATTATAGGTCAATTCTATGGATTTGTCTGCCAGGCCTTCGAAAATTTCAAAAGGCTCATGAGCCGTGGTTAATGGCACCCCATCAACTGCGAGTAAATAGCTCCCCTCAGGAATAGTAATACCGGTCATATCTAAAGGCGAGCGGTCTTCCGCATCCCAGGCAGCGCCCCTGATTATCTTTTTGATTTTGTAGAAATCGCCATCAGGTTCAAAATTTACTCCCAGGTATCCTATATTCTGTTTGCTCTCTTTTTCAAGGTCTCCACCACCCTGGTACGTATGCGATGAATTGAGTTCACCAATCATTTCACCGATGATATAGTTGACTTCTTCACGTGAAGCGGCACCTGCCAGCATTTTGGTGTAGCGCTGTTTTACCTCTGGCCAGTTTACACCATGCATATTTGGATCATAAAAATAATCGCGTTCGAACCGCCAGGCATCAGTAAGAATTTGTTGCCATTCCGACATTGGATCCACCATCATTTGCATTTCGCTTAGCCGAATGGGTTTTTCAAATTTTTGACCCTCTTCAGGCTTAATAATGGCATATTCTTCGCCTTGTTTTATTAATAATTTCTGGCGATCTGCCGACATGAGGTAATCATTTACATTATCCAGAATGGTCTTTTCTTCCTTCTTCTCTATATCAAATATCTTTAAGGAGGGTTTGCCTTTTTCTTCATGCCCTGGAGGATATTTTATGTAAATAATTTTGTTTTTAACAGAACCAGGCCTGCCAAATCCGCCACTGGCCAAAGGCAATAATTCAAGCCTTGATTCAATCCTATCAAAATCAATCTCCACGGGCTTTACTGTAACTGTTGTCTTTTGAATTGTGTCTGACATACTGTTAAATTTATGTTTTACAACAACCTCTTTAGTTAATGGCGTGGAAGAGGTGATTTTTATCGTGTCATTTTTAGGAATTAATATCGAAGGCGTTGATTTTTGCAGTGTAATTACTGCTAATTGTGTTGAATTGCCATAAATAAATGAATTATCAAGATCGCTATAATCGGGCGAAAAGGATTGGTTAGTAAGTAGGTAAACATATTTGCCTTCACTGTCAAAAACAGGTTGGCTGCAATTGTAAAAACCGCTGGTGACCTGGTGAAGACTTTTATCTTTATAATCAAAAATATAGATAGCTTCGTGATTGTTATCAAGGTCATGGCTGAAAGTTAGCCACCGCCCATCCGGGGACCAGCTGCAGGTAAAATTTTCAAGTGCATCATTAAAATAATGAATCGCATGATCGACAAATGTTGTAACACCGGATTCAATATCATAAATCTGTATTTTCATTGCCTTATCAATAAATGCTATCTTTTTATTGTCAGGTGACCAGAATAATCTATATCGAAACCCAGCTCCGAAACTGGTGAGTTTATGCGCCTTTGTCCCATTAGTTTCTGCCAGCCACAATTCATATTCACCGGACTGATCGCTCCAGTAGGCAATCGATTTTCCATTAGGTGAATAACTGGGATAGCGCTCAGCAATACCTGAAGTCCTTGTAAGATCTGTAACAAAGCCGTTTTCAGCTGGCAGAGAAAAAAGATCTCCTCTTGCCTCAACCAGCACGCGGCTACCATCGGGACTAACTGCAACATGTTGCAGATACTTCTCCGCTTTTTCAAGTTTGGGCTTTAAAAGCGCTTTGTCGCTTATCAGGGATACATTCACTTCATTAATTTTACCGGAAGAAAAATTGTATAGATACAAATGACCGGCATTTTCAAAAACAATATCTTCAGGCCCTGCGGACGGGAAATGGATGTCATAATCTTTAAAATTGGTTACCTGTTCGCAAACCTTTGTTTTGGTATCATATTTCCATAAATTCATTCTCTCTTCAGGCCCGCGATCTGTAAGAAAATAAATAGATTCATTGTGCCACATGGGAAATTCATTGCCCGCCTCAGTGTCGAGGGCAGTAATATTTTCTGAAGTATTATTGGACAGGTTGAATATTTGAATATCTGCTTTCCAGCCGCCGCGGTATCTTTTCCAGTTGCGGAAAGCCTGTGTACGGAATGTTACTGCAAGTTCATTTCCATCCGGAGAATAAGAAGCAAATT
>OBLU010000374.1_pt1 | contig 43309 bp, 45 predicted proteins | sample 1518681 | NCBI WGS metagenome assembly OBLU01 (sample SAMEA3539304, study PRJEB22396) | soil metagenome | biome: tundra; feature: field; material: soil | place: USA | collected 2010-05 | depth 0.15 m
GTATGGCCGCCACCTCTGACGGCAAGGGCTATTGGCTCGTCGCGTCCGACGGTGGGATCTTCGCTGAAGGCGACGCGGCCTTCTTTGGGTCAACGGGCAATATCCATCTCAACGATCCCATCGTGGGCATGGCGGCCACCCCCGACGGCAAGGGCTACTGGCTCGTCGCCTCCGACGGCGGCATCTTCACCTTCGGAGACGCCAACTTCTCCGGGTCTGAAGGCGGAGTCCCACTCAGCAAACCCATTGTGGGCGTGGCCGGCGTTCCCAACAGCTGAAGGCTTGTTGTGGACCGAGTCGCTGCCGGCTCAGGCGAAGAAGGCGAAGGCCCGGGTCTCGACGCTGGAGCGGGTCTTGACGCCGGGCGGGCACGTCGGGTCGTTGAAGGCGGTGTGGGCCACGCGGGACGCGTGGCGGCTATCGCTATCGTGTGCCTTGAAGACCAGCACCTCTTCGGGTGTCATGTCACGGAAGTAACACCAGCGATGGTTCTCGTTGTAGGCGTAGCCGGTGGTGTCGTGACGGATGGCCCCCGACAGCTCCATCGTTACCGCCGTGACCGTGATCTCGTCAGCTCGGGTCAGCGTTTGCGCATCGCAGACCGCCAGCGGAATGTCCTGGGGCGGCTGGCTCGTCACGCGCCACATGTTGTACGCGGCCCAGCGGGGGTATTGGCTCACGTCGAAAGCGTCGGTGATGATGTTGAGCAGTTGGAGCACTGAGGAATCGGTGTTGTCCGCGTGGGGGTACCGCGCCGGCTTGGCGTTGGGGAGGGAGGAGAGCTTGTCGACCTCGCGCTCGCCGAAGCGTTTCTTTCCGGCGGACATGACGATGACCAGATCAGCGCCGGTGACCTCGGCGAGGAGATCTGACATCTCGTGCGCATAGTGCTGATCCACCAATGGATGCACCTGCATCATCTCGAAGTTCGAGACGTCGCTCCGGTGATCGACGAGGACGAAGCCGTTCTCGTCGAGGACCAGGGTGTCCCGAATCGGCCGGACGTCGTGCACCATCACCGAGGTCCCCGGGGTGATGATCATCGTCGTCCGATCGTCTTCCTCGCTCCAGAACTCCAGCGGCGAGCCGGACGCATCGACGCGCGTGTGAAGGTAGTTGACCACGGCGTTCAGCTCATCGACCGACGCGGTATCGACAACCACCGGCACTCCTCCTCTGCTCTCGCCGTGCGGACAAGCCTACCCACATGCGATAGGTGGTCGACCTGGGTCGGGTGATCGTGCCGATCAGTCGAGGCGGTCGAGGACCCCGAGGCGCCGAAACGTGTTCACGTAGTCGATGACGAGGGTCTCGTGCACTTTCCACTCCTCTTCCGAATGGGTGCCATAGGAGCCGATACGAGCGATGGTGGCCGGCGCCATGCCCCTGAACGCCGGCTCCGGGTCATCGGTGTCCAGTTCATAGAAATGCATGTAGCGCGGCGACCCTTCGGCCCGGTTCTCGTACGGGGTGATCATGGTGAAGTGGGGTGGTGACGCGGCTGCGATGTCCCGGATGTGGACGAAGTCGCCCCAGTCGCGCAGCGTCTGACCCTGCTCAGGCGTCGGGGGACTGATAAGTACAAGTTCGAGTCCGAGCGTCGGCTTGTCCGAGATCGTCCCCTGGCCGGGTCGACGGTAGTGGTCGAAGCAGTACCCGGTGATGTCATCGGGAACCGATCCCGTACCTTTCGGGGCCTCGAACTCCGGCTCGGCCTCGTAGACGCCGAGGACGGCGAACTCAGGCAGGGTCCTCGGAAGGTCCTCCCGGAACGGCACGCAGTTGGCCCACCAGGTAGCGCGTTGGACACCGGGCAAGGCGAGCACCTCGGGCACCCTCTCGGCGCCGTACTGCTCGGCCGGTCGATCGGTCATCTCCAGGTAGAGAACGGGAGTGGTGCGGTCTTCCATGGTCAGTCTCTTTCTGATGGGCAATCCAGGTGGACTCTACTCACGGCCGTGAACGTCCCGAGGTCCTGCGTCAGTTGCGCAGGTTGCCGTCGGGACCGAATGCGGCCGGCCACGGCGTCTCCGCCAGCCTGCGCTGTCGCCCGTTGTATCCGCTGCTCAGCCTCCAGCGCTGAAATCGAGTGCCGGCTGGCGAGGTACCGCCGCGACCGAGGGGATGCTGGCGCTGGCTCCGGTCCGCAGGACGGCATCCACCAGCGCGACGAGCGCGTCGACTTCCATCAGCGAACCTGAGAGAAGTCCCCTCGCCAGCCAGACGGGGAAGAGCTTTCCGAGCAGATCGGCATCCCATCCGTCCATGAATTGTGACGCGGCGACACCTTCGCCGCCGGCGCAGTCGCCGACGATGACCCGTGTGAATCCAACGTTCGGATGCTCGCTGCGCCAGGCTTCAACGAGCTTGTCGAGCGCAGCTTTGGTGACGTTGTAGGCGGCAAGCCCTGGCCACGGTGGTGTCATCGACGCGCTGATCGACGAGAGGTAGGCGACGGCGCCGCCGCTCTCGACGAGGTGGGGGAGCGCCGTAGCAGTGAATGTCGACGCCCCTACGACATTGGTGCCGAAGAGCCGGTGCCACGTGTCCGGGTCCAGCTCTTCGATGCGGCTGAGGGCGCCGACACCACTGGCGTAGACGACGCCATCGATGCCGCCGAGCTCGCTGACTGCCTCGGCGACAGCGGCCCGGCACGAGGCCGGATCTGTGACATCGCAGACGATGGCCCTGGCGTCGTGTCCCGCCTCTGCTGCGGCGTCGACGAGGAGGTCATGCCGTCGTGCCATCAGCGCGACCTGTGCGCCCCGCTGGGCTAGGCCGATGCCGATGCAGCGGCCCAATCCCGTGGATGCGCCGACGACGACGACCCTCACGCTGGGGCCGCGCTCATCGTGTGCGGTGTGATCGATGTCACTGGTCCTCCTGCTCCCGATTATTGAAATCGACGTCGATGCTAGCCATTCTGCAGGCGGCCGTCAGACGTCGAGACGCCGTCGCACGTGTCTCGGAAAACGCGGGTGGGGTGCCCGGTCACCATCGAAAACTGGCTCGACCTGCCACGACGCCTGCACAATGATCAACGAAGGAAAGTGCGGACACGACGGCGCACGATTTTCCAGGAGGTCTCATGATGGACGATATCGAAGCGCTCAAGCAGCTCAAAGCCCGCTACTGCCGCACCATGGACACCAAGGACTGGGCGGCAATGCGGCAAGTGTTCTCTGACGACGTCACGATGGATACCGTGGCCTCAGGCGGAAGCGTGATGACTGGCGCTGACGATTTCCTCACCTTCCTCGTCGAGGCAATCGGCGACGTGAGCACCGTCCACCAGTGTCACACCCCCGAGATCGAGCTCACCTCCGCAACGACAGCGGTGGGAATCTGGGCGATGGAGGACATGCTGCGGTTTCCGGACGGTTCGGAGCTGCACGGTTACGGCCATTACCACGAGACCTACATCGCGCGAAATGGTGAGTGGCGCATCAGCTCATCGACCCTGACCCGACTCCGGATGGACTTCACCCCGGCACCGGCAACGTGATCGCCGCAGTGACTCCGTGAAACGCAGATCTATCGGCGCGCTCGAGGTCTCGATCGTTGGGCTCGGCGGGAACAACTTCGGGACCGACTTCTTCGGTGCACGGTGCGACCAACGAGAGGTCACTCGCATCGTCAACGCAGCCCTCGATGTCGGCATAAATCTCATCGACACCGCTGAGGAGTACAGCATCACGTCGTTCCTCGGCGAGGGTCACTCAGAGGAATTCATCGGCGTCGCGCTGGGAAACCGGCGCGACGAAGCCGTGATAGCCACCAAGTTCTTGAACAGCGACGAGCACGACCCCACTCAGCGAGGCGCAACTCGCATCATCGCGTCGGTCGAGGCCAGCCTTCGCCGGCTTGGGACCGACCGGATCGATCTGTTTCAGCAGCACCAACCCGACCCGCAGCTCCCCCTCGGAGAGATCCTTGAGGCACTCGACCTTCTGGTGCGCGACGGCAAGGTTCGGGAGGTCGGCTGTTGCAATTTCACAGCCGAGATGCTCGACGAGGCTACCGAAGCGGCCACCAGCGCCGGAACTCAGGCCTACTGCTCGTGCCAGCTGCAGTACAGCGTGCTCGAACGACCGGCGGACGATCTGCTTATGGCGGTCCAACGCAACGATCTGTCGATCCTCGCCTACTTCCCGCTCGCCAGTGGTCTCCTCACCGGCAAGTACAGACGGGGCCAATCGCCGCCGCCAGATTCACGGCTGGGCGCCGACGGACTTGTGAGCACGATGCTCCGCGATGGGATCATGGCTCGCCGACCGCCACTTTCCGACGAGAGGCTCACCACCGTCGAACGTCTCACTGCCCTCGCCGGGGAGCACGACCACTCGGTCCTCGAGCTCGCGATCTCATGGCTGGCCTCGCAACCGATCGTCGGTTCCGTGATCACCGGGGTGACGAAGTCCGAACAAGTGCTGGCCAACGCCGCCGCCGCGGACTGGGAGCTCTCCGACGACGTCGTTGCAGGGATCGAAAGAATCGTGGTGGAAGAACTCTAAACGTCGGCGTACCCGTTCCCGATTGAACACGCGCGCAGATTCGGTTTAGATGGGGGGTCGATCTCCGGAGAGTGCCCGCCGCGAACGTTGCGGGTCAAGGAGGAAGGACCACCTGTGGACCACAACGACATGATCCTCATCAGCATCGACGACCACGTGATCGAGCCCCGCACCATGTTCGACGCCCACGTGCCGGCTCGGTGGAAGGACCGGGCACCAAAGAGCGTGCTCAACGAGCAGGGCATCGAGCGTTGGCAATTCGAAGGGATTGAAAGCGGCTCGGGCAGCCTCAACGCCGTGGTCGGTTGGCCCAAGGAAGACTGGGGGATGGATCCCACCACCTATTCGGAGATGCGACCGGGCGCCTACGACATCCACGAGCGGGTGCGTGACATGAACCGCAACGGGATCTTGGCTTCTATGTGCTTTCCTTCCTTCGTCGGCTTCAGCGGTGGATTTTTTCAGCGCAGCACCGACAAGGAGCTGGCACTGGTGATGACCCAGGCCTACAACGACTGGCATATCGACGAGTGGGCCGCCTCCTACCCCGGCCGCTTCATCCCGCTGGCCATCCCGCCCATCTGGGACCCCGAGGCTCTTGCCGACGAGGTCCGCCGGGTGGCCGCCAAGGGATGTCGGGCCATGACAATGCCCGAGCTGCCGCATATACAGGGGCTACCGAGCTATCACAACCTGGACTACTGGACCCCCTTCTTCACCGCCGCGTCCGAAGAGCAGGTGGTGATGTGCCTTCACATTGGCCAAGGCTTCGCGGCCATCAACTCGCCTCCGGATGCCCCGATCGACAACCTGATCATCTTGGCCACACAGGTTTCGACGCTGGCGGCGCAAGATCTCCTCTGGGGACCAGCCTTCAAGGAGTTCCCCGATCTCAAGGTCGCCTGGTCCGAGGCTGGAATCGGCTGGATACCCTTCTACCTGAACCGGTGTGATCGGCATTACCTGAACCAGACGTGGTTGGGCCATGACTTCGGGGACAAGCTGCCGAGTGACATCTTCCGGGAGCACTCGTTGGCCTGCTACGTCACCGATCCGGCGGCCCTCAAGATTCGCGACGAGATTGGTATCGACATCATTGCCTGGGAATGTGACTATCCCCACTCGGATTCGATCTTCCCCAATGCTCCGGAGTTCGTGCATGCCGAGCTCACTGCCGCTGGATGCAGCGACGAGGAGATGGCCAAGATCACGTGGAAGAACACGAGCCGCTTCTTCGGATACGAGCCATTCGTGCACATTGACCAGGAAGCGGCGTCGGTGGGTGCGTTACGCGCGCTGGCCGGCGATGTCGACACCACCATTCGGACCAAGCACGAATGGCGGGCCATGTACGAAGCGCGAGCCAGCTGACAATTGGTGCACTTCCAGCCGCCACCCCCGGGCGGATCTCGTTGCTATATTGGTGCCAGACGCTAACGACATGAAATAGTCCCTGCCTGTCGTTGGCCATGGAAAAGGAGACTCCGCGTGACCGTCACCAATGCCAGCGAGGTGTACTACGACCCGTACGACACCGATCTCCACTCCGACCCCTACCCTGCCTTCCGCCGCCTGCGGGAGGAGGCCCCCCTCTATTACAACGAGACGTATGACTTCTATGCGCTCAGCCGGTTCGTGGACGTCGAGAAGGGCCTCTTGGACCACGCGACGTTCAGTTCCGCACGCGGTGGGATCCTGGAACTCATAAAAGCGAACATAGAACTGCCCCCTGGCGTCTTCATCTTCGAGGATCCCCCGATGCACAGCGCGCACCGCGGGTTGCTGTCGCGGGTGTTCTCCCCAAAGAAGATGAATGCGCTCGAACCGCGGATCCGCGAGTTCTGCGCGCTGGCGCTCGACCCGCTCGTTGGCACTGGCGGCTTCGACTTCGTGGGCGATCTCGGGTCGAAGATGCCGATGCGGGTGATCGGGATGCTGCTCGGGATTCCCGAGCAGGATCAGCAGGCGGTCCGCGAGCACGGGGACAGCAAGCTGCGGCACGAGGCGGGCAAGCCTCAGGAATACCGCGAGGACCAGTTCGCGGACGACACGTTCTTTGCCGATTACATCGATTGGAGGGCGAAGCACCCTTCGAACGACTTGATGACAGAGCTGCTTCAGGCTGAGTTCGAGGACGAAACCGGGACCGTACGCCGGCTCACACGTGACGAGATCCTGATCTTCGTGAACGTGTTGGCCACCGCGGGCAATGAGACAACCAACCGACTGATCGGCTGGACCGGCAAGGTGTTGGCCGAGTACCCCGACCAGCGTCGGCAGCTGCACGCAGATCGATCACTGCTTCCGAACGCCATCGAGGAAATGCTCCGGTACGAGTCCCCGGCCATACAGATCTGCCGGACTCTCACGCGGGATGTGGAGTACTACGGGCAGACAGTCCCAGAAGGGAGCGTGATGATGTTCCTCACCGGATCGGCCAACCGGGACCACCGCGCCTTCCCGCCCGACGGCGACACGTTCGACGCCCATCGTCAGATCGGTCACCATCTCACCTTCGGTTACGGCATCCACTTCTGCCTGGGCGCCGCCCTGGCCCGGCTGGAGGGACGCATCGCCCTGGACGAAGTGCTGGACCGCTTTCCCGAATGGTCGGTCGACTGGGCCGGCGCCAAGCTCGACTCCTCCGCCGTCCGGGGCTGGGAGAAGCTCCCGGTGTCCGTTCCCTGAAACCGGATGCTCCTGACGGGTCGGCGACCGGACCTACTCTGTATGGCCTGAGCGAGCCACTCTCACAACGACGTCGTTACGACAGCCCCGTGCGGCGCCAGCAGGTCGCCGAGACCCGTGAGCGCATCGTTGCCGCGGGCGCCGAGCTGCTGCACGGATTTCCCATATGGAACTGGCGGGCGCTCACGGTCCGGGCGGTCGCCGAGCGTGCCGACCTGAACGAGCGCACCGTGTACCGGTATTTCCCCAACGAGCGAGACTTGCGGGATGCCGTGCTGGCCCGGCTGGAGGAGGAAGCCGGTGTCCACCTCGAAGGGCTGACCCTCGAAAACCTCGGCGACGTGACCTCCCAAATCCTGGCGTACGTCTCGCAGTTCCGGCTCGAACCGCGAACCGAGCGGGATGCAACAGTCGCTGCTGCCAATGAACGTCAGCGAGAGGCGATCCTTGCTGCCATCGAACCCTCCACCGCCGGCTGGTCCCCCAAGGACCGTGCCGTCGCCGCCGCCATGTTCGATGTGCTGTGGAGCGTCGTTTCGTACGAGAAGCTCATCACGGACTGGGGTCTCGAACCGAACGAGGCCATCAGCGGGCTGACATGGGTGATCGGACTTGTTCGAGAAGCTATTCGCGAAGGTCCCCGTCCCGGCACATAGCGCGAACTGCTCGGTGATCGGCCGGGCCGGGTACCCCACGTCGCCATCGTTACTCCAACGTCAATCCAGTGGCGTGAACTCGAGCTGCAACGCGCTCAGGCCACGCAGCATGAACGACGCTTCGTAGCGGAAGGGGTGCTCCAGGGTGCCTTGGCCGCACCCCGCCACGCGGATGTCGCCTAACCGGTCGAGGATGCGCTCGATGCTGATCCGGGCTTCGGTGCGGGCCAGTGCGCCGCCAGGGCAGGCATGGGTGCCGCGGCCGAACGCGATGTGCTCCCGGGCGTTGTGGCGGTCGAGGCGGAACTCGTCGGGTGCTTCGAATCGACGCTCGTCACGGTTGGCTGCGCCAGGCATCACCATCACCGTGCTGCCGGCGGCGACCCGCACCCCTCCGACCTCGGTCGTTTTTCGCACCATGCGGAAATTGGCTTTGACCGGACTCTCAAGCCGCAGTGCCTCCTCGATGAACGCCGGAATGAGGTTCGGGTCGTCGCGGAGCGCGACCTGGAGTGCAGGATTCGCTGCGAGCCGCTGGAGCATGAAGCCCATCGAATGAGCGGTCGTGCCCTGACCCGCGGCGAAGAGGAACACCGCGATGCGCACGATGTCGAGCACCTCTGGCAACGAACCGTCGGGAAAGGTGGCCAACGCCAACTTCGTCATCACATCTTGCCGCGGCGATCGCCGCCGGTCCTCGATGTACCGCGTGAAGAGCTCGTCCATGAAGGCAAGAGGATTCCCCTTCGCGTGCTTGCCCAATGCTCCGGCCTGATGAGCCTCGAGCTCGTCACGGAACAGGCGATGATCCTCCTCGGGCACACCCAGGAGGTCGGCGATCGACAGCAAGGCGAACGGGTGTGCGTAGTCGTCTATGAAGTTACACCGACCCGAGGTGCAGAACTCATCGATCAGGCGGTCGGCGAGTCCCCACATGAAGCCTTCGTTCTCCTGCAGGCGTTTCGGTGTGAGGAGGCGCATCAAGAGGGCCCGGTGCTGAGTGTGAAGGGGCGGGTCGAACGTGACCATGTGCTCGCTGATCGGCCAGATCTCGCGGTACCGTTCGATCAATTCGCCGATGTCGTCACCCTCGACAGGTTCGGGGAATCCCGGGAAGGGCCCGCCGAACGAGTTGCACGACGAGTACGTCGCGTCATCCCGCCACACCTCGACGACCTCGTCGTAGCCGGTTACGGCGACCATGCCGTGGGGAGGAACGTGGCGCACCGGGCAATGGCGCAAGTATTCGTAATACGGGTACGGATCCTCCACGACCGACTCGTCGGTCAAGAAGTCCACCGCTTCGAATTCCGGCATGGTGCCCCCCTCCGCTGAGTTCATGCCAGTTCACTATGACCTCAAAATGAGGGTTCGGCAACGAGGTCGCACCCCGATCGACCGGGCATTTTTCGCTCGGGAGTATTCATGCCATAGTGTTGTGGCACTGATTCGGACGGCGCCGGGACGTCGGAAGGGTGGGAACTGTTGTGGGGTACTTAGAAGGCAAGATAGCGATCATCACCGGCGCGGGCTCAGGCATGGCGAAAGCCTCCACAAAGATCTTCGTGCGCGAGGGTGCAATGGTCGTCGCGGCGGACATCAGCGGTGCCGAGCAGGACACTGCGACCGAGGTTGGTGCGAACGTCCTCCCGGTGCACTGCGACGTGACGAAGGAGGCCGACGTCGAGGCGGCCGTTCAGGCCGCGCTGGAAGAGTTCGGCCGGCTCGACGTGGTGCTCAACGTTGCCGGCATCGGCGGGCCCGAGCCGATCCATGAGCTGACCATGGAGAGCTTCGACGCAACGATGAACGTCAACCTCCGGGGCGTACTCCTCGGGATGAAGTATGGCATCCGCGCCATGCTGGACTCCGGTGGGGGCTCCATTGTCAACTGGTCCTCCGTCGGTGGCCTGAATGCATCGACGTTTGGCACGGCCACCTACTCGGCGAGCAAGGCCGGCGTGATCGCCGTCACGAAAGCAGGTGCGGTGGAGTACGGACTGCGCAATATTCGCGTGAACGCCATATGCCCCGGATTCATTCTCACCGAGATCATGGGCGCCTCGGGCGCCCAGCACTTCCCCGAGATGTTCGAGAAAGCGGCGTTGAAGCGAGCCGGTCAGCCTGCAGAGGTGGCGGAGGTGGCCGCCTTCCTGGCGTCAGATCGAGCCTCGTTCGTCACTGGAGCGATCATTCCGGTCGACGGCGGCTGGTCAGCCAAGATCGCCTGACCGCTGATGAAGCCCACCCAGTTCGATTACCACGCGCCGGAGACCGTCAACGAAGCAGCGTTGATCCTCGCCGAGCGAGGCGAAAACGCCAAGGTGTTGGCCGGCGGCCAGAGTCTGATCCCCATGCTGGCGCTGCGTCTGGCGGTGTTCGATGATCTGGTCGACATCGGGCGCATCGGCGAGTTGAAGGGGATCGAACGCCGCAATGGGTCGCTGTGGGTAGGTGCCGGCACAACCGAAACGGCGGTAGGGGCCAGTGCCGAGGTGGCGTCCGCCGTGCCGCTTCTTGCCAGGGCCACGCCCCTGATCGGTCATTTCCAGATTCGCAATCGGGGCACGCTCGGCGGCTCCATTGCCCACGCAGACCCGGCCGCCGAGTACCCGGCAGTGGCGCTTGCATTGGATGCGACCATGGAGGCGGTATCGTCCCGTGGGCTCCGCTCGATCGCCGCACGCGACTTTTTCGATGGTGTGTGGAGCACCAGTCTGATGCCGGACGAGCTTCTGGCGGGCGTATCGTTCCCGGTCTGGGCCGGCCGCTGCGGTTTCGCAGTCGAGGAGTTCACCCGTCGCCACGGCGATTTTGCCATCGCCGGAGCCGCGCTCGGCGTGGAGCTCGACGGCGACGATCGGATCCTCCGCTGTGCCATCGGCCTGATCGGTCTCGGTTCCACGCCGGAACGCGCCCTCCGAGCCGAAGCCGCGCTGGTTGGCCAGCTCGTCAACGACCTGGATCCTGAAGAGGTCGGACGGCTCGCTGTCGCGAATCTCGAGTCGGTACCGTACGACCTTCACGGCTCCGCCGAGTACCGCACGCAGGTGGGCGGGGTCATGGTGGCACGTGCCTGGGTTGCAGCCAGTACGGAGGCTCGTCGTGCGTGAAGCCGCGGTGGAACTCACCGTCAATGGCCTCGAGCGCAAGGGGACGATCGAGAGCCGCATGACGTTGGCCGACTTCCTGCGCGAGGTGTGCCGCCTCACCGGTACGCACTTGGGGTGCGAGCACGGGGTGTGCGGCGCCTGCACGGTGCTCGTCGACGGTGACGCGGTGCGGTCGTGCTTGGTGTTCGCGGTGCAGGTCGACGGGGCCGAGGTGACAACGATCGAGGGCATAGCGTCACCCGACGGGAGTCTGTCGACGGTCCAGGAGGCGTTCCGGGACTGTCACGGTCTCCAGTGCGGATTCTGCACGCCGGGCTTTATCGTGTCGGTGACGGCGTTCCTGCGCGACCACCCGGATCCGACGGACGTTGAGATCCGCGAGGCGTTGTCCGGAAATCTCTGCCGTTGCACTGGCTATCAAGGCATTTTTAAGGCGGTCCGCCGGGCAGCCGCGGTTGGTCTGGCTGATGACTGACCTCGCGAAGGGTGGCGCCGCCCGCTACACGGGAGCGCGTGTGAACCGAGTCGAGGATGCCCGGTTGCTGACAGGACGGGGCGTTTTTGTCGATGACATCTCGCTGCCCGGGATGCTTCACGCGTGCTTCGTCCGCAGCCCATTTCCGCGCGCCACCATCCGTGGCATCGAGACCTCGGCGGCGCTGGCCCTCCCCGGTGTCCACGCTGTCTTCACTGCTGCCGACCTCAACCGCGACGTCAAAGAGCAGTGGCACAGTTCGTTGGGTCCGGCGAGTCCAGAGACACCTCGACCCCCGCTGGCCGAGGACGAGGCGCGCTTTGCCGGCGACCCGGTAGCCCTCGTGCTTGCAGAGAACCGCTACATTGCCGAGGACGCAGCCGACCTCGTCGACGTCGACTACGTGCCTCTGCCCGCCGTGGTCGACTACATGTCAGCCGAGCAGGACACGGCGCCGCTTGTACACGCGGGTCACGGCTCGAACCTGATCGGCGCCATGGGGGGATTGCCCGCCTCAGCACTCGAGGACGTGTTTGCCTCCGCCGCGCACGTGATTGGCGAGACCATCGAACAGCAGGCCTACGCCGCGGTCCCGATGGAAGGTCGGGGCCTCGTCGTGGACTATTCGGCGACGACCGGTGAGCTCACCATTTATGCAGGGACACAGTCGCCGCACGAGGTTCGGATGTTCTGCTCCCGTCTGCTGGGGATGCCGGAGCATCTCATCCGGGTAGTGATGCGCGATACCGGCGGCGGATTCGGCCAGAAGATCATGGTGCAGCGAGACGAGATGTGTTTGATGCTCGTGGCCCGCAAGGTCGCGGCGCCGGTGAAATGGGTTGAGGATCGGCGCGAAAACCTCCTCGCCGCCGGCCAGTCCCGCCATGAGCAGGCCGCCGTCAAAATGGCCTTCGACGCGGACGGGTTGATCCAGGCAGTGCAGATCGACTTCGTCTCCGACTGCGGCGCGTACCCGACGCCCTGGCCCGTCGGCACGGCCTCGGTCGTCGGCGCCATGTTCCCCGGACCCTACCGAGTGCCGCGCGCAAGTTTCACGACGAAGGCGATCTACACGAACACCGTTGGTCGTACCCCCTACCGTGGTCCGTGGCAATTCGAATCTGTGGCCCGGGAAGTGCTGCTCGATATCGCGGCCCGCCGAATGGAGATCGACCCGGCGGAGCTCCGGCGGCGGAATCTGCTCCGTCATGATGAGTTGCCCTATACCAACGCGAACGGCATGGTGTTCGACAACATCTCGCCACTGGAGACGCTCGAGCAGGCGTTGGACATGCTCGACTATGAAGGCTTCCGCCGTGACCAGGCGGTGGCTCGACAGGCCGGTCGCTATCTCGGTGTGGGCATGTCGACGTACGTTGAGCCGTCGACGCCCGGCTTCGGTTACTACGCCACCGAGGCGGCGACGATTCGCATCGAGCCGTCAGGAAAGGTCAACGTCTACATCGCAGGGGGCTCCACCGGAAATAGCATCGAGACGACTGTCGTTCAGCTGACTGCAGACGCGCTTGGTGTCGACATCGAGGACGTCCACACGGTCCAGGGCGACACGGCGCTCACCGGTTTCGGCGCTGGCGCTGCGGGCAGCCGCAGCGGGTCTATGACGGCAGGCGCCATTCGGGAGACAGCGACGATCCTGCGCGAACGGATTGCCGCCATTGTCGCCCACAAATTCGAGGCAGCAGTCGAAGACATTGAGATGGCTGGAAGCCGGGCCAGCGTGCGTGGCACGCCGTCGATCAGCATGACCCTCCAGGAGATCGCACGGGTCGCATACTTCGAGCCACACTCGCTACCTCCCGGACTGCAGGCTGGGCTCGAGGCGAGTGCCCGGTACACGACAAAGCCTGGCTCGATCTGGGTGAACGCCTCACATCTGTGCACATGCGAAGTCGACGTCACCACGGGACGCGTCGAGCTCCTGCGCTACATCGTGAGCGAGGACTGCGGGCCGATGATCAACCCGAATGTCGTTGAGGGCCAGATCGCCGGTGGAGCCGTGCAGGGCATCGGCGGCGCACTCTTCGAGCACCTCGTCTACGACGAGGATGGGAATCCGTTAACGACGACGTTCATGGACTACCTGTTGCCAACCGCTGCAGAGATCCCGCTGATCGAGTACGGCCATATCGAGACACCGAGCCCCGGTCCTGGTGGCTATAAGGGCGTGGGCGAAGGCGGCGCTATCGGCGCGCCGCCTGCCGTCATAAACGCCGTGGCCGACGCGCTGGCGCCCCTGGGAGTGACGGTGACCCGCCTGCCCGTAAGTCCCTTCGGGATCATGTCGCTCCTGGGTGAAAAGCATCGTTGACTGAGGCCCTACCCAACGGCTACAGGCTCTCGGATGGCTGCGCCTGGCGCGCGACCTCGTTGACTGCGTCCATGAGCACGCCGAGTTGCACCTTCGGATTGAACTCAAGCGCTTTCGTCGGCTCAAAGAGGTACATGTAATGGGGACACGGGCAGAGGCCGTCAGGCAGGGTCTGATAGACGTAGGTGAAATCGGCGGGCCCCGTCTCGGTATAGGCCACGGTGAAGTCGCCCCAGTTCTCCGCCTTCCAGCCAGGGATGGCATCCCACCTGCCATTCGGCAGTATGTCCTCGGTCGCTTGTGCGGCACAGCTTCCTCCGTCCTTCGATCGACCGAGCCCGTTACCTATGCCGACGCCGTCGACGTGCCTGGGATGTCTGACCCGCAAACTGGGGTCTTGCTGATCAGGGCGAACCCGGTCTTCCGCGCCTGCAAGACCCACTCACAAGCCTTCGGGAGGTCGTGACCGAACGTGGTCTTGTAGTTGATCGGGTTGGGCAGGAGGCCGTTTCCGTTGTAGGAGGTCACGCCGTGCAGCGCCGTGATGACGCCGGCACGCGTCGGGTTCTTTCCCGCCAGTTCGAGGCCCTTGATCATCAGGTCAGCGCCCAGCCACGCCTCGTAGATGTTGAACGTGGGGAAGTCCGATGGGGCGCGGTGCTCGTATTTCTGGAGGGCTGCTGCCATCTGTTGGGTGCCGGCGTCCGGGGCGCCGTAGGGGCGAAATCCACTCAGGAAGTACGTGCCTTGCAGGTCCGCCCAGGCCGGCGAATTGACGACCGACGGCTCGTAGCCGGTTGGGAAGATGACGGTCTTCAACTTCATACCCGCTTGCTTCATTGCCGTGACCAGCGCAAAGTTGGAGTTGTCGTCCATGGCGCCGTACAACGTATTCACCCCTTTCGACTTGGCCGTCAGCGCCTCGGTCCCGAAGTCCACGCTGCCGAAGGGCACCGACGTGTCGAGCACTCCGACCTTCAGCCCGTTGCGTTCGGCTGAGTCGGCGGTGCCGACGGCCGAGCGGGCCGAGCTCGGCGAGATGCCGTAGCCGTACGTGCCGATCACCGACGACGGGCCGCCGTACTTCTTGAAGAAGCTCCCGAAGAGCGTCGACACGGGGTACTTCGGGTCGACACTGCCCGTGTCAGAAGCGAACATGTTCGTGTTGTACGGCTTCGTCCCCCACTCCGGACCGTCGAAGGTTCCGCCGGTGACGGGGACGCCGGCTTGCTGGGCGTATTTGGCCCCCTCGAAGAAGAGAGGGCTGACCGACACGATGCCGGTGACGCCCTTGGAGATCGCCTGCTGCACCGCGGTCGGGTCTTCAGACGGACTGGTCTGGTCATCGATCACGATCCCGATGATCTTGTGCCCGTTCACTCCCCCCATCGAGTTTTGCAAGGCGATGCGCGCCTGGAACCCGACGGGCGAGTCCGAGAACTCCGATGCGGCTTCACCGGTCAATGACGAGATCATGGCGATCGTGATGGGTGCCTTGGCGGTACTCGCCCCGGCGGGCGTGCCGGAGCCAAGGCCAAGACCCAGACCTGCCCCAGCGGTCGTGATCACTGCGCCGAGCCTGGCCAGACGTTGAAAGCGTGAGCGTTTCATGTGTTCCCCCCTTGTTGTCCTCTGCCATGTGCAGAGTGGTTGAGATGTGCTGCTGTTGTCAGTGCCTTTGCCGATCCGACCCGAACGTGTGCTCCATTCAAACACCTAGCAGCTCGAATGTCTTGTGGTCCTCGACGGCGTGGCCGAGCCGCCGGACCGTTTTCGTGGTGAGCTCTTCGGGCGTGGACTGGGTCATCGCCCAAAGGAAAAACCCGTACGCCAGGTTTTTCCTGTACAGCGCCACCGCCTCCTCCCACGAGGGCAGGGGTACGCCCAGCTCGGTCAGGCATTGGAGACAGCCACCGAGAAGGTCCCGCGCAGCTAGCACTCCAGTATTTACAGAGCTCCCCGCCGCCCGTGAGGACGGGTGGTTCGTCATTGTCTGCAGCGATGCCGCCGTGTGCCAGCCACTGGCTCGACCACGAACCGGGGATTCTCGTTCCGACAGCGCGGGCAGGCGGAACGCCAGCTGACCGCAGTCTGCACATCTCATGTTCTTGCGCTCCGAATCTCACCGCATTTGCCCCCCACCTTTAGAGAATACGATATTCTACGAATAACGGACCACCGTATTGCTCAAGGGGGAAGGCTAACTATCAGCAAATAGGTCTTAATCGGGGATTACCAGGTGATTGAAGTGGCAGCGCAGCATTCATCCGTAGCCGGGGGAGCGGCCCTTGATCGCCCTGTCATCGGTAACCCTGCTGATCCCACTGTCAATCTCGGCCCGGCAATCTCGCTGACCCAGTCGGTCGGCTACGAGCAGAGCAGATTCGGCAGAGAACCTGGACCGGATGGGCTCCGGGCACTCGAGCAGATGAAGTACTTGGCGATCGGAGAGCTATGACCATGACCAGCGAAGGAAAAGGGGGCGCTCCGGTGTTTGATGGAAAGGTCATTGTGATCACGGGGGCGGGTTCGGGTGTGGGTCGCGCCTCGGCCTTAGCCTTTGCGGCCCGCGGTGCGCACGTGGTGTGTGCCGACGTGAACAATGCGTGGGCCGAAGAGACGGCGCGCCAAGTGCTCGGTGCCGGAGGTACTGCGCTCGGGCAGCTGTGCGACGTCACGAAAGAGGACGACGTCGTCGAAGGTATTCGGGTGGCTGTCGAGACCTTCGGGCGACTGGACATCATGTTCAACAATGCGGGCGTGGCGACCCCACGCCCAGGAATGGGCCTCGTCGACCACACCTTCGAAGACTGGGAGCGCCTCGTCGCCATCAACCTTCGGGGGGTCTTCTTCGGGATGAAGCACTCAGTCGCCCAGTTCCGAAGGCAAGGTGGCGGTGGGGTTATCGTGAACACTGGCTCGGTAGCCGGAATAGTCGGGTGGGGAGGCACGGTCTATGGCGCTACGAAGGGTGGCGTGAACCAATTGACCAAGGCGGTGGCCATCGAATGCGCCGCCGAGGACATTCGAGTGAATGCCATCTGTCCTGCTGGCATGCCCTTCACCAACTTCATGGCGCCGACGGCCGCCGAAGGGTCGACCGGCGTCGATAGCACCGTCGGGGATGTTGTAGCTCAGATGCACCCATTGGGTCGGCCGATCACTGCGGAGGATTGCGCCGCTGCAGCGATGTTCCTCGCCTCCGACGAGGCTCGCAATATTACTGGCGTCCTGTTGCCGATTGACGGAGGGTACGTGGCCCGATGATCACGGGAAGATCGGAGACGTGTCACGCGTGATCGGCTTGTACGAGAGTTGCGTGACCAAGATCCCGGTGGTCTGGAGCTACGCCACATGGGAGGGAGAGGAGCTGCATCGCAATGAGTGAGCCCGGCTACACCGCACCCGACGTCAGCTTGCTGGGCGCGGAGCACGTCCGTAGATATCAGGAGACCGGCGGCGAAGTGGGATACTTGTGGAACGGCGTGCCGGCTCTACTGCTCACGACGACGGGGCGGAAGAGCGGTCTTCCTCGAACGACCGCGCTGATCTTCGCCCGACGAGGCGAGGACTATCTGGTGGTCGCATCCCAGGGGGGTGCCCCAACTCATCCCGGGTGGTACCACAACATCGTGGAGACGCCCCGGGTCACTCTGCAGGTTGGGCCCGACGTCTTTCCAGCGATGGCGCACGTGGCCAGTGCCGCCGAGCGACCGCAGCTCTGGTCTCTCGTGAACGAGGTGTGGCCGAACTACGACGTCTACCAGACTCGAACCGACCGGGTTATTCCGGTTGTTGTCCTGACCCCGACAAGCGACGTATGAAATACGTCGCGCAGGTGACGGAACAGGCTCCCGAACGCGCCTGGACCGGGCGCGCAGCCGAACGGTCGCCGGCGGTGCAGCGCTCTCGAAGCCGGACCATTGCACAAGCCCGGCACATCGTGAAGGCAGCGGAGCACCTCCTTGAGACGCAGGGCGGGCAGTTCACCACACAACAGCTCATCAAGGAGGCGGGCGTTGCGCTGCAGACGTTCTACCGCTGTTTCGCGGGAAAGGACGAGCTCCTGCTGGCGGTGCTGGAAGATCTCATCGCCCAGGGATCACTCGACATGCTCCGTCTCGCCGAGGGCATCGACGACCCGGTCGCCCGTCTGAGGTTCTTCGTGACCTGGCCGATCGAGCTGCTCGAGCACAATGCGGATGCCAACAAGGTGGTTACCGCCGAGCACTGGCGGCTGCATCAGCTCTATCCCGAGGACGTCGCCCGTGCGACGCAGCACTTCAGCGACCTCATCGAGCCTGAGATCGAGGCGGCTGCCGCGGCCGGTGTGCTTAGGCCCGTGGACCCTCCCCGCGACGCAGCGATGATCACCAAGCTGGTGATGGCTATGGTTCATCATTACGCCTTCATCGGGCTGGGCGACGGAGTCCATGTCGTGACCGACCACCTCTGGCGTTTCTGCCTTGGCGCACTGGGTGGGAACGCCGCCGTTGTCATCGACGCCGAATAGGCAAAATAGGGAGACGCTCATACCGACCGATGCCCGTCGATTCCCAGCTTGACGCTCCCCGATGCAACGTGGCCTCGATCCCGAGTACCGTCGGATCCCGAAGGGGTCCGGCCTCCAGCCTCGGCCTAGCTCCGCCATCTGCGCTGCCCATCTGGCTCCTCGATGCTGCGCGTTGAAGAATCGCCGCGATCGGGGAGCCTCATGGTGTGGACGATTTGGTGTGACGATCGCGCGAGCAACAAGTGACGATGACGCGAATACCGCCGAGGAAGAAATGCGCTGACACGCACGCTGGTCCGTACTGATCCACCGGTCAGGATGGCCCGCTCCGAGTACCGTCTCACGTGGACGAGAGACGGCAACCGGACCGGGGTAGCAGATGACGGAAGACGATGCGGGCGGAGCAGACATCGACGAGATCGACACCCATCAACCTGACCCGGCCTTGGTCCGGTCGCTTCCGATTACATCCGGGCTGTGGGGAGCACCCACCCCGGTCTTTGTCCCATCGAAGTCCAGTCCGCTCGAGGACGACACCGAGGGAGAGATTCCACCTGCAGCATTGTGGGCGATGAAGTACCGTCGCCACTTTCATTTCGGAAGTCGGATCGACACCGTCTTTCGAGCCGCTCTTGGCGATGTCAGCGACCCGGTGTACGTCCTTGACGATGGGGCCAAGCACCACATGGTGGGTCGCCAGGTTGGTGTTGACCAGGAGGGTCTCAGCTATTTCTTGATTGGACGGATCACCGTAGGCGTCTTCGAACATTTTGCCGACGACGACGTAGATATCGCCGGGATCTTCTCTGAGGCCAGTGACCTCTGCTTGTGCAGTGTGTACGAGGCGACGGAAGGACCATCCAACGTGCTGTTGGTCGAGAGTTATCGGGGAATCGACCAGGTACCCGGCGACTACCTACCCTCGAACCCCTTGATCCAGTTCTCCGATGACCTGCCGGGAGACGAATGACTTCTGATGGGCCCCGGGATCCGGGTCCCGATATCGGTCGGTCTCACGCCTTTCATGACGAGAGGGCGGGCTGTCCCGTGCGTGACCGCTCCGTAATGCGCCGGTGAACCTTTGGAGAACGGAGAGCGGACTGCCCGGAGTCCGTTTCCGGATTCGATCCTGAGGGACCATGATGTCCCTATGGAAACGCGCGAGCGACTCTTGCCCTTGGTCGGTGCCTGCAACTTTCGCGATCTTGGTGGCTATCCCACCGTCGACGGCCGCCAGACACGTTGGGGACAGCTCTTTCGAAGTGACACCCTGCACGAACTGACCGAGGCTGACCTCGAAGTTCTCCGTGCGGTCGGGTTGGCCAGCATCATCGATCTCCGCACGGCGGCCGAAGTCGGACGCACTGGCCGAGGCCCATTGGGTGGAGAACCGATCGCCTACCTGCATGCTTCGGTTCTCCAGGAGGAGGGGGGAGAGTCCGTCGCTGCCCCCGCTCCTTCCGACGATGACCCAGCTGAGCGATACCTGTGGTACCTCGAGGTCGGCCGACAGGCCTTTAGGGAGGCACTCGGCATGGTCGCCGATCCGAGCAACCATCCGTTGGTCTTTCACTGCGCCGCAGGCAAGGATCGGACCGGAGTCTTAGCCGCGCTGATTCTGGACATAGTGGGCGTCGAGCCGTCAGTGATCGTCGACGATTACGCGATTACGGCAACTCGCATGGAGCTCATATTGGATCGCTTGCGACGTGATCCGGTATGGGGCGGCCACGTGGCGGAGATCCCGCCTGAGCGTGTCCACGCGGAGGGGACAACCATGGCACGGTTTCTCGACCTTCTCTATCAACGTCATGGAGGAGCACGTGAGTGGGCATTGGCGGTGGGAGTTGCCGCGCAGAGCCTCGACGAGATGACGTCCCATCTGGTCATGAGCTCCGGATCCCCGAACCACTAATTCACCCGGCAGTACCGGCGCGTCGTGCTGCCTTATCCCTCAACTGTTCCGGGCTGCGTGTGCAAGTGAGCGGAGGCTTGGCGCTCGAATGCCGCATTGATCTCGCCGCCGAGCAGTATCGCGATTCCACTCAAGTAGAGCCAGAAAATGAGGATGGCCACCCCGGCAAATGCTCCGTAGGTCTTGCTATAGGAGCCGGAGACGGTGGTGTAGAACGAGAAACCCAACGAGATGGCCGCCCACATCACGGTGCCAACCACGGTACCCGGGGTCACCCACCGCCATTGCGGGTGAGGCCTGTTCGGTGCGGCGTAGTAGAGCACAGAGAACAGCAGACCCACGAGCGCCAATGCGACGACCCAACGCACGGCCGTCCACCCGACGAGGAACGCACTACCTCCAAAAGGGAGGGCGTTCTTCACTTCCCGGCCGATTGACTGTCCGAATACGACGAGGGCCGACGCCCCGCCTCCAAGGACGGCAGCCGCCAACAGCAACGGAATGGCTCGTACGCGCTTTGAAATGAACGAACGATCCATTGTGAGTTCGTAGGCCATGTCGAGGCCTTCTTCCACCATGACCATGCCTGAGGTCGCACTCCACACGGCCACCGCTCCTGCAATCACGATGGCTGTCACCGCCCCGTCGGAGTGACCCTCTGAATGCTTGATGGCACTCGTGAAGACACCAGCAGCACCTGCCGGCAGTGCCTTCGTCACTCCATTGATCAAGACCACTGTGACATGACGGGGGACATCGACGAGGGCGGACACTCCCAGGAGGGCGATGATGATCGGGAACAACGAGAGAAACCAGCGATACGCAAAGCTGCCGGCTGCGACCGTGATCCGGTCGGTCTTCATATGAACCTTTGCGGAGGCCAGGGCCGTTTTCCACTCGGAGGTGACAGTGCGGGTCGCCGTCTCGTGAGTCGACGAAGATCTGCTATCGGCTGCGGCGTCCTGCGGCTCGGTCGCTACCACGGGGGTTGTCCTCCAGTGCTCATTCTCTCGGGACCTCTCAGACTCTGTACCCATTATCCTCAGCCCCGATTCGTGAGGAGTGGGCATCATTAGGCTTCACCGTCATGAGGGCAATCGGAGTGATGCAATTCGGGGGGCCAGAGGTCCTTCAGGTTCTGGACATTCCTGAACCAGTTCCCGGCCCTGGGGAGTTGCGCCTCCGTGTGCACGCCGCGGCGGTCAACCCTACGGATACGGGCTTTCGCTCCGGGGCCACGTCAGCGAGGCTCGAAGGCCGTCCGGGTCCCTACGTGCCGGGGATGGATGCGGCAGGTGTTGTTGACGCCATCGGACCAGACGTGGAGACATCCCTGAAGGTCGGCGATCCCGTCATCGCGGTCGTCCTCCCCTATGGCCGTGGGGGTGGGGCGTACGCCGACCTGATCGTGGCTCCTGCATCGTCGGTCGTCCGTGCACCGGCTGGAGTCGACCTTCCAACTGCGTCAACCCTCTTGATGAACTCCCTCACGGCTCGTCTCGCCCTCGACGACCTCGGGATTCCATATGGGGGGACGGTGGCGGTGACCGGCGCCGCCGGTGCCTTGGGAGGCTATGCGGTTGAGCTGGCGAAGGCCGATGGGCTCTCTGTCATAGCGGACGCATCTCAGGCCGATGAGGAACTTGTCACTCGACTCGGCGCTGATGAAGTTGTGCGTCGCGGAGACGACGTCGCCTCGCGCATCCGGGCACTCGCTCCTCGTGGTGTGGACGGTGTCATCGACGGCGCTCTGCTGCATGAGCGCGTGCTGCCTGCGGTACGCGACAGAGGTGGACTCGCAGTCGTCCGCGGCTGGGATGGACCGAGCGAACGTGGCATCACGATCTATCCGATCTGGGTCAGGCGTGCGCTCACCGATACAGCGCGGCTGACCGTACTGAGGGACCAGGCGGAAGCGGGGACTCTGACCATGCGGGTAGCTGAGGTCCTCCCGGCCGACCAGGCTGCCGAGGCACACCGGCGGCTCGAGGCGGGAGGGGTGCGAGGCCGCATTGTCCTGGACTTCACTGCGTAGGAGAGGTTGGCTGAATCGCCAGGACGTGCAGCGGGACCAAATCCGAGAGGAAGCGGAACGCGTCGTTGAGGTGGGTGCACGTGGAAGTTCCCACGAATTCATTGCGTACCTGCACCCTCAGTTCCGCTATGGGCTTTGCGACCAGTCGAGCTGAGCTTCCGACGGCAGCCGGACACTCGACCCACGGGAGGACGCGGGCCTCCGTGCGGATTTCTTCAATCCGATGCATTGCTTCGTCGGGCGAACCTTCGACGATGTACTCGTGAACGACTGACTCCGTGCCCTCGACATCCCGGTAGCTGTCGCGAAAGTGTGAGTTGAAGGTCCACGCTCGCGGGCGGTCGCCGCTGCGGGGATTCAGGTCCAGCCGCCTTCGACGACGAGTGGCCTCTCGTGGGAGGGGTGCCATGGAATGCCAGGAGAGTGGATCGTCTTCTCGCTCGAGCAGCGGAGCATCTGGTCCCATTGGAACTGGCGAGGATCCCTTCTCGCGGAAGGTCACGATTATGGTGGCATCGGTCGCCCACCCCGCACACATGTCCGCCGACGCATGTACATGTCGCTCGTACGCACGTGTTGCCGACTCGTTGGCCGGTCTGGTGATCGTTCCGCCGCGCAGGAGGGCGTAGCCGGATACCAGGGTGGCACCGGGTAGGTCGTCGAGGAGTGCGTGAAGGAGCGACTGGCGGGCGACGTGGTCGGGAAGGATCTCTGACATGCGAGCACGGAAGCCCGGCCCGACGAGTGAGCCCAGCAGTTGGGTCAGGCGCGGCTCGGGCGGGTCAGATTCGACGGCGATGAGTTCCCGGTTCGGAGCGATCTGGGCCCGGATGTTCTGGTCGCGCTGGTACGTCGCGTCTCCAGCCGGGCCCGTGACCAGATCGCGCGCTCGGGCATCGACGACGCTGTTCTCCTGGGGCCCGTTGGGCCTGCTTGTATCGATGCTTGTGGTGCGCCGGGCCGACCCAATTCGTCGCCCCGGGGAGCTGCCCATGGGATCTGCCGGTCCCGCGCGCTCGGGGAGTACGAGCATCAGGCGTTCTCAAGGGTCGAGAAGGCGCGATCCCTGTCAGACCCCATCATCCGACGAGCACGGTCAAACTCGGCCTCGATCAGGGGCGCCAGAGGTGTTGGATCCGGAAGATCGAGCCAACGATCCATTGCGGTTCGTAGGACGGCGAAGCCGACGACTGCGGCGAGTCGGGCTTCAGGATCGGGTTCGTCCAAGTGTCGGCGATCCGCCAGTGCGCGTGCCATTGCCTGTTCGCCGAGGTTTCGCTGATCGAAGTCACGCCCGCGCAGGGCTGCCGACGAAGAGAGTGCCTCGCGCAGCATACGTATCCGACCGACGGCCGGTTCGTTCGTAGGGGCCGTGGCGATCAGCGCAGCGCGCAGGGCTTCGACGTCGCTCAACGAGGGTGGCTGGCTTCTGATGGCTGAGGCTGCCGTCATGGGTTCGTCCAAGGGCAAAAGGACGTCCTCCTTCGAGCCGAAATGGCGGAAGAAGGTACGAGGTGAAACACCGGCCAGGGTGGCGATTTGTTCGACCGTGGTCGCCCCGTACCCTTGGCTGGCGAACAATTCCATCGCCGCTTCCGCCAGTGCCTGGCGGGTCCGATCTCGGTTCTGCGCCCGTCGGTCGGGCCGGCCGGGTTCTGTGCGTGGTGTGGCAAAAATGGGCGAGGTGTCGACCTTCATAGCGCTCCCGATCATGCGTGCAACGACATGGCAGTTAAGTGTCACTTGACACTCTACTGCCACAAGTCTAACTTGCCGCGTCGGAGGTCGTGTATGTCCCACAACGCGGAGCTGTCGTCTCGCATGCTCGACGAGAAAATCGAGTCGATGGATCGAGATGATCTGCGCTCTTACCAGGAGAATCGACTGTTGGAGTCCCTTGCCTACATCGAGCGGCATTCGCCGCTGTTCGCGCAGGTGTGGGGTTCGGCCGGGCTCCGGGCCGCCGATATCTCCTCGCTCAGCGAGTTCGAAGCCCGAATTCCGTTCGTCGACAAAGACACCGTGCGGGCATACCGAACCACACACGGCGACCCGCTGGGTGGGCTTCGCCGAATGGCTGATGCCAGCGCTCTTTCCTCGACGACCGGAACGACCGGAGACCCGGTGGTACTCCCGGTTGGTCATGGAGACGGTGTCGGTTTGGCTCGCGACTGGTGGGAAATCGGAGTCCGCCCCGGCGACGCAGTCGCATTCATGTTGTTCACGTTCCGTGGACCTGCGTGGCTGACACCACATGCGCTTGGTGCCTCGTGCGTGCTCTTTGATCACCATCCATCGGAGTTCGACCGGTGGTGTCGTGCATCACTCGAGCTGGAGCCGACTCTTCTCTACCTCCTGAGCGGCCCTCTCATCATGGCCATGGCGCATATGGAACAAACGGGAGTTCTGCCGTACGCCCTGGTAGAGGTGTTCGCCAGTTACAAGGGAGTGGTCATCGGCGGTGACCATCTCGGGATCCAGGCGCGTCACGATCTCGAACGCTGGGGTGGCGAGCCCTTTCTCCATACGGCCGTAGGTGATGTCGGAAGTGCCACCGAATGCAGAGAGCATGACGGGCTTCACGCCAGCGAAGACTCCGTGCTCATCGAGATCCTCGACCCTGAGGGTTCCTCCCCCGTACCAGAGGGAGAAGTCGGGGAGCTCGTCGCGACCAATCTTGTGCCCCAAAGTGGCAATCCACTCGTTCGCTACCGTTCGGAGGATCTCGTGCGAGTGAGCACCGCCCCTTGCCGCTGCGGCCGCACCGGGATGCGCCTGTGGCCCGTCGGTCGAAAGGGCGACGAAGTGGTGATCCACGGCCACTCGATTCTGCCCATGGACATTTGGAGAGCGGTGGAGTCAGTTCCCGAGTCTGCCGCTGGGTATTTTCAACTGATCCGAACCGGACGTGAAATGAATGCACTCAAGGTTCGGGTCGGCCACAATGCGAAACTCGGAGGGCGTTCTCCGACATCGGTGCGCGACGATCTGATCAGTGCGATTGAAGCGTCTGTTGGGATCGCACCCGAGATCGACCTCGTTGAGAACGAGGTGCTCCTGCGCCTGGGCCCGCCTCACAAGATCCCCAGGGTGGCATCGTCGTGAGTAACGTGAATCACTGGAAAGTGGCCAGGCCATCCGGGGATGAGGTGTGGGGGTATGGCCGCTACGGCGACGACCGCCTCCTTCCGCTCAGCTTCGACGATATGCAGCATGACACCGCGGCCGCCACCGCTACCGTGCTTTCCCTCGGCCTTCCCGACCGCTCGGTCGTTGTCCTGACGTCCACGGTGAGTGATGTGGGGTACTTTCACCCCCTCCAGAGCGCGGCGAAAGACATGGGTCTGTTGGTGTGCAATGCCGATGCGTCGACCATGGACGTTGACCGGGTGGAGATGTTCCTACGGCTTCTCGACGTAGCCGCTGTCATCGGCGTGAACGACGCGCTGGTCGACGGAATCGTCGAACGAGGTCACGATCCCAAGTCCTTCTTCTCGAGCGTCCCGATGGTGATCGCCAGCGGTCGAGCCAAGGAGCGACTTGCCGCGACCGGGGTGGACGCGTTGCGATTCGAGCTCGTGGGCCCTGTCCTGGCGCTTTCCTGTCGCTATCGAAATCTGCACTTTGATGGACGCCAATGGGACATGGTTGCCGACAACGGCACACTCCTCGTGTCGAGCCGAGCACGCCGCGCCCTCCCATTCAGCCACTTTGATACCCAGATGGGCGGGACCGTCTCCAACAGCGTCTGTCCTTGTGGGCGTCGCGACCCCGTGGTCGAGATCGAACCCACAGCAGAAGTGCGGGAACCGTCATGACGGTGCCAACGGGGACGACCGAAGCAACGTTGCCCGCACTCCTGGAAGAGCACGCGCGCAGTCGTCCTGAAGGTTTGGCGGTTGCGTGCGGCGAGCGGCGTCTCTCGTGGTCCGAGCTTCGTATCGAGGTCTTGCAATTGGCGCGTGCCCTCCACGACGCAGGAATCGGCCCGGGTGATCGCGTCCTTTGGATGGGTCAGAACTGTCACCGCGTGCTCGAAACACTGGCCGCATGTGCGCACCTCGGTGCCACCTTGTGTCCCGTCAACTGGCGGCAGTCGAGCGTGGAGCTCGCCTTTGTTCTGAATGACGCCGAGCCCAAGCTGGTCTTTTGGCAAGACGAAGAGGTGGGCGAGGTGGTGCTTGCCGCTCGTGTCGCCGCGTCGACGACCGCGCGGTGGATTCAACTCGACGGCACGGGATCGGGCAGGGGCGAGGAATCGTTCGCCGCATTCGTCGAGGCACCCGTCCTGCTCCCGCAAGGCTCGTGTGCGGTGCCGGAAGCGGCCGCTCTCATGCTCTACACCGGAGCTTTCGGTGGTCATCCTCACGGTGCGCTTCTCAGCCATCGTGCGCTGGTGACGGTGGGCATTGCGAATGCGATGGTGCGGGGACTGCAACCCGACGACGTGTTTCTCAATTCGGGCCCGCTGTTCCATCTCGGGACGTGGATGTGCACGCTCGCCACGTACGTGACCGGCGCAACGAATGTGTTCGTTCCCCGTGTCGATGCCGACCTCCTGTTGAGGGTCATCGCGGACAATCGCTGTACGGGTGCCTTTCTCATGCCAACGACAATCACCGATTTGGTAGCCCTCAATCGATCGGTACGTGCCGATCTCAAGAGCCTGCGATGGCCGAAGTCGACACCCGAATGGGACGCCATGGTCTCGTCCGACGACAGCCCGTGGGCCCGGCGCCCGGGGGGCACGGGACAGACCGAAGTGGGTGGCCTCGCGACGTTCGCCGCACTCGGAGGCGAGGGGCTCCACGGTCGACCATTCCCATTGATTGAGCTTCGGGTGGTCGATCCCGAAGGGATCGATGTGCCGCCCGATGAGGTGGGGGAGATGATTGTGAGGGGTCCTGTCGTGATGAACGGCTATCACAACCGCCCGACCCTCAATGCGGAAAAGTTCCGGGGCGGCTGGTATCACACAGGCGATCTGGCTCGACGTCACGGCGATGGATCGGTCACCTTTATCGCCCCTATGTCGCGGATGATCAAGTCAGCGGCCGAGAATATCTACCCGGCGGAAGTGGAGGCTTGCTTGCGGCAACATCCACTCGTACGGGCAGCCGCGGTGATCGGCGTTCCCGATGAACGCTGGGCGCAATCGGTCAAGGCCATCGTGGTCCTCGAGGAGGGCGCATCGGTAAATGCCAAGGAACTGATCGAATTCTGTAGAGCCTCGATCGCTTCCTACAAGAAGCCACGCTTTGTCACATTGGTCGACGAATTGCCCATGCGAGGTTTCACCATCGACTATGACGCCCTGGATGCCATGCACGGTGGTGGGGGCTATCCCGGAGGGGGAAATCGGAGTGCCTGACATTGATGCACGAACACTTCGTGATCGCACAGCGATCGTTGGCGTAGGGGCGACGCCGTATTATCGGCGTGGCGCTTCAGCACCTCAAACCGTGCTTGAACTGGCCGGCAAGGCCATTTTGGCGGCATTGGCAGATGCCGGCTTGAGTTGTGACGATATCGACGGCTTCGCCCTGTACTCGGGTGGCGGCATCGACGTTGCCCTTTTGTCACAGACTCTGGGTATACCTGATGTGCGATTCACGGCCACACTTACCGGAGGCGGGGGTGGGGCAGCCGGCGCCGTTGGTTTGGCTGCTGCTGCCATCGTGTCAGGGCATGCTGACGTTGTCGTCAGCGTGATGGCGATGCAACAGGCTGCCACGAGCCGATTCGGCTCCGCCTTCGCACGCCGAGCGCCCGGGGCCTATTCCGCGCCACCTACCCCGGAATCCGACTTCATCACACACTCCGGGCTGATGGGGCCCGGCCAGATGTTTGCCATCCTGACGCAACGGCACATGTACAAGTACGGCACCACTCGTGATCACCTGGCCGAAGTGGCTATATCCACGAGAGAGAATGCGCGCAATCGTCCTTCTGCGCTCATGCGGTCGCCGTTGACGAAAGAGGACTATTTCGCGGCTCGGATGATCTCGGAGCCCTTTTGCCTTTTCGACTACTGCCTCGAATGCGACGGCGCTGTCGCGGTGGTTACGACGTCGTCGGCGAGGGCCCGTGATCTTCGTCAACCTCCGGTGTACGTCACGGCGAGTGCCCAGGGTGGCGCGGGGAATTGGGGTCAGTCCATCACGTGGATGGGCATGCCCGATGAGATCTTTGCGTCATCGGGTCATCGACCGGTTGCCCGGGACCTTTACCGCAGAGCGGGGCTCGGACCGGCTGACGTCGATGTTGCCCTCATCTACGACCACTTCACGGGGATGGTGCTGATGCAACTCGAGGACTACGGATTCTGCCCGATAGGGGAATCGGGTCCTTTCGTGGCTGATGGGAATATCCGCTACCTCGGGGGGAAGATTCCCGTCAACACCCACGGAGGAAACCTGTCTGATGCCTACATCATCGGCTTCACGCACGTCGTCGAAGCAGTGGAACAGTTACGCGGTACTGCGATCAACCAGGTGGCGAACGCCGAGGTTGCTCTCGTGACCGGTGGGCCCGCTCCACTCCCGCTGAGTGGACTGATCTTGAAAAGAGAGGCGAGCGGTGGTTGAGATGCACACAGCAAGATCGCGAGATGTGGCCGTCGCGGCGCCGATTGGCATGGTGTCGCTGGCACCCAATACGTGGACTGAACCCTTCTGGATTGCGGCTGGGCAGCACCAACTCGTCGTGCAGCGTTGTGTCAGCTGCGGTGCTGTCCGCCATCCTCCCGGCCCGTTCTGCCCTACGTGCCGCACCCAGGAGTCGGAATGGATGGATCTGAGCGGGCGAGCGACGCTCTACAGCTTCACGGTCATCCGCCACGCGCTGGCCCCGCACTTACGGGAGTACCTACCCATGGTGATCGCGGTGGTCGAGCCGGAGGAAGCACCCAATGCCCGGCTCGTGGCAAATCTTGTCGAGGTCGACACTCAAGATGTCGTTATCGGAATGCCGCTCGAGGTGGTCTGGGAAGACGCCGGCGATGGGCTGGCTGTCTATCGATTCCGCCCGGCCGATGAGACCGCACGGGCATGACGCAGCGAAGGAGCTCGACATGAGAACCGATACCTATCGTGGAGCGACGTTCATCTCCACGGATGCGCACGTGACCGAACCAATTGAACTGTATTCGGAACGTCTCGATGCCGACCTGCGCCACCGGGCACCGCGCATTGACACGAGGGACGGATGGCGGGTCCTCGTCGTTGAAGGGCTCTCGTCTCGGAAACTGATGTCGGCGGGAGAGCGTGAGGTGGCAGTGGTCGGAGATTGGGACGTCGCCACGCGCGTGAAGGATCAAGAGCGCGATGGCGTGAGCGCGGAGGTGGTCTTCCCGACATTTGCCCTACAGGCGTGCTTTTCATCCGATGATCCGACACTGCAGCTCGCACTCTGCAGGGCGTACAACGATTGGGCCACCGAGGTCCTCGGGGGTCATCACCGGATCCTTCCGGTGGGACTCGTTCCCGCTATCGATATCGAAGAAGCGATCCGCGAAGTGCAGTACGTGGCTGACGCCGGATTCCGTGCCCTCTTCCTTCCCGCGCGCGTCCCCTCCCGGCCCTACAACGACGCCGCGTACGATCCGCTGTGGGCCGCCATTGCGGAGACGGGTCTTCCGGTCACTTTCCATTCGGGGACCGGCTACGAGCCGCGGGTGGTGCGGGGACCGGGTGGAGCGGTGATCAATTACATATTGGGTGCCCAACTCGATGGCCCGATGGTTCTGCTCAGCCTGGCGGCTGGAGGGGCGATGGATCGCTTTCCCGAGCTCCAGGTAGTCACCGTGGAAACCGGTGCGTCGTGGTTGGGTTGGATCATGACGCAAGCTGATCGCATCTACGAAGATCACTCGATGTATGCCCAACCAAAATTATCGCTGAAGCCAAGCGAGCTCATCCAGCGCCAGGCGCACGCAACGTTCATGTTTGATCCCGTCGCCGTCAACAATCGCGCTGTCACCGGCATCAGCACGCTCATGTGGGGCAATGACTACCCACATCCGGAAGGCACATGGCCCGAATCTCGGTCGGCTTGCGAGGAGCAATTTGCCGGGGTCAGTGACGAAGACTTCAACGCGATCGTCAATGGCAATGCGGCGGCGGTCTTTGGTTTTGATCTGGCCGCGTTACAGGCATGACCCGCTCAGACCACGAGTTCAATCTGATGATGCTGGATCCGGCCTTCGCCAAGGTGTAGCCGGCCGAACGTCCGATGCGGTTGCGAGCGTCGCTGCGTCGCCGAGCCAGGATTGAACAGAATTTGACGTTGTATGCCTACCTCGTTGATCGGCACATGGCTGTGCCCGAAGACGACGATGTCGGCGTCTGGGAACCGACGATGCACGCGGGCGGGGCGACCCTTCGTGGGGCCGCTGTCATGGACGAGCGCGACACGGACTCCTTCTAGGTCGAAGATGCGGCTCTCAGGAAGGGTCCCCACCAGGTCGTGGTCGTTGTTGCCGAGAACGGCATAGGTCTCCGCCATGGTCTGCAGCTCCACAAGCGCCCGCCGCGAGGTGATGTCGCCGGCATGGAGGACGACATCTGCGGCGGCCACGGCCTCGAGCACTTGATCGCCAATATGACCGAAGCCCCCGGTGAGGTGGCTGTCTGCGAGGACGATCACCTCCATGTGGAGCAGCATGTCCAATCTTCCCGATGCCGTCAAACCGTATGCCGGACGGAGTACCCGATCAGTCCGATGTGCCTAATCTGTCCGTATGAGCACTGATTCGAGCTTCGATCTGGTGGTACGCGGCGGCCGTGTGGTCGACGGCACCGGTGTACCCGCATACCTCGCCGACGTGGGCGTGCGGGATGGTCGCATTGCGCGGGTGGGGCGCATCTCGGTCGCCGAGTTGGCCGCTGCACGTCGAGTGCTCGACGTGGAGGGTCACACGGTCATGCCCGGCTTTGTCGACATTCATACGCACTACGACGCCCAGCTCCATTTCGAACCGACGGCCTCGCCCTCCTCGTGGCATGGCGTGACTACTGTCGTGATCGGCAACTGCGGATTTACCATCGCTCCGGCACGTGATGGCGATGCCGCATGGCTCCTGGAAATGCTGTCGCGAGTGGAGGGAATGTCTGCGTCGGCTCTCCGCGAAGGCGTGACATTTCGGGGTGGCACGTTTGGCGACTTCCTGGACGGGCTCGAGGACCGGATCGGCGTGAACGCAGCGGCGTACGTTGGCCATTCGGCAATTCGTCGCTTTGTCATGGGGGACGACGCCTCCGAGCGTGCGGGCACCCGCGACGAGATCGCGGCCATGCAGCAGGTGTTGCGCGACGCGATGCGTGCTGGCGCACACGGATTCAGCACGTCCCAGATCGATCTCCACCAGGCCCACGACGGTCGCCCTGTGCCGTCGAACCTGGCGACCGATGAAGAGGTCATCGCCCTGTGTTCGGTGCTGGCCGAGTTCGATCATGGTGCGATCGAGATCATCCCACGGTCGTTCCCCGAGGGGTATGACGAGCGCGACCGCGTCCTCCTGCGCCGGATGTCCGAGGTGTCGGGCAAGCCGATCGATCTCAACCCGGTGGTCTGGTTCCCGAACATGCCCGAAGGCTGGGTCCGATCCCTGGAGTTCATCGAGGAACAGGCCGCACTGGGACTCCGCCTCTATCCGATGTATGGAACGCAGCAGGGGGGAGCGTACTTCTCGCTCGACACCACGTTCCTCTTCGATGACATGCCCGCCTTCAGGGAGCCGTTGACGCTTCCCGAACCCGAGAGGAGCATCGCGTTGCGCGATACGCAGCAGCGCGAGCGCATGCGGGCCGAACTGGCCGGGCCACCGATGCCCTCATTCCCACTCAACTTTGACATCACGACGGTGTACGCCGTCAGCGATCCCGCTCTCTCGGGCTGGGTCGGTCGTTCCGTGGCCGAGCTGGTGAGTGAGCGGGGCGGGGATCCGTTGGACACCTTCCTGGACCTCTGTCTTGAAGACAACCTCAAGACGACGTTCTTCGTCACTCCTCTGTCAAAGCGCGGGGGACGGATGGTCACCGAGGCACTGGTGCGCAATCCACTCGCCATGGCGGGAAGCAGCGATGGCGGCGCGCATTTGGCGTCGTTCGTCGGGGCGGACTACACGACTCGGTTGCTGACGGAATGGGTTCCGGACCCGTTCTCGCTCGAAGAGGCCGTTCGGCGGATCACGTCAATCCCTGCAGCGGTACACGGACTGTTGGATCGCGGCGTGGTGCGTGTCGGGGCGTGGGCCGACCTTGTCGTCGTGGACCTTGATCGACTCAAAGTGGGGCCGACCCATTGGGTTGAGGACATGCCGGCCTCGTCGGGTCGATTTGTCGTCGACGCCGAGGGGTATCGTGCCGTGATCGTGAACGGCGAATTGCTTCTCGATCGCGGTGTGGCCACGGGGGCCGTCCCTGGTCACGTCATCCGGGGCTGACACATCGCCGGTTCGGCCTGCTCCTCCGTTGAGGGGGTTGCGGGCCCGGAGCGACCCACCGAAGCGGGGGGTTCCCCGAGCGGTGCCATACTGAAACCCTTCTACTGGAAGGGCGAAAGATGCGTGTCGCCATTGCCGGTGCCTCTGGTTTCGTAGGGCAAGCCCTCACCGCGAGACTCCTCAAGGATGGCAACGACGTGATCGCGCTGTCTCGATCGGCGACACCCACGTCGACGGAGGCCACGTACGTCGCCGTCGACGTGGGTGATGAGTCGGCCACTGCGAGTGCCCTGGCAAATGTCGAATGCGCGTACTACCTGGTTCATTCGATGGCAGCGGGCGCCGGATTCCGTCAGGTGGACCTTCGACTCGCCACGGCGTTTGGCCGGGCTGCGGCGCGGGCAGGCGTGGCCCGGATCGTGTACCTCGGAGCGCTCGGGAGTGCACCGAACTCTGCTCATCTTGCCAGCAGGCAAGAGGTAGGTGCGGCCCTTGCCGCGGCGGGGGTCGGAGTAGTCGAGCTGCGCGCTGCGGTGGTGTTCGGGTCAGGCAGCATCTCGTTCGAGATGTTGCGTTGCTTGACGGAACGCCTTCCCGCGATGGTCTGCCCCAGGTGGGTGAGGACCCGGATCCAACCCATCGGGCTCGATGATCTCCTTGGGTACCTTGAACAGTCGCTGTCCGTTCCACCGGATGTGTACGAGATCGGCGGTGCCGACGTGACCACCTACCGCGAGATGATCTCCGAGTACGCCCGTGTACGGGGTCTGCGTCCTCGTCGCATCATCGACATCCCGTGGCTTACTCCACGTCTGTCGTCGTACTGGGTGGACCTTGTGACACCGGTTGACCGGGCCGTCAGTCACGCGTTGATCGAGAGTCTGGTGACCGAGGTGATAGTGGTGGACCCCGAGCCTGCGCGCCGCGCCTTTTCGGTGAATCCGATTGGAGTCGAGCAAGCTCTGGCCGAAGCGCTCGACGACCAGGACAAGGAAGTGACCAGTTCACTGCTCTCTCGATCTCACGGACGACGAGACGGTGTGTACACCGTCGTGGCAGATGTCCGTATTCCTCTCGCGGATGTTGCCCCGATTGCCCGAGATCTTGAGGCCGTCGGTGGGGAATACCGATGGTACGGCTGTGCCTGGGGTTGGGCGCTCCGGCTGGCCCTCGGGCGACTCTTCGGCGAACACCTGCGGCTGCAGCGGCCGCATCGGGTCGTCGCTGGTGCAACCGTTGACTGGTGGCGCATTGCCCGGTCCGAGCCAGGCGAGCTCATACTCCGAAGCGTCGGGTGGTTTCCGGGTGACGCCTGGCTTGGGTACCGGGTCAATGGGGGATCGCTCCGTCAGGTGGCTGCGTTCCGCCCCCTTGGGATTCCTGGCTTCCTCTACTGGAGGCTCCTCAGTCCGATCCATCTCATTGTGTTCCGCCGCATGGCCCGGCACCGACTACGCCGCGTGAGGTGAATGCCCAGTAGTGGTTCGAACGTCCGGTGTTATCCTCACATCGTGAGGTGCGATTCCCCAGAGTGATCGACGTGGGTGGTCAAGTCGGCATGGGCGGAGGGGCCCAGCACCACGATGTCGCAAAGCGGATACCACGCGAAGAGGAAGGGTGGATGACCGTTCTACGGGAGCAATCAGGAGTCGAGAAACTTCAGTGCGTGGCCTCGGACACCATCCCGCGGGGGCGATTCACGTCGCGAGAATTCCTACAACTGGAATACGAGCGGCTCTGGCCACAGGTCTGGCAGATCGCATGTCGAGTGGAGGAGCTCGCCGAACCGGGATCGTTTGTCGAGTATTCGGTCGGGACGCTGTCGTTGATGGTCGTCAAGGGGGAATCAGGACGGTTGCGGGCATTTCTCAACACATGCCCCCACCGAGGCACGCGCCTTGCGGACGGCTGCGGTCGATTTCATGGCGAGATCCGTTGCCGGTTCCACGGCTGGCGCTGGGACCTCGAAGGAACGAATACCTTCATCCTCGATCGGCACGAGTTTCCAGCACTCGAGCCACAGGATGTTGGCCTTCGAGAGGCGTCGGTCGACATCTGGGGCGGGTTCGTCTTCGTCCACTTCGGCCAAGACCCTCAGCCTCTGCTCGAGTTCCTCGGCCCGATGCCCGCACTCCTCGATCCGTATCATCCCGAGACGATGCGACTCACCGGTCGCAAGGCGACAATTGTCCCGGCCAACTGGAAGGTGGTCGTCGACGCGTTCAACGAGGGCTACCACATTGCCGCCACCCATCCCGAGTTGCTCCGTTGGAAGGACGACACTGCGCTTGATTACAAAGTGTTCGACACCCACACGCTCTACGGAGGAGGGGGGGAGCCCAAGCCAAGCCCCCGATTGGGGATCGATCCCGAGGACATCGACCAGAACGACCTCTTGGCCATGAAGATTCGCGACCTGGTGGAGAATTTGCCGGGTTACTTTGGTCCGGACGATCTGGCCGCCCTGGACGAGATCATCAACACGCCATTGCCGGCGGGGATGAGCGCAGGTGAGTTCTACCTCGCCCGACGGCGTCAGGGGGCAATCGACCGCGGCCTGGACTGGTCGCATCTCAACGACGAGCAGGTCATGGGAGGGGACGACCCCCTTCTCTTCCCCAACCTGCTGGGGCCGATGGTCGCGGGAGGATGGTTCGCCTATCGCTGTAGGCCGAACGGCGACGATCCCACCACATCCATCTTTGAACTGTGGACCCTCCAAGAATTTCCTGAATGCGCCACGCCGCCACAGCTGCCGGCGATTGAATGGATACCCGATTGCCGAGAACACGATTGGGGCCTGGTGGTCAACCAGGACCTCGCCAATTTCGCCGCGATCCAGCGCGGTCTGATGGTTCCTGAGGGCCCGGGACTCCGGTGGAATGTGCGCCAGGAGATGGGGGTGCGCCGCTTCCACGAGGTCATCGATCGTTACGTGTTCGGCGAAGCAGAATGACGTTTCGGTGACCGTGCGAATCGAACCACTCGGTGTGACAATTGACGTTGACCCGGACGAGACCCTCATGAAGGCGGTCACTCGATCCGGCTACCGGTGGCCTTCGGTGTGTGGTGGTCTGGCTGAGTGCGGCACCTGCGTCATGGAGATACTGGAGGCGCCACCCCGCTTGCTCACGCCTGGAAGCGACCTCGCAGCGGAGCGACTCCAGACAGTGCCCGAGCGACGCTTGCATCCAGAGGCGGTGTTCCGTCTCGCCTGTCAGTTCCAGCCAGGGTTCGCGCACGTCGTCGTGCGAAAGCGAGGAGTGCGCCAGTTGGAGGCACTCGCTTGACCATTGCACGCGCGACAGCCAGCCGGCGCAGACGTTGTTGTGACACGCTGGCGCTTGTGAGGCCGGCATGATTCGCGCTATCGCAGCCGTGGACGACCGGCTCGGCATCTCGTCCGACACGGGCATCCCGTGGAACGTCCCGGCGGATGTTGAGCACTTTCGTGCATTGACGATGTCGTCCAACGTGTTGATGGGGTATGGCACCTACACGGAGTTCGCCAACCCCATGCAGGGGTGCACCAACTACGTCGCTACCAGGCGAACCGAAAAGCTGAGGGATGGATTTCTTCCCGTGAGCGATCTGCGATCCTTCTTCGCCGACGGTTTCGAAGGGGATCTGTGGATCATCGGTGGTGCCATGCTCTACGCAACCACGCTCGAGGAAGTCGAAGAACTTGCTCTGACACGTGTCGCCGGCGACTTCGGCTGTACCAAATTCTTTCCGCCTTTCAAGGACATGTTCCGACTCAGTGCCGAAGAGGTGCCACCTCTCGTCGAGGGAGTTCCAGCGATTCGTTTTCAAACGTGGCAGCGGAATTGATCCACACGTCGTCGACGCGTGGTGCTCGTCATCGATGACTTTAGCTACCTGACCCCGTCAATCATGGTGGTATCCGTAATCGGAAGGAGAATGAGCCGTCAGCACATAGTGGAATCGACGGGCCATGAGCTGCGCGTCGGTAACAACATCACCCTCAACCTCGAACCGGACACCCGAGAAGAGACGGAGCATCTCTATGACGCGCTCTCCGAAGGCTCCACGGACTGCGCGCCGTTGGCACACATGTTCTGGGGCGCGACGTGGGGTACCTGTCTTGACCGGTTCGGCGTGCGCTGGATGTTCAATTTCGCATCCGACGTAAAGTAGGCGGGGGCGGTCAGCGCACCTCGAAGCCGGAATATCCCGCGGCGGCGACCTCGTTGCAGCGCACTTCGTAGTCGGGAAAGCCCAGGAGTGGCATGAAGACGCGCGCCTTTCCCGGGATGTTGGCGCCCAGGTACCACGAATTACACGTGGGGTAGAGAGTTTGTGCGGCTATTCCGTTGACGTGTTCGACCCACTCATGAGCTGCCTCCTCGGTGGCTTCGATGGTGGCCAGGCCGTGTGCGTTCATGTAGTCGATGCACTCGACGATCCAATCCACGTGCTGTTCGGCGGCCAGGACCATGTTGGTGAGCACCGACGGGCTACCCGGCCCGGCCACGATGAAGAGGTTGGGAAAATTGGGGACCCCTAGTCCCAGGTAAGTGAGTGGTCCACCGGCCCATTCATCTTTCAACGTACCGCCGTCTCTGCCTCGGATGTCGATTCCCGTGTAGGAGCCCGTCATGGCGTCGTAGCCGGTCGCCAAGACGAGCATGTCCAATTCGAAGTGTTGGCCATTTACCGACAGCCCCGTGCTGTCCACGTGGTCGATGGGGTGTTTCGAGATGTCGATCAGCTTGACGTTGTCGCGGTTGAACGTCTCGAAGTATCCCGAATCGAGCGCCATCCGCTTGCAGCCGACCGGCTGTTCGGGGCAGAGTGCCTCGGCCACCGCGGGGTCGTTCACGATGGACTTGATCTTTCGCCGGATGAAATCCGCCGCCAGGTCGTTTGCAGCCTTGTTGACCGACGTGTCACCGAAGGAACCGAGAAACGCGAAGCCGCCACGTTGCCACCGTTCCTCGTACTGCGCGTCACGCTGTTCGGCGGTGTAGTCCAGCGCGGACGCCGTGTTCCACCCGAGATCGGCCCCGAAGCCGCCGGGCATGGCCCTGTTGCGAGCGCGAAAGCCGGCGTAGTCGGACTTGATACGGTCCAATTCCGGAGCGGTGAGTGGCCGATTGCGGGCGGGAACGGAGTAGCTGGCTGTGCGCTGGAACACCAAAAGTTCGGTTGCGGCGGCGGCGATGAGCGGAATCGCCTGAATGGCGGACGAGCCGGTGCCCACTACCCCTACGCGTTGGCCGGCGAAGTCAATCTCTTCACGTGGCCACCGACCGGTGTGAAGAATCCGTCCGGTGAACGTATCGAGCCCGGGAATGTCGGGCACATTGGTGGCGGAGAGACACCCGGTGGCCAGGACGAGGAATCGGGCCGAGATCTCCTCTCCATGTGAGGTGGACACCCGCCACTGTTGTGTGACGTCGTCGTAGATCGCGGACCGCACGCGTGTGCCAAAGGTGATGGCATGGCGTAAGTTGAATCGTTCTGCCACGTGCTGGGTATAGCGCAAGAGCTCGGGCTGACAGGCGTACCGCTCGGACCACACCCACTCCTGCTGGAGCTCCTCGGAGAAGCCGTACGAATACTCGACCGATTCGACGTCACAGCGCGCCCCGGGGTAGCGGTTCCAGTACCAGGTCCCCCCGACGTCATCGCCGGCCTCGAACGCCCGAACGGACAATCCGAGCTGCTGGGCGCGATGAATGGCGTAGAGGCCGCCAAAGCCTGCACCGACGATCACGAGGTCGAGCGCATCCGTTGCCCCCGACCCGCCTGGATCCGTGTGCTCTTGCTTGCTCATCGTTCCTCGCCCCCCGCCCGTACTCCGGGCTCATCCGGCCCACTCAGTCGCTCCGGCGCAACGATATGGTATTCCCTGTCCTGCATCGACCTCGTCGGACCGGGAATGGCTCTGGGGACCGATCGTGCTGCGACGGCCGACCGAATCCGACCCATCACACGATGTCCCTACTCACCTTCGGTGCCGTCGATCAGTTCGGCGACGATGTCGAGGTGGCCGAGGTGACGTGCGTACTCCTGCACCAGGTGCAACAAGATGCGTTCGAGTGTCGCGGGGTCTGCTCCGTCCCACCGCGGACCCGGTTGGCCGACTTCGGCCAGCTCGTGAGTGACAATGACGCGACGGCTGTGGTCCCCCTGCCTGCGCAAGGCCGTGGCGAGCTGTTCCAGGGTCTCGTCTGGCGGGACGTGCCAGCGATCGACCTTGAGATCGCCCCACGGATCTGCAATCTCCCGACCCTCGAAACCCCATTCGAGCCACCGTAACTCGACAAAGGTCAGGTGCTTGAGCAGCTGGAGCGGGGTCCAGCCCGACGGCAGTCGGCTCTGGCACAGCTCCGATCGGGGCAGCCCCTCCACCTTGGCAAGCACTCGCGAACGGAAGAAATCGAGATAGTCAGCGAAGACCTCGTTGAGCGACGAGGCGTGGCGGGTGGGCTCGGGGAACGGCAGGGTCACTTTCTCAGCATGCCCCATGTCCGGCTTGGACCGGCCCGCTTGGAGCGGCGTCCCGACAAAGATCTCTTCACAGTGGCCATATGACGCTGCAGAATGGGGGCGTGTCCTTGGCCGCAAGAGTCTTGGCCGTTTCCCACTTGACGGGCACCTTCGTCCTTCGCTCGGGGCTCACCGCAGATCGCTACTTTGACAAGTACCGCTTTGAGTCAGATCCCGTCCTGCTGGCCGAGATCGTCAAGGAGCTGGTACCGCTGGTACCACCGGACACCGAGGGCTTGGCTGGACTCGAACTCGGCGGTATCCCTCTGGCCACCGTGCTGTCGGCGGCCACGGGCCTGCCTGCCTACTTCGTGCGCAAACAGGCCAAGAAGTACGGAACCGAGCGACTGTGCGAAGGGGGTGACATCGATGGAAAGCGTCTCCTCATCATCGAGGATGTGGTGACCACTGGCGGCCAAATCCTGCTCTCAGCTCAGGATCTCCGCTCTGAGGGCGCCGCAGTGGGTCATGCCATCTGCGTCATCGACCGGCAGGCGGGAGGCTCGGAGAGGCTCGCCGCGGAGGGAATCGTGCTCCGGCATCTTTTCACCATGACCGACCTTGAGTCGGCCTGAGACCAGTACGACGGCAGCCCAAAGGCCCCGGCCTGCCCGCGCCCGCGCCGACCCCCGCTAGCGTGGATGGGGGATTTGTGGTCCAGCTAGGGCCCGATGGGGCAGGGGTGCCAGGGCTTCGTGCAGTGCTCCGATGGCCTGCACTGCAGGGTAGGTTCACCTCACTATGTGCGATCGTCGTTCGCCGCACGTGCCGGTCCCCCACGATCTGGGGCCGTGATGACCGAGGACGCCGTCACCCAGGGAGGCGAGCGGGACCGGGGGTGGGCACGCGCCGCGGGTTGGGTCAGGCGCAAGGACCCCGGTCTCTTGGCCATCAAGCGGTCGGTCCGGGCAGCGATCACGATCCCCACGGTGTTCGGTCTGACCCACCTATTGTTCTCCAATCCACAGGTCAGTCTCTTCGGAGCGTTTGGGTCCTTCTCGCTTCTGCTGCTGGTGGATTTCCCGAGCCGCTTCTGGACGAGGCTGCTTTGCTACATGGTGCTCTGGCTCGTGGGAAGTGGCCTGATCGCCCTCGGAACCGTGATTTCAACCGACAAATGGGCAGCCGTCGCGGCAATGGCGGTCGTGGGCTTTGGTGTGCTCTTCGTGGGGATCGTGGCCCCGCAGGTGGCCGCAGCATCGACGGCGACGCTGCTGATCTTTGTGTTGCCCGTGGCAGTGGCCCAACCGGCCGAGGCGGTTGGTCCGCGGTTGGTCGGCTGGGTTGCCGCGGGTGCCGTCGGTATCACGGCCAGCATGGTGCTGTGGCCGACGCCCTGGCATGACGATCTACGCCGCCGCCTGTCGGCAACGGTGTCAGCGGTCGCTCGCCTCGTCGCCTTACATGGAGGGGGAAAGCCAGATGCCGAGGCTCAGTCGGCCGTCGAGGTAGAGGTCTCGTTGCTGCGAGCCCGTTTCGCAAACACGCCGTACCCGCCCACCGGCGCGGCGGGAACCGCGGTCGCCCTGGCCAAGCTCGTTGGTCGAGTTGAGTGGGCCGCCGGCAATGCGATGCTGGTGCCCGACGCGTCAGATATGTGGCACATGCCGAAGGTCCAGGCGATGATCGAAGCTGTGGCACAGACGTTGCGCCGGAGTGCATCGCTCATCTGCGATACCCAGGCGCATCCGGTGGACGACCCGGAACATGTGCTGGCGCTGAGGGAGAGCATGCATGAGTTGGAGAATCTCATGGGTGAGGAGCTGGCGGCCGAGGTTTCCACGCTGATCGAGCCTGAGACGGGTAGTGAATCGTCTGGCGGGGAAAGCGAGAAGCCCCCTGCCGCTTCGAAAGGAGGTCTCGCTTCCTCGCTCGATCCCAGTTTCCAGGCTCGGGCCTTGGGTGTCGCCACCGTGTTGGTGGCGGATGCGACGCTCGAAGCTGCCGGGGTCCGCGCGGAAGGCGAGCACGTGTGGGGCGCCGGGCCCGAGTGGGGGTCCCGCCAGCTAGTGCGCCGGCTCCTTTCGCATCTTTCGTTTCGTTCGGTGTGGTTCCGAAATGCCGTCCGTGCCGGTGCCGGCCTGGCGCTGGCTGTAGCCGTCGTGGAGATCACCGACGTAGAGCACGGTTTTTGGGTGGTGCTCGGGACCCTGTCGGTCCTGCGATCCAATGCGCTGGGTACGGGTGCCACGGCCCTACGTGCCGTCGGGGGAACTGCCGTGGGATTCGTGGTGGGCTCGGCGGTCATGATCGGGGTGGCGGGCCACGCCGTGTTGCTGTGGGTGCTCCTCCCTCTTGCGGTGCTGGTGTCGGGCGTGGCTCCCTCCATGATCTCGTTTGCCGCGGGCCAGGCCGCATTCACCTTGGTGGTGATCATCCTGTTCAACATCATTCAGCCCACCGGCTGGAAGGTCGGCCTCACGAGGATCGAGGACGTGGCGATCGGGTGTGGGGTGAGTATCGTCGTCGGGATCTTGTTCTGGCCACGGGGGGCGATGGCGGCATTGGGCCGAGCGCTCTCCGACGCGTTCGTCATGAGCTCGGGCTACCTGGGCGACGCCGTGGTTCGCTTGACGACTCCGAACGGCAGGGTAGACATGGCTCCCGGCCAGCGTGCCTCCCACACCGCCTACCTCAGGCTCGATGACGCCTTTCGTCAGTTCCTGGCCGAGCGAGGAGCGAAGCTCGTGCCGGTCGAAGTTGTCGCCAATCTCTTCACGGGATCGAATCGCATCCGGTTGGCTGCATTCACGCTGTCCGCTCTGCCGGTACTGCCTCCCGAGCAGGGGCACTCGGAACTCGAATCAGTAGCGGTCGCCGGAGCGGTCCTCCGCGACTCTTACGCGTCGAGCCATCGTTGGTACGAGGAATTCGGCGAGGTGTTGAGAGGACAGCGGGGCGCGCTGGACCCGCCGCCCGAACATGACGAGACCTTGCATGGTGTGTTGCGTAATGCATTTGAGGACGCCCGCGTCGGACGACGGGGCGACCAATTAGGCACAATGTTGCAGATGTTGTGGGCCGACGAACTCCTCGAGACGCAGCGTCAGGTCCAAGCCGACTTGGCAGGATCGGTCGAGCTCTTCACCCGCCACCGGCACAAGCTCCTGATGATCTGATCAATCGTCAGGGGTCTTAAACCTTGTCGACCTTTCGAATGGCGCCGTAGCCGCGAGCCATGGCAGCGGTGATGATTGCTTCGAAGTCCTTGTCACCAAGCACGCGCGGGGTGCCCATTGAGGATGCTCGCCAGTACAGCTCGGCCAACCACTCGAGGAGCTCGAGGCGTTCCACCGCCTGATCCATTGTGCTGCCATAGGCAATGGAGCCGTGGTTCTGCATCATGGCGGCATTCCGACCCTCGAGCGCCTTGATGACATTTTGCGCCAGTTCCTCAGAGCCAAAGGTGGCGTAGGCCGCAGTGCGGGGAGAACCGCCCAGGCCGAGGCAGCTGTAGTGGAGGGCAGGAAGCTCGTCGTGGGTGCAGGAAAGCGCGGTGGAGGCCATCGCATGGGCGTGGGTAATGGCCAGGGCGTTGGTGGCGGCATAGATGCCCGTGTGCAATGGAACCTCAGAGGTCGGAGCGAGGTCGCCGTCGACTATCTCGCCATCGAGATTGATGACCGTGACCATTTCGGCCGTCACTTTGGCCAGGTCGGCTCCGGTGGGGGTTACGGCGATCAGGTTTCCCTGGCGGGCGGAGATATTTCCCGCCGTGCCAATGACGAGCCCCTCCTCGGCCAGGTGGCGGCTTGCGCTCGCTACCGCTTCTCGTTCTACCGCCAAGAGCAGATCGCTCATTCCTCGTTCCTCTCTGAAGTTTCAAGACTGCAACGTACGCGTGAGGTCTGATCGAAGGACACGTCACAGATCTCCATCTCGCCAAACGGCCGCCTCTGACGAGCGCCGTGCTCCACGCTAGATGCACCGGCACCCGGTGTGCACTTCAGGGGAGCACTGGCCCTTTTGTCCCCATCACTTCCGTTCCGGATCCGGTACCGGAACGCCCCAAGAGAGGCGACAACCGCACCGGGCGTCCCGTGGTCGCCAGTAGCGTCGTCGCACCGTGACCTCGCCCGCTGACGACCTGTTGTTGCTGGCAGCAGGAGTG
>OBLU010000375.1_pt1 | contig 43181 bp, 35 predicted proteins | sample 1518681 | NCBI WGS metagenome assembly OBLU01 (sample SAMEA3539304, study PRJEB22396) | soil metagenome | biome: tundra; feature: field; material: soil | place: USA | collected 2010-05 | depth 0.15 m
GCCTTAGGAGCTAGCGCCGCAAGGCTTAGGGGTTCAAGTCCCCTCTTCCGCACCATATTCGCTTTCACTGACTAGCGGTCGGCACTGAGGCGTTTAACGCTGACAAGGAACAGGTTTGGATCGTTCCGCCGGTGGGTTCTTCAGCGAGAATGACCAGCGGCTGGTCGAACAATGCAGCAGGTTAGCGCCTGCTGTGCAGGTGTCAGAAGTCAGCAGTGCTCAGCGCTATGTCTCGTCCGCTGTCGGTCGTATTTGTGCGACCAAAAGTTCTATTCCTATGGAAGACCGCACCAAGCGGATATCGGCCAGGCAGAGTAATCTGATGGAATCATGAATCCATCGTCTCAACAGCCCCATCTGAACCTGACCCAATCCCCCGATTATCGCGAGTCATATGCCAATAGCGTGCAGGTGCGCGTAAGCGTGTGGGATTTCCAATTGATTTTTGGACTTGCTTCGAGCGAAAGCCCGGAACAGGTGACGATCCGCAACCACCAGGCGATCTTTCTGAGCCCTCAGCAGGCCAAGGCGCTTTGGAACGTGTTGGGGCAAAACCTCGCTCAATATGAACAGGCCTTCGGCACGCTGACGCTCGAGCCGCAGAATCACAACTTCCCGCAGGGACCAGTGAACTAGAACTCTTGCCGTTTGAGTTCAATGCGTCGGCGCTTTCGCACCTTTTCGCCAGGATGAAGGCGAAGGGATCGGGCAGAGAGATCAGCACAAACAATTCAGGGTCAAAGACTCTGGGCGAGGACCAAGCGCTTGCCCTTGCGAAGTTTGATCAAGCCTCGATTGGATGCACCGCTTCCTAACTGGATGATATTTCCAGTGATGTTCGTGACGCTGTATCTGAGCCATTTCACGCTGCTGCGGTTGCCGTATTACTGGGATGAGGCGGGTTATTACATTCCAGCGGCCTTGGACTTTTTTCACACGGGCTCGCTGATCCCGACGACGACGCTGACAAATGCGCATCCCCCATTGCCGAGCATTTACCTGGCGCTGTGGTGGAAGGCTTCAGGTTTCTATCCCGAGGTGACGCGCGAAGCTGTGCTGATGGTTGCGGCGCTTGGTCTGCTGGCGGTTTGGCGCCTAGTTTTGCGGTTGCATGGATCGGCCTCCGTCGCCTTCTGGACGGTCGTCCTCACTGGCCTTTATCCGATCTGGTTCGCGCAGAGTTCGCTGGCGCACGCGGACATTTTTGCAGCGGCTTGCACGTTGTGGGGACTGGTGTATGGGCTACCCGAGGAAGGCCGGAAGCCATGGGCGGCGGCCTTGTGGTTCACAGGCGCCGCTTTATCGAAGGAGACGGCCGTAGCTGTACCGCTGACCTTGGCGATCTGCGGCGTGGTGAGCGGTTTCAAGGCGCGCCCGCCGGTTCGGTATAGGCTTTGGCGGGAGGCAGCGTGGCTGGGGAGTTGCGTCGTTCCGCTGGCGGCGTGGTATGGGTGGCACTATGCGAAGACGGGCTTCCTGTTTGGAAATCCGCAGTTTCTGCGCTATAACGCGCAGAGCACGCTGGAACCGATGCGGATCGTGGCGGCGTTTGCGCACCGGTTTCTGCACCTGACGGGGCACATGAACATGTTTGTTCCCATGCTGCTGACGGTGGCGGCGTTGATGCTGCCGCCGCGGCCGGAAGTGAAGGGCCATCCCCGTCCAATGATCAGCCACAACGCGCAATGGCGGATCTTTGTTTTGCTGCTGGTCAACGCTTTCTTGTTCAGCGTGCTGGGTGGTGCTTTGCTGACGCGTTACCTGTTGCCGATGTATCCCTTAGTGCTGCTGGCAGCCGTCGCGACCTTCTACCGGCGAGTTCCCTATTGGCATGCGCTGGCACTGTTATCAGCAGGGGCATTTGTGGCGGGAATCTTTATCAATCCGATGTACGGCTTTGCGCCGGAAGATAACCTGCAATACGCGCGCGTGATCCGGATGCACAGGGCGGGGATTGCGCAATTGCAGGCACGGTACCCGGGCGCGACGGTACTGTCTGCGTGGCCCATGACGGATGAATTGACGCGGCCGGAACTTGGGTACGTCAAGCAGCGATTTGACGTGTTTGCGCTGGAGGACTTTACGGCGGCGCAGATTGCGCGGGCCGCGGACGATCCGGGTAAGTACTCGGCAGCCCTGGTGTTTTCAACCAAGTACGAACCACCGGGACCAGTGTTGCGTCTCGGCCGCCGAAGCGAAGCGATGGACGAGCGCTATTTCGGCCAGCATTACGACGTTCCGCCAGAATCGATCGCTTCGCACCTCGGCGGGACGCTGGTGTGGAAGCAGGAGGATCACGGTATGTGGATCGCGCTAATCCGGTTTAATCGGCAGTTCGAGGCAAAGATGGACGGGCGTCCACCGGATTGGTCGGGGAATTGAAACACTGGCGTTGGCGTTCTCGAATCTGCTATAGCTCTTTTCGAAAGAATTCGAACAAGAGGTAGCCGACCAGGGCCGAAACAAGAGCAATGGTCATATTGGTACGCGTGAAGATATCGTTAAGCGCGAACACCAGGGTCTTTCCCATGCCGCTGGCAGCGGTGAACTCACCCATCAGAAGATTCGAATAAAAGAGAAAAATGATGAAGGCGATCTCGATCAGCGCTCGCAGGGCGGGCGCAGGATTGCGGGGAAGAGAAGAAGTCGCTGACATAGAGTGATCATAACGGCGTACAGGCGGCTGCCCCGCGCTAATCCGCACTGTGAACTTTTGGACTAGGGCTCCTTCCGGGGTTACAAGGCGACACGACTGGCGGGATTCAAGCGACGACTATCGTGGGTGCACTTTCTTGCAGTTTGCCCCACGAAACCGAGCACGCTCGAGCGCCTGCAGCATCGCCGGTGGGACGAGTACTAGTGGACCGCTCGAGGCGACGCTTCATTGCTCCGAAGCCTATAATCAGGCTGTCGTGTCCCATTATTTTTCATTTCGTTCATGCCGGATCCAGCGGTTTGCTGCCTATGCGGGGATGTTTCTGGCATTGGCGTTGGCATTCGTCTCCCACGCCCGAGGTCAGGCAGCGGTGTCTGATACTGCAGCGGGTCGCGGCCGGATCTTGCTGGTGCTGCCATTTGATAATCGCAGTGGCCAGCCTAGCCTGGAGTGGATTCGCGAAGCTGCTCCGGCTTTGTTGAGCAGCCGCTTTGCATCAGCGGGATTTGCGCCCATGAGCCGCGCGGACCGATTGTACGCGCTGGACCACTTGGGTCTGCCGCAAGGGTTTCAGCCGTCGCGAGCCAGTTCACTGAAGTTGGCGCAGACCCTGGATGCTGATTCCATCGTCGTAGGCAGTTATCAGACCGAAGGTTCCAGCATCGTGACGGAAGCGCGTTTTGTGGATGTGCCCCGCCTGCGCATGAGTGAGCCCGTGACGGCACGTGGCGAGATGCGCGATCTTATCGCGGTGTTCGATACGCTGGCGTGGAAACTTACGCGGCAACTCGATCCCGGATTCAGCGTTGCCCAGGAAACCTTTGTGGCTGCAGGCGCGGGTCTGCGACTGGACGCATTCGAGCAATACATTCGAGGGATTTCAGAGGCGGACCAGGCGGAGCGGCTGCGTCATTTACAGCAGGCCGTGAAACTGAGCCCGGATTTCGGCGCGGCATGGATGGCTCTGGGACGTGAAGACTACAACGGCCAGCAATATGAGCAGGCTGCTACGGCTTTTGCGAAGGTTGGCAGCAATGCGCCGGATGCACTTGAAGCAGGATTTTATCGTGGGCTGTCTCTTATGTTTACGGGCGACTATCGTAATGCCGAAAGCTCCTTCGGAAATGTAGCGCGTATTTTGCCGCTTGCCGAAGTTTTGAACAATGAGGGAGTGGCGGCCAGCCGGCAGGGGCATGATGGCAGCCCATTGTTCCGCCAGGCGATTGCGGCCGACCCCAGCGCCGCTGACTATCACTTCAATCTTGCTGTGAGTCTGAAGCGCCATGGAAGCACATCCGAAGCTTTGGCCGAACTGGCCCAGTGCCTGAAATTGCGGGCCAACGACAGCGAAGCACAATCGCTGCAAGCTGCCTGGAAGGGGACAGCGACCGAGACAAGCGCCGATCCTCTGGAGCGCATTGTGCGCAACTTCGATGCGGTGGCGTTTCGCCAGGCAGCTGGGATGATGGACCAAATCGAGGCAACGAGGCTTGCCACTCTGAGCCCTCAGGAACGGGCACAAACACTGGCTAAGCAAGCGAAGGATTATTTGAATCGCGGACTGTTGCTTGAGGCAGAGCGGATCTACCAGTCAGCCGTGACTGCGGATAGTCGTTCGCAAGGTGCGCATGCTGGATTGGCTGAAGTGCGGGAGCGAACTGGAGACGCCGGGGGGGCGCGCAAGGAAGCGCAGGCGGCATTGGAACTGCAACCTTCAGCCGATGCGTATCTCGTGTTGGCGCGCCTCGATCTGGCGGCGAGTCAACTGGAAATTGCCAACCGCGAGGCTGGCGAAGCCCTCAAACTGAATCCGAACGATCCGGCTGCGCAGGAAGTAATGCGGCAGGTATCGGCTCGCGAGGGTCAGAAGCAGTAGGGACCATTGGCCGGTCCTGAAGGAGCGAGCCATGTCTAACTTCTCACTCGGAATCAACCTACTCTTCAAGCGCCAAAATTGCGTCAGCGTGGTGCTGTGCCTGATTGGGCTGATGGCTTACGGCTTGAATGCTCAAGCGCAGCAGCCGGTAGTAGAGAAATTCATACTTGCCGATACCATCCAGCCTGTCAGTGCAGGTCAGCTTAACCGCGCAATCGCGAAGGCCAATGAAGATGGGGCCGCGGCAATCCTGTTGGAGTTAGACACGCCCGGCGGCCTGGTCGAGTCAATGCGGGCGATGGCGGGCGCCATTCTCAGCTCGCGCATTCCCGTGATCGTCTACGTTGCGCCCGCGGGAGCGCGTGCGGGATCAGCAGGTTTCTTTTTGATGGAAGCAGCGGACGTGGCCGCGATGGCGCCAGGAACCAACGCAGGCGCGGCGCACGTGGTCTTCGAGTTCGGCAAGCCGGACGAGACGATGACGCAGAAAGTCGAGAACGACGCCGAAGCGTTCTTGCGCTCTTTTGTAGTGCGGCGCAATCGCAACGTAGACGCGGCTATGGCGGCGCTTCAGTCTTCGCATGCTTATACGGCCGAGGAAGCACTGACACAGCACCTCATCGACGTGACTGCTTCAAGTGACACGGAGCTATTGAACGATCTAAATGGACGAACTATCACTCGCTTGGACGGAAGCAAGCAAGTGCTTCATCTGGCCGGCGCACGGATCGAAAACTTTCGTCCCACGCTGCGCGAAAATTTACTGGGATGGCTCGTCAATCCCAACGTCGCCCTATTGCTGCTGGTGGGTGGCGCGCTGCTCATCTATGTCGAGTTCAACACGCCGGGCACAATCGTTCCAGGCGCGCTGGGGACGTTGATGGTACTGTTGGCGGTATTTGCGCTCGACTTGCTTCCGATTCGGTATACGGCGGTGATGCTGCTGATTGCTGCCTTGGTGTTGCTGGTGCTTGAGGCCAAGATTGGCGGTCATGGCGCGTTGGCGATTGCGGGTATTGTGTGCCTCACGCTTGGGACGCTGACGTTAGTAGCTGCGCCGGTTCCTGAACTTGCCGTGAACCTTTGGGTCGCGATTGCGGTCAGCGCCGCGTTCGGAGGAATTACGGCGTTTCTAGCGCGGCTCGCGGTGCGTGCGCGGCGCATGAAGACGAGGCTGGGCATCGACGCGCTGGTCGGTCAACGCGCATCGGCAATGGAACCGCTGACTCCCGAAGGACATGTCCTGGTGGAAGGCGAAATCTGGCGTGCTGTGGCCGATACGGCTGTAGCGGCGGGTACGCCGCTGCGAGTAGTTGGTCATGAAAAGTACCTTTTGCATGTAACGCCGGCTGAGCCGCCCAGTACGGCTGCGTAAGTTGTACAGGAGTACAATCCGGGCTGGAGTGAGGTAATCCTATGTCGGTTCCGATTCTGGTTGTCCTGGCAATTGTCGCTCTGTACCTGCTTAACTCGATCAAGATTCTTCGCGATTATGAACGGGCTGTGATCTTCCGCCTGGGTCGCGCACTGACTCCGCCGAAGGGGCCGGGCATTATTTTTGTGTTCAGGCCTCTGGATCAAATGGTGCGCATCTCGCTGCGCCAGGAAGTGCTGGAGGTTCCTCCCCAAGACGTGATTACCCGCGACAACGTCACTCTCAAGGTGAATGCGGTGGTTACGCTGTACGTCGTGAATCCCAACGATGCGGCGATCAAGGTGGCCAACTACGTTTATCAGACATCGCAATTCGCACAGACGACTCTTCGTTCGGTGCTGGGCGAGGTGGAACTCGACGAGCTGCTCAGCCATCGCGACAAGTTGAACCTGCGCATCCAGTCAATCATCGATCAGCGGACGGAGCCATTTGGCGTCAAGGTGATTTCGGTGGAAGTAAAGCAGGTTGACCTGCCGGAACAGATGTTGCGGGCAATGGCGAAACAGGCTGAGGCAGAGCGTGAAAAGCGTTCCAAGATCATCCACGCGGAAGGCGAGTTCAGTGCCGCGCAGAAGCTGGTGGATGCAGCGGCTTTGCTGGCTACCGAACCGATCACGTTGCAGTTGCGCTACTTGCAAACACTCACCGAGATTGGTGTCGAAAAGAACACCACCATCGTGTTTCCGCTTCCCATGGAGCTGCTTTCGCTGTTGAATAAAGTTGGGGCTTCGGCCACAGCTGCCGCGCTTAATAAGCCCTAGTGCACGGCGAGGTACGTCTAAGGCTGCATTGTTAGAGCAACGACCGGTCAAGCAGGAGATTCATCAGCCCGGTTTTTGCTTCGACAGCGGCTCGACCAAGAGGGAATATGCACCGAAGTTCAGGTGGTAGTGTGTTTGAGCCAGCAGAAGAGCGGCGCGACAGGGAGTTCACGCTGGGGCCGACCATGCTGGTGGCAATGGTGTGTGGCCTGCTGCTGCTCTGCACGCTTTGCTTTGTTTTCGGATTTGCGATGGGACGTCGCAGTTCCAGTGACGCGGTTGCGACAAGCGCAACGTCAGCGGCTATTACCAGCCGGCCTCAAGCAACAGGGGCTCAATCCAAGCCATCGGCCGCGCAGAGTGGGACCCTGTCGCAAGAGAGTGCCGTAGCCGATGTATCAACCACCGCGGCGACGGAGGCGGTCCCTGCAACTACTGCTCAGAGTACAGAGAACCCGGCGCAGAGCACGGCTCCGGCTCCGCAACGGGCTATTGTACCCGCGCCGATTTCTTCTGCTACGAACAGCGTTCAGCCTGCGTTACCCATGCAACCCCAGGTTGCGGCTGCCGTGCCTGGTGGAGGCGCACGCGTCGCACCCGCACTGCCACAAGGCGAATCGATCATGGTACAGATCGCGGCTGTGTCTCATCCTGAAGATGCGCAAGTACTGGTAGGGGCGCTGCGCAAACGAGGGTATATCGTGGCGTCGCGCCGCGATCCCGCAGATGGATTGTTGCATGTACAGGTAGGACCGTTCAGCAATCGCACTGATGCAAATGCGATGCGCCTCAAACTGCTCAACGATGGTTACAACGCTATTGTGCAGTAAGTTCTTGTAGGCGGCTTAAGTAAGTTGGGACAACTTACAGCGATTAGTCATCAGGAGTCGCCCAGAGGCGGTGTAAATTTTGCGGGCGGTTAATCGCCGCGCATCCATTCGGGCAACCCTGAAGCGATGGCCGCGCGTATAGCTTCCATCAAATCTTCGCGAGTCGTAAATTTTGAGGGATCGATCGGCTCATGGAACGTGATGTGCGCAGTGCCGGGACGAACCGCCAGACTACCCTTAGCCAGCATGCTTTCAGTGCCATGAATCGAGACGGGAATGCAGGGTGCGCCCGCTTCCATTGCTAGATAGAAAGGGCCTTTTTTAAACGGAAGCAGGCGTCCATCACGGGAACGCGTGCCCTCAACGAAGGTCGTGATGTGGATGCCTTTCTCGAGCACGCGCCGGGCCGCTGCGACACTTTCGACGGCGCTCTCCACCCGTCCATCGCGATCCACTGGTACAAATTCGCCAAGTTTCATGCCATAACCCAATACCGGAATCTTCATCAGCGACCGCTTGAGGAAAGCTGAGGTGCGGCCGGGTATGTGAGGAATGAGGGCCGGGGGATCGAGGTTCGATACGTGGTTTGACATGAAGATACAGGCGGTATGCGCGGGGACACGCTCCAGACCAACTACATCGACGCGAATGCGCGCCAGCCGAAAGGCCGTGCGTACGATCATCTGGGAGACGTTGTAGAGCGGGTTCGCGTTACCGGTGACGATTGCCCAGGGAATGAATACGAATGCGGCTGGTACACCCAATATGAGGATGGTGGCGAGGAGAATGAGAGAGGCAATCACGCGTTCTCCTCTCTCACTGTCGATCGGATCTGATGCGGGCAGGCAACTTTTCGTAGATGCCTTCAAAACCACCGTTGGAAAGGATCGCAACCACGTCGCCAGATCGAAGCTCGGGCGCTATTTTATCTACGATCGCATCGGCGGTGGGATAAAGCTCAGCCGGCGTTCCCGCAGACTGAAGCGCAGCCACGACATCTTCAGGATGGAGTCGCTCGTCCTCTGGAATGCGCTGTTGTTGATAGACGCCAGCTAGAACGACTCGATCTGCAAGCTCCAGGCTGCTCACTAATTCGGTCGCCAAAACCTTGCGCCGTAATGTGTTCGATCGCGGCTCGAGGACTGCCCACAGCCGAGCTTGCGGATACACGGAGCGCAGCGCGCGCAGGGTCTCCCGGATCGCGGTGGGATGATGTGCGAAGTCATCGATGATGGTGATGCCATTGATCTCAGCACGCACTTCCAAGCGCCGTTTGACGCTCTTGAAGGTTGCAAGCGCGGTTTGGATTGCATCTTTACTGATGCCCTGGTTGGTCGCCAGTGCGGCGGCCGCGGTTGCGTTTAATGCATTGTGTTCTCCAGCGAGGGCCATTTCGAGCTCCGACCACAACACATCGCCGTGCCAAACCTCCCAACGAGTGAGACCGTCTTCGTGACGAAGATTCTGGATGCGCCATAGAGCTTCATCGCTGAAGCCGTAACGTTCAACGCGGCAGAAGGCATGCGAGACGCACTCAGTTACATTGGTACTGCCATCGTAGGCTACGATAACTCCGCGACGCGGCACCAAATTCACCAAGCGCTTGAAAGCAGTCTTCACTGCGTCGAGATCAGCGTAGATGTCGGCGTGATCGAATTCAACATGTGTCAAGATCAGCGCGTCAGGAAAGTAGTGAAGGAATTTGGGTCCCTTGTCAAAGAACGCGGTGTCGTATTCATCGCCTTCAACGATAAAGGTACATGTAGGGCGAAGCTGAAAACTTGTGTCGAAGTTTTCGGCCACGCCACCGATAAGAAAGGATGGCTCAAGCGCGGAGTTGGCGCGAGCGGCAACCTGGTAGATCCACGCCAGCATGCTTGTGGTGGTGGTTTTGCCGTGGGTACCGGCAATCACGAGCGATTCACGTCCGATAAGGAACTCTTCGCGTAGCAGCGCCGCCATCGACGTGAACGGAATGCGTACATCGAGGGTACGCTCGATCTCAGGATTGCCACGTGAAAGTGCGTTGCCAATCACGACCAAATCCGGCGGCGGGTCGAGATTGCTTTCAGAGTATGGCTCGAGCACGGGAATGCCGAGTGAATGAAGCAAGTCGCTCATGGGCGGATAAGCCGCTTTGTCGGAACCAGTGATGCGGTGACCTTGCAACTGCAGCAAGCCCGCGAGCGAAGCCATAGCCGTGCCGCAAATGCCGCTTAAATGAATGTGCCGAGGTGCGGGTTTCATGGTGTTACTGCCGGCTCCGTCTTTCGTAGATGCCAACTAAAATTCCTTTCGCAAGAACGTGGCCGCTCATCGCAGCGAGAATATCTCTTCGCCGAGGCGGAGAGTTGAACGTCAGACTGGTGTCGAGCGCGAAAACCTGAAAGTAGTAAGAGTGCGGACCGTGGTCGGGAATGGGGCCAGGGCCTCGGTAGGCAGTGGTGCCTACCGTATTTTTGCCGATGCTAAAACCTTCGCGCACCTTTTGACTTTGTGCCGGAGGGGTGTTAGGGATGGCTGCCTCAGGCAACGAAGAGTCAGGCGGCAAGTTATACGCAATGGCATGCACGAATGCGAATGGCAGCGGAGCATCGGGATCTTCAACGACAAGAACAACACTGCGCGTGTCTGAAGGAAGATTGGTCCACTCGAGTGGAGGAGAAAGGTCAACACTCGATTGCGTGTAGCGGATGGGAATCTCAGCGCCGTTTACAAAAGCCTCGCTTGTAACCTGGATCGTCTCTGGCACAAGGACTAACTCCTTGCAGAAGCAGAGAAGTTTATCCTTGCCCGCGCGCACGTTGGTGAGGAGTCGGCCTAGCATAATCTGCCCCCCAGCTGAAGTTGGGCGTTCTCAGCGACCGAAAATTCCGCATCCACACCAAAGGTGAGGGTTACGTTTTGGCGAGAAACATGACCGCTGCGCAAGCCAATTGCGATTGGACCATCGAAGTCATGAAATGCGTTAAGGATTACCTGTTCAAGCAGATCGGGAGCGGCACCAGGGGAAGCGCAGTCAAGCATTTCGCCGAAAATGATGCCAGGCACACCGGCTAGTTTGCCGGCCTGACGAAGTTGCCACAACATGCGATCGATTTGGAATGGTTTGGCGTTAGTGTCTTCGATGAAGAGCAATTTGTCTTCAGTGTGCGGCTCCCAAGGTGTGCCGAGCAGCGAAACCAGAATGCTGAGACAGCCGCCGTAGAGGGTGCCGCTAGCGATGCCCGGCTTCAGTGCCCGCAGACCTTCGCCGGTTCCAACACTGTAAGGCGCGCCGTCAAGTGCAGCTTGAAAGCTGGGCAAGTGAACTCCATCGTCGAGGAAGAAGTCTGCGGCAAGCATGGGGCCGTGGAACGCAGGCAAGCCGAGCTGATCGAGCAGATGGAGTTGCATACCGGTTAGATCACTGTAGGCGAAGAAAGGCTTCGGATGAATGCGGATCAGGTCGAGATCGATGCCCTGGAGGAGATAGTTAGAGCCATATCCGCCGCGCAAGCACATTACTGATGCGGATTCAGGATCGGCAAACGCGGAGTGTAGATCGGCCAATCTTTGTTCGGGACTTCCCGCAAAAAAGAGAGGGCCTCGTCGCAATGCATGTTCGGCAAATCGTGGCGCGTAGCCGAGCGAGCGTAGCCGCTCCGTACCAACTTCGAGGCGTTCGACACGTGCGAAGGAAGCGGGAGCCACGATGCTGACTACCTCGCCAAAGCGCACGGCGGGGACGTTAAGCAAAGGCTTCATTTCAGGGGACGCGCTCATTCGGTCCATGCCTCACCTTGCGCAATCAAAGACGCGGGGCCGGTCAGGGCCAGATCGGTTCCGATGCCGCTCCATGCTACGGTTTGCGCGCCGCCCGGTGCGACGACGCGCAGCGGCGAAACGCAGTGATGGAAAGCGATGGCGGCTGTTGCGGAGGCCGACGTACCGGTGCCTGACGAAGTGGTTGGACCTACGCCGCGTTCGAAGATACGAATCTCGATTTCGGCTGGACTTAGGACGCGCACAAATTCGACGTTGGTCTGGTATGGAAAATCCGGATGTCCGCAGATCTGTTGGCCGATGCTCTGCCACCGCTGGCCATCTACTGAAAAGTCCGCATCGTCGACAAAAATGACAAAATGCGGATTGCCGGTTGAGACATCCACGCCCGGAACTTGTACGCCGCCGGGGATGGTGACCGTCCGCTCAGCAAACTTCGGGACGCCCATGCCAGTTGTGACTTCGACGGTATAGCCGCCGTTGGCACTCACAGAATTGACGTGACAAATCCGTAGTCCGGCGTCCGTTTCGATGTGTAATTCGTCCCCTGGTTGCGCGCCCAGTTTCTCAGCCATCCAAGCGGCGACGCAGCGCGTGCCGTTGCCGCTGATTTCGGCGATGGAGCCATCGGCGTTGTAGAGACGTATGCGTCCGGCGCGAGGATTGGTCCACGCAAAGAATTCAATCCCGTCGGCGCCCACACCGGTATTGCGCGCGCATAGAGAGCGAGTCAAAGCCGCCCATTCTTGATCTTTGGCAGCCTCTTCGGTAACGATCAGGAAATCGTTGCCACAGGCATGCGCCTTGGTAAACGAAATCAATCTTCCTCCGGATCGCGGAAGGTGAAAAGCGCGCGGATGGCCGGCTCCGAGAGCAGTTTGTCGCTCAGAGCCTGATGCTGTCTCTTGGTCGCAATCAATGAGAAGCTCACGCGCTGAACTTCGCCGATGGCATCGCGCTGCACATCCGCCAGCCGCTCGCGAGTCTTATCCATGGCGTCCAGAATTGATTGGAGCATGAGAGTCTGGTCGATTCCGCGCGCCTCGTAAATCAGAGAATAGCCTTTGAGATTGGCGCGTCTCTCAAGAAACCCCACGCCCTCGAGGGCGAGTATCACGATCACCGCAGCGACACCGGCTGCTGCGTAGAGTCCTGCGCCACAGGCCATGCCGATGGAGGCGACTACGAAAACACTGGCCGCACTGGTAAGTCCGCTGACGCGGCTGCGATTATGCAGGATAAGTCCAGCGCCCAGAAAGCCGATGCCCTGCACGATGTTTGCCGCCACTCGCCCCTTGTCGGGATTGGAATCGCCTGCGAGCACGGCAGAAAGAAGCGTGAAGAAAGCACTACCCATGCAGATGAGCAGGTTAGTGCGCACGCCCGCGTCTTTGTGGTTGATTTCGCGTTCAAGTCCAACCACACCGCCCAGCAGGCAGGCCATGAGCAAGCGCCCAATTGCGCCATTGAGCACGACAACCTGCTGAATCCACGTGAAGTTGAATGGTTGCGCGAAATGTACCGCGACGACGCTCATCGAGAGTTTCCTTGCCCGATGCTACCACTGTGACGGTTGGCTTGCTCAGGCATCCTAGGCTCACGGAGCGGCAGGGGTATCGGAGACGTAAATCGTGGCAGGTGGAAGGTCCTTCGCGACAAAATGCTGAACGACCTTCAGTCCTTCAGGATGAGCGCGGACGGCCTTGTCGACATCATCGTCTTTGAACGCCACAATAACGGCTGCATGGTCAGCAGGCGAGGCTAAGGCCGCCTGATAAAACTCGCGATCACTCTCGTTGATTGTCTGACGCAGGGGTATACCGCTAAACGCGACAATCTGTGGATAGACCGAGGTGTTCATCAGGACCGGCCTGCCCGGACGAGATGCGACTAGAGCGCGCAGGATAGGGGGAATCTCAACTTCGTAGGCTCGACGGGATTCCAGATTTTTTGTTCCTTCAACGTAAACCAAGGGACGTTCGCGGAGGATCCAAGCGGCATTGATGGCGATCAAGACGAACATGGTGGTCGCGGCGTACTTTGTCCAGACCGGCTTGAAATCGCCGACCACTGCTACGACGAACTGGGCAACGAAGCCCAGGCCGAGTGCTAACGCCGGCAGCAGTTCCACACCGTAGCGCGTGTTGTACCAGGAGTGCGGCCACCAGGGCGGAATGAAAATGGGAACGGAACCATAGGCCACCGAATATGCATAGAAGGGAACGGGGAGCCACAGGAAGAGCGCCCACAGAAATGCCTTGCGGCGCTGCAGCCAACATGCCCAAGCGGTCGCCAGAGCGCTGAACACCAGCAGGGTATTTCCCCAGCCGCTGGCGACTGCGTCCATCTCCCCAACTTTAACGAAGAATAAGAGTGATTCCCACGGATTGTGCCATCCGGGATGGGGAGGACCGCCCGGCAGTGCAGTGCGTAATTCAATCGCCTTGGCTGAATAAGGTCCGCGCAGAAAATCGAGCCAGTCTCCGAAGACCACTCCATTGTAAGAGAACCAGATGGCTGGCGCGGCGGCCACTAGGATGCCTGCGAACCAGAACTGGGAGGACGGCAATCCGCCGCGACGAGCGAGCACCCACGCCACAACGATCCATACGAGCAGCGCCAGTACCCAGCCGTCGTAGCGGGTAAAGACCGCGGCAGCCAGTACGAGGGCGATCCAATACAGTTGTCGGCCAGAGCGCTGCGTGCCTTCTGAATCGAGGCAGATTTGCCATTTCACGAGTAGAAGCGAGGCCCAAATCATTTCACACAAGAAGAGGGGCTCGGTCATGGCCGTGGTCTGCAGATAGAGAAGATTGGGATTGGTAACGAAAAAGGCGAGCGTCAACCCCGCGGGCAGCGGCTTAAGCCAGATACGCGCGAGTCGATAAATGCCCACGCAGGCCGCGAACCAAGCCAGCGAAGACGCGAAGAGGCCAGCCAGGCCATTGGCCCACCACGCGAAAACTGCGACAAAAGGGATCAGCAACAAGTGCGGCAACGGCAGCCATACCGAACCTAGCTGGGAGAAGCCCGGACGATGCGAATCAATGACTCGGCGCGCAATGTGCAGGTGAGCCACTGCGTCGCCGTAATTCAGTAGGGCATCGTGTTGCCAACTCCACACCGACGAAATAATCGCGGCAGCGATGCAGCAGCCAAGCACCGCGAACCACTCGCCGCGCCGGATAGGCTGCTCAGTCAAGGTGCGTCAACTCGCGAAAGAGAGCGAAGCGCTCATCAATCTGCTCGCGGGAGAGTTCCTGCAGGCGTTCCGTTCCGAAGCGCTCCACTGCAAAGGACCCCATTACGCTGCCATAGAACATGGCGCGCCGAAACGCTCCAGGAGTCAATTCCGGCTGCGAAGCAAGGTAGCCGAAAAATCCTCCGGCAAAACTGTCCCCGGCACCGGTCGGATCCACGACTTCCTCAAGCGGAAGTGCGGGCGCACGGAAGGTGCGGGCTCCGCCGCTCTGCGTGCTTTTATGGAAGATGGTGGCGCCGTATTCACCATGCTTGACGACGAGCATCCGAGGCCCCATCTCCAGCACTCCGCGGGCGGCCTGAAGCAGATTGCTGTTTCCGGCCAACATACGAGCTTCAGTGTCGTTGATGAGCAGGATGTCGAGACCCTTCAAAACTTCAAGCAAAGCCGGGCGATGGTCCTTGATCCAATAATTCATGGTGTCGCCGGCAACGAGGCGAGCCTGGGGCATGGATTCACGTACTCGACGCTGCAAGACTGGATCGATGTTGGCTAGAAACAGAAATTCCGAATCGCGATAAGCGTCTGGAATTTTGGGTTCAAAGGCGCCAAAGACATTCAGTTCCGTGGTGTGGGTCTTAGCTTCGTTCAGGTTTTCGAGATACGAACCCTTCCAGAAGAAGCTCTTGCCCTCAGCGCGCTCGATGCCCTGGGTATCAATGCCGCGCGCGTTAAAAACGGCGGCCTGTTCCGCGCCGAAATCTTCGCCAACCACGGCAATGACGCGCACATTGGTGAAATAGCTGGCAGCGAGCGAAAAGTAAGTCGCTGCACCGCCAAGACATCTATCCCGCCGTCCAGCAGGGGTTTCGATGGAGTCAAAGGCCACACTGCCTACTACGGTAATCGCCACTTATTCCTCACTTGTCTGTTGTTGTAGGTTTGAAATCTTCTCGGTCCGCGGGGCTTTCGGCGACGGCTCAACCGAGATATTTGCCGAATAGCAATTTCAGCTTCTCTTTGGTGGCCGCCGGGATAGCATCTTTCTGGGTCAGGACCGCATACTGGGCAGCCGAAGCGCATGCGCAGGTTCGTTCAGCCGGCATAGCCGCCACGGCTGCCTTGACCACCTTGGCGGCGTTGGCAGCATTCTGGTGGAGAACTGCGACGATCTGCTCCACAGTTACCGAATCGGGGCCTTCACGCCAGCAATCGTAATCGGTCACCATGGCGACGGTCGCGTAGCAAATCTCTGCTTCGCGGGCTAATTTGGCTTCCTGCAGATTGGTCATGCCAATCACATCAGCGCCCCAGCTGCGATAGAGGTTCGATTCAGCCTTGGTGGAGAACTGTGGGCCTTCCATGCAGACATAGGTGCCACCCAGTTTGCCCACTACGCCGGCAGTTGAACAGGCCTCCGCAGCGGTCTTGGCTACGGTGCCGCACACGGGATCGCCAAAAGCCACGTGGCCGACAATGCCGTCTCCAAAGAACGTCGAAATGCGGTGGAATGTACGGTCGATGAACTGATCGGGTACTACAAAATCGGTGGGTTTGTGTTCCTCTTTCAAGGAGCCGACGGCAGAAACGGAAACGATGCGTTCGACGCCCAACTTCTTAAACGCATAAATGTTGGCCCGAAAGTTGAGCTCTGAGGGAAGGATGCGATGGCCGCGCCCATGTCGCGCCAGGAACGCCACTTTTCGATCTTCAAGCTCGCCCAGAACGAATACATCAGAGGGATCGCCGAAGGGTGTTTCCACTCGCTCTTCATGAACATTAGTAAATCCTGGCATCGAGTACAAACCGCTGCCGCCAATAATGCCGATTTCCGCCTGCGCCAATGCTCACTCCCTGGCGCGAACCTCTCGTGAGGCGCACGCACGTTGTTTGGCAAACACTTCAGTATAAAGGCAGGCCTTGGCGCGCAGGCGTCAGACGGAAGTGAGGCCTCCGTTTCAGGGGCAACCGGGCTCTTTTCATGAATCAGAGATGCAGAAAGCGGTCAGCGCCGTAGACCAGGCCGAGCGTGACCAGCGCGATAAAAATTTCACCAATGGCGCCCACAGCGAAAGGCCGCCAGCCCTGCTTGCCGAGTTCGCGGAAACCAGTGCGCAATCCTACCCCGGCGAAGGTAAGCAAAAACGCCCATCGTGACAAGTTCGCAAGGCTGCTCAGCTGCGGTTTTGTAAAGACCCCGAGGGTCGCTAGCAGAGAAATCAAAAGAAATCCCAAGACGAACTTGGGAAATTTACGCCATAGGAAGGACGCTTTGTTGCCTACAGCTTTTGCCTGCCCGCGCGACGCCCAATAGACGGCATACCCGAGTACGATGAAGCCGATGAGGGCATTGCGCGATGTTTTTGCGAGGACTGCCACCTTCCCGGCAGCGTCGGAGTAGAGGGCGCCCGCAGCGGTGGCTTCGGCGGTGTTGTCCACGGCCAGTCCGGCCCAGAGTCCATACGCCTTATCACTCAAATGCAGGGAATGGCCGATGAGGGGGAAGGTAAACAACGAGATGGCACCAAGGGCTAGAATCGCGGCGATGGCGTAAGAAGCATCTTCATCGTCAGCTTCGATAGCCGGCTGGGCTGCGATGATGGCCGAGACTCCGCAGATGGAGGAGCCGACAGCCAGCAGAGACGTTAGTTTGGGCTTCAGCCTAAAGGTGCGGCCCAGCACGTGCATGAAAGTGAGAGACAAGGTCAGCGCGACGGCAACCAGCAAGAGCGAGATGCTACCAAGATGAAGTATGTCGCCAAGTAGGAATCGCGATCCGAGCAGAACGATTCCGGCCTTGAGCCAGAATTCGTAGGTGGCTACACCGGCCTGAAAGACGCGCGGCACGCCTACGGTGTTGGCGATAATCAGCCCAATCACGATTGCCCAGAGGACGTATTCGATATTCGGAAACGTGACGTGATGCGCCTTGGTATAGGCGCCGATGGATTGCTCGGTGAACTACCCGCGCCCCTAAAGGGACGTGGCTTCTGAAGAGGAGCTGAGTTCACCAGACTCAGTATCCAGAAACGGATACTACGATAGCCAGGTCATGACATCTGCGGTTGACGCATCAGACCGCCGCTCTGTCGTTCACTGTTAAGTAGGGCTGAGGAAAGGCCCGGTGCGGTGAGTGCAAAAAGCCTGATTATCTTTGTCGAGATGAGGTCGGATTCCACGCGCGGTCACAGTGTGCGGATACGCATTACCTGCCTTCGGGCAGAGCATTTGGTTCAACGAAAGGAGCCGCATGGTCCTGGTTTACGTTTTGGACAACCACAAGCGTCCGCTCATGCCTACGACTCCGGTCATGGCAAGAATCCTTCTCAAACAGGGCAGAGCTAAGGTCGTTCGCAAGTTGCCCTTCACCATCAAGCTGCAGTACAACATCGTCGCTGCTCAAGTTGCCCCTCTGACTCTCGGGGTCGACACGGGCAGTTCGACACTCGGCAGCGCCGTTACCGACGACAAAGGCAATGTCCTCTATCTTTCGGAAGTCGCAATACGGAACGACATTGCCGAGAAGATGACGCGGCGCCGGGAATATCGGCGTAACCGCCGCTACCGGAAGACACGCTACCGCCTGCCAGGGTCAGAGAACCGGAAAAACAGCATCAAATCCGACCGGTTCTCTCCCACGATGAGAAGCAAGATCGATTCTCATCTCAAGGAGATCCGCTTCGTCGAGTCGATCCTTCCCATCAAAGCCACCATCCTCGAGACCGCCAGCTTCGATCCGCACGCTCTGAAGAATCCGGAAGTACTTGCCAATCCCCTTCTTTACCAACAAGGCATCAACTACGGCTTTGCGAACACCAAAGCATACGTCCTTGATCGGGACAGTTATACCTGCCAGCACTGCGCCGGCAAGTCCAAGGACAGGAGACTCCACGTCCACCACATTATCTTCCGGACCAACGGAGGATCGGACGAGGAAGAAAACCTGGTCACGCTCTGCAAGACTTGTCACGTTGAACTCCATGCTGGCTCGATCTCGCTGAAGCTCACTGGCAAAAAGAAGGGCCAGCTTCGTCATGCCACGCAGATGAACAGTATTCGAGTCCAACTGCTCAAGCGGCTGCCCGAGGCACGGGAAACGTTCGGCTATATCACCAAAGAGCACCGTCAGCTGTTTACCGACGTGAAGGATCACTCAGTCGACGCCGTCTTCATTGCCACTCAAGGCATGAAGCCAATCTTCAAGACTTCTCTGGTAATTCAAAAGAAGTGCGTCAGCGATGGAGACTATCGCCAGACCAGAGGGGCTCGTTCGGAAGAATGTATCCCGACAGGAAAAATCATGGGGTTTCGCAAGTTCGACGCGACTTTCTACCGCGGCGAGCGCTACTTCATCATGGGCCGTATGTCGACTGGATACGCCATCCTGATGAATATCGCGGGCGAAACCGTCAAACTTAAGCCCATCCCGAAACTCCATCTCATGGCGCGGGCTGCAGCAAGGAAATCTTGGATTATCTCTCAAAGAACCATGGCAAATGTCTGCTCATGACTCACTTCATTTTCGTCTACAAATACCGCAAACGGCTTTTGATCCGCCTCGGCGATCAAGTCAAGCGCCTTTTATGCGACATCGCAGACGAAAATGATTTTGAGATCGTCGAGATCGAAGTGGATAAGGACCACGTCCACCTCCTCACCCGATACAAGCCGTCGCAGTCGGTGCTCCAGGTCGCCCGTCTACTGAAACAGATATCCACCTTCAGACTATGGCGAACGGCCGGCAATCTACCATACCTGCGAAACAACTTCTGGAGGGAGCGAACCTTTTGGAGTGACGGATACTTTGCTTGCTCGATCGGCAATGCAAGTGCCGCAACGATCCAGAACTACATCAGAAACCAGGGCTGAATACCCGATGCTTACATCCGCTCCCCTCAAGGGAACCGGTTTTACGCACAAGGCTATAAATTTTCCGGCATAACCCACCGCGGCGAGCAGCAGTAAACCTGGAATCAGCGCGAAGATGCGGCCGCCCAGGTGGCTGGTTTCATCGAGGGCGCCGGAATGCGTCGAATTGGCAGCAGTAGCCATGTTGACCTCCTAGACGGTGCGAGTGCGGCTCGCTATAAAGCTTTGTCAGTGCGTGATCCAACCGCAGGAATTACCACCTGACGGGTGGAATGAGATTGAAGCGCACGAGGAGAGCGAGGATCAGAGCGAGCGCGACGGCATACACGTCGCGCGAAATGCCGCGGCGAGGTGCGGAGACTTCTGGCATGGTGATTCTCCGTTCAGATTGGTTAAGTTTGTGGCTGGGGCACTCCAGTTAGCGCTGAGTTTGCGGATGCCATATTGGCGTTCTTGAAGGAACGCCATGTAAAAGCACCGAATACGCACCGTTGACTGAAGAACGCTTACGTTGAGGAAAGGCCTTCTGCCGCGAGTTGAAGGGCGACTGCCGAGTTCCGCAAAGTCCAGCCCGCGATGAGCAGACTTGGCGCTGCGGTGGGCGCGGCGTCGCCGAGAGCGGCGAGGATGGTACATCGGACATCCTGATCAGGCTGGGCAGCCCGGGAGACGATGGCGCACGGGAAATCGGGAGGCAGGCCTTCTGCCAACCACTCTGCCGCGAGCATGCGCAAGTCCCGGCCAGGCATGTATACCACGCGCGTCGACTCCTCCCGTTGCGGCAGAGAAGACTGGCTGTGCGATTGCGCATGATGGCCAGTGGAGAAAACTACACTCGATGCGCTGTCACGGTCGGTGAGAGAGCAGGGAACAGCCGCGGCCGCAGCGAATGCAGCAGTGATCCCAGGAACCACTTCAAACGGGACACCAGCTTCAGTCAGCGCGGTCATTTCTTCGGTGACGCGACCAAAGATGAGCGGATCGCCGCTCTTGAGACGGACCACGCTGCAATGGGCACGAGCATTGTCGATCATCAGCGCGTTGATCTCCTGCTGGGTGATGTTCTTATAGCCGCAGCGCTTGCCGACGTTGAGGACTTCCGCCTGTGAGGCAAGGTCGAGAATCGCTTGCGGAACAAGATCGTCGTGAAGGACGAGGCTGGCGGACTGCAGTAGCCTCAGTGCCTTAACGGTGAGCAAGTCGGGATCGCCGGGTCCCGCTCCAACGAGATAAACTTTGCCGTTTTCCAAAGCGGATTTTCGACCGAGCGGAGCACGAGCCAGCTGGCGCGACGGACACGATTCCGATTCGCATAATTGTCTTTGTGCTAATTCGTGCAGGAGCAACTTGCGCTCTTCACCACGAGGATGGATCGCGAGAACTTCGCGTCGCAATCCTCCGAGATTCTGGAGCCAGGGGCCGAGGTCAGTGGGAAGCTGCGCGTCGATTTCGCGCCGTAAGCGTTGTGCAAGAGCCGGACTTTCTCCGGCAGTCGAAGTGGCGATCTGTAACTCGCCCCGGCTCACTACCGAGCCGAAAAAAAAGTCGCAGTGGGGGATGTCATCGACGCTATTGGTGAGGATGCCACGCTCGACGGCGAGCCGGTAAACCTCGGCGTTTACCGCGGGCGAATCAGTTGCAGCGATGACGACAAAGTTGCCATCAAGATCGGACGCTTCAAAGCATCGCTGAACCCATTCCAGCTTGCCTACAGCTGCTAGTTCCTGTACCTCAGGCTTGGCCTGGGGAGCGATAACTCGTAGTCGCAGGCCGGTCTTAAGCAAGCTGCCAATCTTCTCAAGTGCAACAGTACCCGCGCCTACCAGGAGGCCGGGTCGTCCGTCGAGTTTGAGAAAGACAGGTAGCAAGCTCATGGCTGACCTTACTCGGAGGCTCCGTGCGGCACGCGGCCCGTGGGGAGATCGCGCTCAACCGCGGCTAGAACTTCACCCGCGAGGCTGGCGCGCAATTCGTCATTGGTATGGCGCAAGAACCACGCGCGCAGATTCTCTTCTGGCTCGCGACTGCCGAGATAGCCGCGTAAGAGTCGTTCGATGGCGTCCGGAACGAGGGGAGCGGGGCAGCGATAACCGACGGGACGGGCGATAGCGGCATGCTGGCCAACCGATCCGCCCAGGCAGAAGTAATAAGCATCGGTGAGTTTGCCATCGTGCTTAATCTTCTTGCCTTCAATGCCGATGTCCGCGATCCAATGCTGGCCGCAACTATTAGGACACCCCGTGACGTGCAGACGGAGCTGCTGATCAAACTCGGGGACGCGCTCTTCAAGTTCTTCGACTAGCCAGCGCATGAATCCCTTGGTCTCAGTAATGGCCAGCTTGCAGAATTCGGTACCCGTGCAGGCAACCGCGCCACGCCAGAAAGAAGATCCATCCACGTGGAGGCCGACCTGATTCAGTTCTCGCGCGAGTTCAGCCGTCTTGTGATTGGGGATGTCGATGAAGAGCAGATTTTGTGAAACGGTAGCGCGCAGTGCGCCACTGCCGAAACGCTCCGCAAGGTCGGCGGCGGCTTCGAGTTGTTCGCCGGTCAGGCGGCCACGTAGAACGGATGCTCCCACATAACTGAGGCCGGGCTGGCGCTGCGGATGAATGCCGGCATGGTCGCGAAAGACGTCATTGGGCACCTGCTCCGGCACGCCAGGCAGCAACTTGAAGTCGAGTCGCGACTGCAATTCGGCGAGAAAGCTGTCGGCGGTCCAGCCTTCCTTCATAAAGAGATATTTGAGGCGGGCTCTATCGCGGCTTTCACGGAGACCTTGCTGGTCGCGGAAGATCTCTGCCACCGCACGGGCCACGCGAACGGCCTGATCGGGAAGGATGAAGGCGTTAAGGCGCACGGCTAAATGCGGTTCATTAGACAAGCCTCCACCGACACGGAGCGAGAAGCCGACTACACCGTCGTCGCGCTTAACCGGGGTTAGCCCGATGTCATTGATTTCTGGATAGGTGCACCACGAGGGGCAACCTGTCGCAGAGATTTTGAACTTGCGCGGAAGATTGAAGAAATCCGGATTGGCAGTCAGAAGGTGCGCAATCTCAATTGCGATGGGTGAAGCGTCGATGATTTCATCAGCAGCAATGCCTGCCAGCGGGCATCCGGTTACATTGCGGTTCACGTCGCCGCAGGCTCCCTTGGGGGAGAGGCCGATGGCATCAAGAGCGTCGACAACCTCGGGAAGGGATTCAATTGTGAGCCAGTGCAATTGGATATTCTGGCGAACTGTGATGTCCGCGAGGTTGCGCGCATATTTACGGGTAAGTCCACCAATAGCACGCAGTTGACTAGCGGACAGGATGCCGTTGGGAATGCCGATGCGCATCATGAAGTATTCCGTGGCAAGGCCTTCGCCGCCTTTGCCGCCGGTGACACCGACTCCATCTCCCTGGGTGTAGACGCCCCACCATTTGAAGTAGAAGGAGGCCCATTCCGGCACAACACTTGAGCGTCCTTGACGGGCGAACTCACGCACCTCGTTGAAAGCGTCCCAAGGATTCTTGGCCAGCTTAAGTCGTTCGGAGCGTTGAGCTTTAGTTTCTTTTTCCGGAGCAGATTGAGCCATTTTCCCTCGGCATCTTGATCGATTTGAGCGTGTGCGTGGATAAAGCAGAACGCCCGCGACAGCTTGGCTGTATCGCGGGCGCCCGGAAACTTGGCAGTTCTAACTATCTTTCAGTCAGGTCACCTGATGCGCGCGATCACATAGTCAAGCGGCGACAACAGGAGAAATCTAGCATAAGCAGATCATAGGGATAGAAATCTGCAAATGCAACTTATGCACACGGTTTACCAGTCAAGGCAGGGAGGCAGATTAAAGAATATTTTCTCTGTAATTGATTGCAGGCGAAGAAGTAAGGGGATTTTTGAACAGGAGGGGCTTTGACAAAGGCAGAAATTCGCGCGAACCTAAGCGAAGAAAAGGCGAAAGTAGGCCCTCCGCCCATGTCAGCCGCTGCAACGCTACGACTTCAAATCGAACAGGCCCTCGAAAGCCGTTTTCCCGCCGCACTGTCTCCGTCGCCGCGAACGATTCGAGATGTTGCTGCAACGGGAATTGAAGAAGTGGATCGGTTGTTGGATGGAGGACTCCCGATAGGCGCGATCAGTGAGATAACGGGGCCGTCATCATCAGGCAGAACAACCCTCACGCTGAAGTTTGTGGCGCAACGCACGCTGGAGGAGCGCGTTTGTGTCTGGGTCGATGTAAACGACGCCCTCGATCCGGAGTCGGCAGCGGCTAATGGCGTTAACTTGAAGCATTTGCTTTGGGTGAGGTGCTGCGACGACCAGGCACGAGCAAATTCTGATGAAAAACCAAGTGAATCATGGCAAGGACCTAGCCAAAGCTCAAGGCAAAGAACAAAACCGTGGACACGATTGGACCAGGCACTGCGTGCGACCGATCTTCTGTTGCAGGCAGGTGGGTTCGCCGTAATCGTGCTTGATTTGGGAGATACGACACCAGAAAATGGCCGGCGCATTCCGCTGGCCACCTGGTTTCGATTCCGGCAGGCAGCTGATCGAACGCGATGCAGCCTGGTTGTGCTGGGCAAAACCAAGTACGCGCAGTCGAGCGCGGCACTTGCTGTGGAGTGTGCACCTCTGCAGCCCGAGGTTGCAGGTGGAACTGTCTTGAAGGGGTTCCGATTCGAAGTGCAGCGTGGCCGTGAACGGTTTACTCCGATTAACGTGAGTGGACGTAAACCTCCTGTGTCGAGCTGGTCGGCAACGAGCGCCTGGGATGCGGAGAAACGTGCATGAGCCTCAAAGCGATAAGGCGAGCGGCATACTTATGTGTTCATGCGGCGGAATTTCCTGCGCAAGCTTTGCTGCGTCTCCAGCCTGATATGCAGGCAGAGCCGGCGGTCGTGCTGGAGGGGCAAGCGCCGCAGGAGTTTGTCTGTTCCATGAATAGACATGCACAGCGCAAGGGCGTTGTGCATGGCATGACGCGTCTGGACGTGGAAGGTATCGGTGGGCTCCGGTTGGTGGCGCGATCCACGGAGACTGAGGCTGCAGCGCGCGCCGTGATGCTGGAGTGCGTGGCGCGATTTTCTCCGCGCATCGAGGATGCAAGCGAGGGAACAGCATGTAGCCTGGTGCTCGATATTACAGGCACGGAACGACTGTTTGGGCCGCCGTCACATTTGGCTGAGCGAGTGCGTACGACATTGTCGGGAGCGGGATTTCAGACTTCGATTGCCGTAAGCGCGAATTTTGAAGCTGCGCGCATCAAGGCGGCTGCCACACGTGGAATTTCTTTGATCGCAGAAGGCGACGAAGCGCGCGCCTTGGAGAAACTTCCCCTGGCTATGTTGGGATTATCGAATGAGCACGGCGAGACCTTTGCGCTTTGGGGCATTCGAACATTAGGGGAGCTAGCGGCGCTGCCTGAGGTGGACCTGATAACCCGACTTGGGCAAGATGCACGCGTGGCCCGCGAACGGGCGTGCGGCGTTTCAACGCACATGTTTCAGCCCATCGAAGGCGAGTTCGCACTAAAGGAGTTTTGCGCATTCGATACACCAGTTGAGCAATTGGACTCATTGTTGTTTATGGGTGCGCGCATGATCGATTCACTGGTAGCGCGTGCCGCAGGCAGGGCACTTTTGCTGGCGTCCATCACTGTGCGCATGCAACTTGAGGGAAACAAAACTCATGAACGCGTATTGCGGTCCGCAATACCCTCTGGAGATCGCAAGTTTTTATTGAAGCTACTGCAATTGGAGATTGGCACACATCCACCGCAGGCTGCCGTCATGGCTCTGGAATTGGAGGCAGAAGCAGGACAAGCCCATACCGTGCAACTTGGCTTGTTTGCGCCACAGACACCGGAGCCTTCGCGACTCGATGTAACGCTGGCACGTCTGAGATCAATCGTCGGCGAGGATCGGGTGGGGGCGCCGGTGCTCGATGATTCACATCGACCGGACAGCTTCAGCATGGGGGCATTGACGATTGGGGGCAATGCCTTTCAGCGCGAGTCGGAAGGTCCGCGCATGGCTTTGCGGCGTATGCGTCCACCATTGCCGGTTCGAGTCGCGATACAGGAGATGAAGCCTGCAGCCTTTCGCGATGCCGAAAATCGTTTTGAGATAAGTGCTGCCTATGGTCCATGGAGAAGCAGTGGTTGTTGGTGGTCGAAGAATGAGTGGGAGGTAGAAGAGTGGGATGTGCTCGCTACGCGGGAGAACGATACATCTGTTGCCTGCCTCCTGGTATGTGATTGTGCTCGCAATGAATGGCGCTTGGAGGCGTTCTTTGATTGACGCTCACTCCAAAGACGAGGACAAGTTCAGCAGACCTAAGGATGCAGAATATGTTGAGCTGCACGCAGCGAGTGCCTTTAGTTTTCTTGCTGGAGCCTCACAGCCAGACGTCATGATTGAGCGCGGCGCAGAACTGGAAATGCCTGCCATGGCGTTAGCTGATCGCAATGGCTTGTATGGCGTAGCTCGATTTCACACCGCAGCAACTAAATGCGGTGTAAAAGCCCACATCGGCGCAGAGATTGCAGTCTCATCCTATGGCAGCAGGCTCACGCCGTCCTCGTGGTTGCCTCATCAATATCCCGATGAACCGCCGCGTATCGTGCTTCTGTGCGCATCTCGGGTCGGCTATCAGAATCTCTGCCAACTCATTACGCGATTCAAGATGAGAGAAGCGACGAAGGCTGAGGGGGCTGCGACCTTTGATGATTTGGAGGAATTCTCGGCGGGGTTAATTTGCCTAACAGGAGGCGATGAGGGTCCGATGGCTTCATCTCTCGCCCGCGACGGAATGCACGAAACGCGACGACATCTAGATCGACTGGCCAGTATTTATGGTCGCGGTAATTTGTATGTGGAGTTGCAGCGTCATAATTTGCGAGATGAAGAATGCAGAAATCAATCGCTACTCGATCTTGCGTCGACTCTCAATTTGCCGGTGATCGCAACCAACGGTGTGCGCTATGCAACTGAAAAAGATCGCGAGATGCTGGATGTCTTCACGACGATTCGGCATCATACGACACTCGATCGGGCAGGTAGACTGCTGACGCAAAACGCTGCACGCTCATTATGCAGAGCGCGTGAAATGGTCCAGCGTTTTCGCGACATTCCGGAAGCGATTGCCAATACGCGTATCGTCAGCGACCGGCTGGAATTTACGCTAAGCGATCTGGGCTATGAGTTTCCCCACTACCCACTGCCGGGCGGCGAGACAATGGACAGCTTTCTTGAGAAGCGCGTTGAGGAGGGGATTCGCAAGCGCTATGGCTCCCGCATCAAGCGAAATCTGATAGATAAAGCCCGAGCGCAGGCGCGGCACGAACTTGGGCTGATCGCCAAGCTGGGTTTTGCTGGATACTTTCTGATTGTCTGGGACATTATTCGTTATTGCCAATGGAATGGATTTCTCGTGCAGGGGCGAGGCTCCGCCGCTAACTCCGTAGTTTGCTATGCACTCGAAATTACGGCAGTCGATCCTATAGGAATGGAATTGCTCTTCGAGCGATTTCTGAACGAGAACCGCGGTGAGTGGCCCGATATCGATCTGGACCTTCCATCAGGGGATCATCGCGAACAAGTTATACAGTATGTTTACGAACGCTATGGTGCACTTGGCTCGGCAATGACGGCTGACGTGATCAGTTATCGAAGCCGATCAGCCGCGCGCGAAGTAGGCAATGCGCTGGGCTTTGAGGAGGAGCAGATAAGGCGCCTTTCAAGCCTGGCAGGTAACTGGGAGTGGCGCGGCGCGAATGACACGATAGCTCATTACTTTGCGCAGGCCGGATTTGATATTCGTCATCCACGCATTGCGCACTATCTCGATCTTTGCGTTCGTATGCAGGAGTTACCCCGGCATCTTGGACAACATTCTGGTGGCATGGTGATTTGTGCAGGGATGCTCAATCGCGTGGTGCCGATTGAGCGTGCGTCTATGCCGGGCCGAACAGTAGTGCAGTGGGATAAAGAAGACTGTGCGGACCTTGGCCTCATCAAGGTCGACTTACTCGGGCTGGGGATGATGGCCGTGCTGAAAGACTCGATCGAGCTGATTCCGCGCCACTACGGCAAACATGTAGACATAGCGGCGCTGCCTGAAGACCCACTTGTATACGAGACGCTGCGGAAGGCTGACACGGTGGGTATGTTCCAGGTAGAAAGCCGTGCGCAGATGGCCTCTATTCCACATAATGCGCCTACACGTTTTTATGACATTGTCGTGCAGGTGGCAATCATTCGTCCGGGTCCAATTGTAGGGAAGATGATGCACCCTTACATGCGCCGGCGCCAGGGCAAGGAGGAAGTTAGTTATCCGCATCCATCTTTAGAATCGGTGCTTAAGCGCACTTTAGGCGTACCGCTGTTTCAGGAACAGTTGTTGCGTATGGCGATGGTAGTGGCGAGCTTTTCTGGTGCTGAAGCTGAGGAGTTACGACGCGCTGTGGGCATGCGCCGTTCGATGCAACGTATGAAAGATCTTGAGGTCCGCCTGCGTGCCGGCATGACGCGTAACGGGATTGATCCTGAGGCTCAGGACCATATCGTACAGAGTGTCGCATCCTTTGCGATGTATGGCTTTCCGGAATCCCATGCGGCGAGCTTTGCATTGATTGCATATGCTTCGGCTTACCTCAAGGTGCATTTTCTTGCTGCTTTCACTTGTGGATTGCTCAACAACCAGCCGATGGGATTTTATGCGCCTGCTGTGCTCATTAAAGATGCGCAACGTCATGGGTTGCGCGTTCGGCCTATTGATGTGCTACGGTCGGAATGGCTGTGCACTTTAGAGTCGGAACTTGATGGCTCACTCTCTCTCCGCATTGGCCTCAATTACGCGAAAGGTCTGCGGCAATCATCAGCTGAGGCACTTCTGACAGCGCGCAATGAGCATGGAACTTTTAGATCAATAGATGATCTTGTGCAGCGAGTTACCGTCCTCAACCGCAAAGAAATGGTTACATTGGCGCGCATAGGTGCTCTGAATTCTCTTGAAGACGTTCAGCATCGTCGCGACGCATTGTGGCAAGTGGAGCAGGCAGGACGGCGAGTTGGTCCCTTATTGCGCGAAGTCACAAGCAAGTGCGCAGACGATGCAATGCCATTGAGAAAGATGACGACGGATGAGCGGCTTATCGCAGACTACGCAGGTACAGGTCTGACGACCGGGCCTCATCCTATTTCTTATCATCGCGCCAAATTCCGCCAGATGGGGATTATTGCGGCCGAAGATCTAGCTCAGCGTGAAAATCATCAGTTTATTCGTGTAGTCGGGTGCGTAGTTGCACGTCAAAGGCCGGGAACAGCTAAAGGCTTTGTCTTTCTTTCGCTGGAAGACGAAACGGGAATTGCCAATGTTATTCTCACTCCGGATATCTTTGAACAGAATCGAGTCGTAGTCACCCGCAGCCGCTTCCTACACGTGGAGGGTACGCTGCAGCAGCAGGGCGGTGTGATTCATGTTAAAGCACAGCGTATATGCTCGATTGAAATAACGAAGGCCGATATGCGATCCCATGATTTTCATTGATGACGGTACACGGGTTACCCATTGAGAAGTAATCCTGTGCAAGCACGCGTTCAATTGTTCAGCAACTTGGGTGCTGTCCCTCTTGCGGTCGACCGCCGACGTTGAGCAGGTTGCCCTGATATCTTCAGGATCACCTTTTAGGCGCCGGAATGGCGTTTTCAAGCTCTATGACTGAACGAACAGGCGACCTCGTATAGTCGTCGGCACATCCAAGTTTTGCAGAATCGGCGAATGTTTGTCCTATCGCGTTGAGACATTTCAGGTACGGAGCGATGGTCGGGCCACACAGAATGCCTCTACGAGTTGCCGATTTTGAAACGGCGGACGCTTTCAATTTCCAGTTGACTTCCCCTGTAGGGTTCTTTATATGTTCTTGAGCAGGACTAATCGGCAAAAAACATGCGACATTTGACGCAAGATGTAGCACAATCAAGAATCCCGCATCTCAATACGGAATCCGTCGACAACATCCTTTCGATTCACGCAGAATTCATACCGCCCGATAAGACTGCCGTTCGGGTTCAATGACTTGTTGACGTTCGACTCCGCCCTGTCGGGACTTGGCGCGTATTCACGCTGATTCGAACCCTGGCAGGTTTGAGAATTCTGAGTTGGCCTGGAGGCAGGCTCAGTTGAAGACGACCAGGCGATTGCAGGTGAGAGAATTGACAACTGAACGACCATTCCCCGCGAGATCTACTTTCTGCCCGATCTGAGTCATCCAGTTGCATTGAATCTGACCCGAAGTTATTCCGTTCATTCTCCATATTTGAAGAGTATGAGGTGAAGTATGCCCGATGTCGCTGATGATAAATCCGTTGTGTCTCCAGGCCTTGGAAATACTTTGACATGGGCAGAACAGAACCTACGGAATTGCGAAGCAAGACCGACTGCAAGACCGACTGGGCGGCTATTCAGAGGCTTGCGCTTTCTGCAGATCAGCCTGATCGTCTACGTCGCAGGATACGCGAGTGCGCAAGATGTGACCACGTGGCACTATGACAACGCACGCAGCGGCGTTCAACCCAATGAGACGATATTGACTCCTGCGAACGTTAATTATTCGACATTCGGCAAGGTTTTCAGTTTTCCGGTTGTCGGGGACGTCTATGCTCAGCCCCTGTATCTAAGTCAGTACCCTATGTCCGATGGGAAGCTTCACAACGTCATCATTATTGCCACGGCTCAAGACAATGTTTATGCCTTCGATGCCGACGGTAACAATCCTTCGCAAGGCTACCTTTGGCACCAATCGATGCTCGGATCCGGAGAAACATGGGTGTCATATACCGATGTGAACGTGACGGATATCAAGCCGAATATCGGCATCACTGGAACTCCGGTGATCGATCGCGCCGGTGGAACGATCTATTTAGTGGCAAAGTCCAAGACTGCGAGTGGGACTATCCAGTTTTATCAACGCCTCCACGCCCTCAACATTGCAGATGGAACTGAAAAGCTGAATGGTCCCACCAAAATTGCTGCGACAGTACCGGGACTCGGCGATTCAGGAACAACGGTATCATTCAGCCCGCTGCTTAATAACCAAAGACCCGCGCTTTTGCTCGCGCCCACGCCTGGTGTCGGAAGCGAGAACTCAATCTTTATTGGCTTTGCTTCCCATGGAGATCTTGGTCACTATCATGGCTGGTTCATGGCCTATGACGCAGCCAATATCGCGAATCAGAATGGCGCATGGGCCGTCACTCCAAACGGAAACGATGGCGGCATCTGGATGAGCGGAGGTGGTCCTTCGTCCGACAGCAACGGCAATATTTTCACCGGAACCGGGAATGGAACGTTCGACGCAAATACCAATGGCCCAGACTATGGCGACAGTGCGGTCCATCTGACGTTGAGTAAATCGGGACTCGCGGTCGCGGATTACTTCACACCCGGCGATCAACTTCGCCTTTCGAATTTAGACAACGACATGGGCATCAGCGCTGTAACTCTGCTACCGGTTCAAGGTGGTTCGTTGCCTCACTTAGCGGTGACTGCTGACAAAAGCGGGACAATCTACCTGCTGAATCTCGACAACATGGACCGATATATCACGCCAGGCGATAGCTCCGTTCAGGACTTCGCAGATAGCGGCTTCACAATACACAATAGCTTCGCCTTCTTTAACAACAAGTTATATCTCGGTGTTGACGGCGGCCCAATGGAAGCATGGACCTTTAATCCTCAAACGGAACTGTTCGCAACGACTCCGACAAAGTCGAGTGGTACATATGGATGCAACGGTTGCAGTGGTGCTGGTGGCACGCCGAGTGTCTCCGCCAACGGCACGAACAACGGCATTGTCTGGATGATACAAAATAGCGCTTACTACAATGGTCCGGCAATCTTGCACGCGTTCTTGGCGTCCAATGTCGCCACCGAACTCTATAATAGTTCGCAAGCGGCCAATGGGCGCGACGCGGCTGGCCAAGCAACAAAGTTCACTACCCCCACGATCGCCAATGGGCGTGTCTATATTGGTGGCCGAAACGCCGTCACCGTCTACGGGTTGCTCAGTACCACCGCTCCGCTTACGGCCACGCCTGTATTCTCTCCGCCTCAAGGAACTTACACGAGCACGCAAACCGTCAAAATTACAGACAGCACCTCCAACGCCTCGATCTATTACACGACAGATGGTGACCCTGCTACGACGGAGTCAACTCTCTACTCGGGGCCCATCCAGGTCTCGGCCTCAGAGACGATCGAAGCTGTAGCGATTGCTCCCGGAATGTCCCAGAGCGGTAATGCGTCGGCGACTTACACGATCAACCCCTCAACCGCTCCGACGCAAACCCAAGTGTCGCTTGCGGCGTCGGCAAACACAATCGGCATCTTCACAGATGGCACCAAAGTCAATTCGAGCGGGATCAATAGTGCAGGTAACGCGTATTCGGCAAGCCACCTGGGCAAATCGCTAACCTATGGCGGAATCACTTACGATTTCGGGACGCCTAATCAGAACGATGTCGTCCGTGGCAGCAAAGTCATTACGTTGCCGGCCGGTAAGTACAGCTCTCTGAAGATTCTAGGTCTTGCGGTGACTGCGAATACCCGTTCCCTTACGTTCACCGTAACTTACACAGACGGAACTACAAGCAAGTTTGTGCAGAGCGTGAGTGATTGGATCACACCACAGAAGTATGCAGGAGAGTCAATCGCACTGATCACTCCGTATCGCGACACGAACTCCGGCGGACACGACAGCCAGAGTTGCGATCTCTACCAATATACGTTCACCTTAAACAGTGCGAAGACGGTAAAAAGCTTGACGATGCCGTCGAGTTCCAACGCAGTTCTGGTCGCTGCTACGCTCTTAACCGGCAACTGATCTAGACGCGATGTAGACGCCTTCAACCAGGGAACGAACAACCCGAATCTACCCATATTACTCAACGGGGGGCTTAGCGGCCCCTCCGTTGTTTGTGGAGGCGTGCGGATTACGCGATGAAACGAGTTGAGCAATTGTTCCATCTGCTTGAATCGAACGGGTGCACCTTTTTAGTTAAGAGCAATTTCGCGCTCACGCTCACAATGATCGCCTGTCCGCAAGTTACGATTGTAGATAGGTTTACCGGCAGTCGAGATTAGTGCCCAGCCAATATTCGATTTGTCAGACGACGCGACCATGCTTGGGCAGGGTGGACGCATCTAAGATGGCTGTTAATAGCATCTGGTCGAAAGGACGGAAAATGGCGTACGGCATCTTCGTGGGGTTATCGACAATCGATATCGTCTACGGCGTGGATTCTTTTCCTCGCGAGAACTCTAAAATACTTGCAAAGAGCCAAGACATTTTTGTTGGCGGCCCAGCCACAAATGCATCCATTACGTTCGCACAACTCGGCGGGAACGCCACTCTTGCGACTGTCATTGGCAAGCATGGCCTGGCAGGCTTCATCCGTGATGAACTGGAAAAATATTCGGTGCAAGGGATCGATCTTAGTTCCAGCTTCCAAGAGCCCCCTGCGCTATCGTCGGTGATGGTCGATGGAACTGGACAACGCAACGTGGTTTCAATCAACGCAACGCGAGTCCTATCTCGCATGGCCGAGATCGATCAGAGGCCGTTTGAGAAAGCCAAAATCTTGCTCGTAGACGGACACTATATGCAGGCATCGCAAGACTGGGCAAAAAACGCGAAAATGCGCGGAGTGCCAGTCGTATTGGATGCTGGCAGCTGGAAGACCGGGACGGAAGAACTCCTCAAAAACGTGACCACAACGATTTGTTCAGCCGACTTTATGCCTCCGGGCTGCAGCACGGAAGAGGAAGTCTTCAAGTACCTGCAAGGATCGGGAGTGAAAAATATTGTAGTCACACGCGGGTCGGAACCGATTCGGTTTAGCTCGGGACTTATTACGGGAACCATGCAAGTGCCGAAAGTGGACGTTGTGGATACGATGGGAGCCGGTGATATCTTTCATGGCGCCTTTTGCTACTACGCTGCCAGCGGGCTTGGCTTCGTCGAGGCATTAGGAGAGGCGACCACCGTTGCTTCGGAATCCTGCCGTTTTCGTGGAACGAGGGAATGGGCGAAGACCGCCTAAGATAGTCACCAACTCGAACGTCATAGAGTCACCCAAGCTGTTGGGCTATAAACGAGTATTCTTCTCAGACTTTCGTCCGCCGATACTAATCGGTGGTGTATCGGATCTCGAGGCTACGGATGCGGAAACAAGAATATGTCAACACCACCCCGATTAAAACAAGCAAACCAAGGGTGGCAATCCACGCCGATACCGGCTCGGTCTCGACGGTCAGAAGTGCAAAGATGCCTTCCCCCGGAACGGTGACGGGCATCAGGTGCCGGAGATACGAGGCGACGCTGAGTTTTTGAAGTAAAGAGGGAAGCACCGGATTGATCGCTTCCCACCCTAAAACAAGCATTGCGGCCGGAGTCGGATTTCTGAACATCATGCTCAAGAGAAGAAAGACGGCTCCGTATCCGAGGCAGGCCAGGACTACGATACCTAGATAAGCTTCCAACTGTCCGAAGCCTGCGCCATTCAAGGCGTAGTCGCGCCCCGCTGAGCCGTAGGGCAAGTACATGAGGACGAAGTCGGCGATGATCGCTCCTCCAAACAGAACTATCGCACTGATCGATCCGGCTGCAAACTTTGCCAGGAGCAGAAGCTCACGTCGCACCGGCGATAAGAGATAGAAGTGAAGACTGCGCTCGATCATTTCTCCGCGAATCAGGCGGGAGAAAATTCCAAGACATCCAAAGAACACGCCGAGTCGAATGTAATAGAACTGAACGATGCCGGCCAAAACGTAGGTATCCTCGCTCATGGTGAAGTGTATGTGTGCAGCGAAAACCAAACGGAGGAGAATGATCAAGGTGGGAATAAACGCGAGAACATAAATCCAAGCCGCTCTCCAAGAAAGAAGATTTCTTCTCACCTCGATGCGGGTCAGTCTCTCCGCCTGTATCCACCACAACCTCCACGGCTGTTGCATCAGATTGGCGCGAATCATGGTTGCTCTTGATGGCATTAGGAAGCACTCCCGTCTGAGCCGATCAGATATTGATAGATTGCGTTGGCATCATCATCGGCTGGCGCCACGGCATCAATCTTAACGATTCCTTCCGCTGCGATGCCGTTCAGCACCGAATAGAATTGGTCGATATCTCCTGTGCGCAGGAATACCCCTTTTCCATCCGCATGCAGTCTTGCTTCGACACAATGATTGATGGAGAACATCCTCGACGCCAGGACTTGAGGATGATCGCAGCGCACGAGAACCTGCATAGGTTTATCGCGCACCTCCTGGCGAACCTGGTGAATATTGCCTTCGGCAATCAGGTAGCCGCCGGTGATCAGCACCACCCGATCGGAGATCCGATCGACCTCGTCTAGAATGTGGCTTGAGATCACGAGATGCATGCCCTGCTTGCCAAGCTCTTGAAATAGCGCGAGCGATTCGGCGCGGGCCATCGGGTCCAGTCCATTCAGAGGTTCATCGAGGACCAGCACGCGGGGGTGGTGAGCAATCGCCTGGGCCAGCCGAATTTTTTGACGCATTCCCTTGCTGTAGCCCGCGATTTGACGGCCCGCCGCATCGCCTAGTTGAACGCGCTCGATAGCCTCGACGGTCAGCCTAAACGCTTCATCCTCGCGTATGCCATGCAACATGAGACTGTCAAATACGAACTGCCATCCGACGATGCCGCGCGGGAAGGAATCGAACTGGGTGCAATAGCCCACGTTGCGAAAGAACTCAGTTGCGTCCTTCGGCGAAATTCCAAGCACTGAAATATGTCCGCTCGATGGTTGAACCAGTCCAGTCATGAGGTTCATGAGGGTTGTCTTTCCTGAACCATTCGGACCCACTAAGGTCGTCACTCCAGGAGGAATGGAGAGCGTGATCCTATTCACGCCCAGCACTTCACCATAGAACTTCGACACATCCTCGAAGATGATCCTGTCGTTCATCCTCGGACCACCTCTCTGGCGCGGATGCGTGCATTCAGCATGGCAAAGCAAATGACGCACTCAATGGCGAGCATCGAGACGATCGCGCCGGTAGGCAGAAATTGCTCTTTCCAGAACAGGTCGGGTGCTCCAAGCAAGCGCTGCCATAAAAGAGACATAATGACAGGAAGATTGAGCAGTGCTCCCCACTTTGTGCGGAGCACCGCACTCACAATACCGCCCACTCCCGCGGGCACGAACACGGCCGCAAAGATAATGCCGGTTGCTACCACTCTCCACTTAACCCACGAAGACAGAGCCAATCCTAGAATCGAAAGGAATGTGATCCAAAGGACGGCACCGACAAGGAGGCCTTCAGCTATGCGAAGGTTGCCGAGCGCCCACGATTGAGGAGAGGAATAACCCTGATAAGCGAAGAGCAACAGAGATGGGAACCATGTTATAGCGGAAAGAGACGCAAACATCGCAACGAATTTTCCGAAAACATAACCGAAACGTGAGATGGGATGGCTCAAAAGAATTGGCAGGGCATTGTCCGCCAGGTCGAAGGTGATCAAGCGGGGCGCGATCCATGCTGTAATCACGAGCGCGATCCAGGATTGGATTTCGAGGACAGTCAGGAAGTATCGTGCATCGATTGCAGCGAAATTGGGATTGCCTTTGACGATGAGCGCACGCGCGATGGGATTATTCGCGAGATAAATGCCGACCATGAAAACGATGAAAGGCAGAAGTGACAGTGTGAAGAGCGCCACGGTAATCTTTGACGACCACGCTTCGGCAAATGCGTAGCGAGCGAGCACGTAGACGCGGCTCCACAGTGGTGTAGTTTGGCCGGTGTAGGCGCGGTAGTTGTGCTTAAAGACTGACATTGGCTGGCCGCCCTGGTTCGTTGTCCATCGCTCTAAGGAAGATGTCTTCGAGGGAATCGCGTCGCTGGTTCATGCGGCGAATTTGCACTCCCTGTTCTGACGCAATGACATAGAGATCGCGTGCTTCGATATGGTCCGGCATGACGAGCTTGATGCGACCTCCGGGATAGCACGCACACTCGCAACCTAGACCTCGAACGCTGACAGAAAAACGCTCCGTTGCGCCCACGGTTTCAAGCTCCATGAAGTTCCGATTAGAACGGCGCTCTTCTTCGATGTTGCAAAGAGCGGCGATGCGCCCGTTCTTGAGAATCAGGACTTCGTCGCAGGTCTCGTCGATATCGCGCAACAGATGCGAAGAGATCAGAAGTTTAATGTCTCCTTCATTCCGAATTTCTTTGACCACCTGGATCATTCGCTGACGGGCTATGGGATCGAGACCGTTTGTCGGCTCATCCAATATGAGTAACTTCGGACCGTGAACGAGCGCCTGGGCGAGCTTGATAAGCTGCTTCATTCCCAGTGAGTATGTGTTGACCTTGCGATACCTGACTTCACCAAGGCCTACATAGAAGAGCGCCTCGTGGGCACGTTCCAGGGCCACTCCTGACGGCAAGCCGGCAAGCTCACCCATGTACCGGACAAAACGCACGCCGCTCATATTTCCAATGAAGGAATCATTCTCGGGCATGTAACCAATACCCTGCCGGATCTGAGCTCTCTCGCGGTAGACATCGAGACCAAGCACGCGGGCGGAGCCCTTGGACGGCTGATGAAATCCGAGCAAGGTATTGATCAAAGTGGATTTTCCCGCGCCGTTGGGGCCGAGCAAACCGATCGCATTTCCCCTGAGTTCGCCAGTGAGACCGTTCAGCACATTGCGGGTGCCGAGTCGGACCTCCAAGCCGTTGAGATCGACGATGCCCATGTTACTCCACTACGGTTTGCGATACAGATTTGTTCCTCGAGTTTAGAAGTCTTCCGAGGGTTAGAAAATCAAATCCAAAGAGCCGACTGTCGCTTGCCACTTCGATACGGCTGTCTTTACCCCAGGCGCAGATCGCAGTGGGCCTGGAATCAGCGGCCAGCTGCCGGATGGCATTGGCGGACTCTCCGCTGAACTGCGTGAGGAGGGGTGTCAAGACCGGACTGAGGTTTTGATATGCGATTGCCGAATAATTCTCGTTAGCGTCTTTGGGGAGTAGAGCCCTGAATGCCGCGGAATGAGCAAGGGAGTCGCCGCTTGCTTTCGTTTGGAGTGCCTGGATGAGCAGAGCGCGACTTGGTGCCACGATCATGAAGCCATCCGTGAACGTGTATTGGGCGACAGTAACTCCGCTTGTAAGATCGCGGACTGCATAGAAGCGCTGATCGTTTATTTGAGTCGGCTCGATTGTGATGTCATGCGCGCGCGGATCGTGCGCTTGATTGTGAATGGCTTTTGTCAATTGCTCGAGAGTCTGTTCGAGTCGCTGTGAGGCGTGTACTTCTATGACTGCTTTCCACGAAGGTGTGGGCAGAACAGGTCCGTCGAGCGAAATCAGAAAATCTCCACCCAGACTCGCCGCCAGGTCGTCGCGGACATTGATTTGAAGCTTCGTGTCAACCTCACTCCAATCCACGGACTTTCCAGTATCGGCGGAGGCCATCGACATGAGGTCGTCGGCTATGTCTTTTGGTTCCTTTGAAAGAACGGCCAGCGCGATCGTAGCATTCGGCGAAACAAAGTCGAGCGAACCAATGGGCGCTGGAGGGGCAAGCCACGACGCAACGCGCTGCCTGGTTCCGGAGAACTGCAGATTCAAGTGATTCTCAGGGACGCCATTGACTTCACGGTGCTCAGCGATCAGATAACTCACGTCGTTCAGGCCGCTGTTCTGGATTGCGGCTGCGCCCCGATGCTGTGCATGAATCGAAGTGGTTTTGTTAGCTAACACTTGATGAAGGTCCGCCGCCAGGATGATTCCGGCACCGCGACTGTATGCCGAAGTGATCTGCTTTCCGAAGTCTCCGGTAGCGAAGCCGCTTGCACCCGCATTGAGCTGCGCATCCAACTGCTTCAACGTGGAGATGCTGTTTGAGAAAACAACTTCGTGCGGACGAACGAGTGCATATCCACCGTTTTGCTTTCCGCCGGCGTCCGCTGCACTGGCTAGGGATAGCTCATCAAAAACGGTGAGCTTGCCACCAGATGTTGAGTAAAATTGTTGATTCAGCAGTTCGCTCAAGCCGCTCCGCTGCACATCGGCGAGGACGGCGAACCCCGGTTGGTCATTCTGCCTGACTCCGACGATTACGACTTCGTCGCCCAGGTATTGACTTATTGTCCGAATCTTGTCGACGAGCGAATCCAACTCTTCGCTGTTGCGGCCTGGCCCGCGGTCCCACCATTGCTGAAGCTCGGGACTCTGCTTCATCTGATCGTGAAAGATCGTGTTTGCCTCACTCAAGAAGTCACCGAGATTGGGAATGCTGGCGTAAAACAAGGTGTTCGCGGGAATGCGATCCAGCAGATCACTGGTATATCGGGGCTGCGGAAAGGGAATCTGGCCAATTTTATGCTCGACCGCGGCGAACGCTGCCAGCAGCGGCAAATACTTCTCGCGATCGTGGCTCCAGGCGATTTGCTGCTCGAAGGGGGCAGGGCTCAGGTTGTCACTTGTGGCGACTTGCTCGCCGGCATGCAGCCATGAATCCACGCCCGCATGCGCTACCTGCACTGTGCCCTGCAATACCGCGACGCGTGAGCCCTTGATTCCTGAATTGACCGAGAATACAGTCCCGGTCACCGCGACTTGGCAATCGGGTGTTGTCACGTACAAGTGGCCAGAGGTGCGCTTGGCAGCTTGCACGATGACCGCTCCATTGTCGAGCGAGATGGTCATGTTATGACCACGCGCTCCGACGGCCAGGTCGCCCCGTTCATTCAATTCAACGTTTGACCCGTCGGCGAGGCGAAGCATGGCATGCGCTCCACCGGCTGTGCGTAAACGATCGCCCTCGCGAAGCTTGTCTCCGGGCGCAACCTGACGATCACCGTTCTCAGAAACGCGATAGACAGAGCCGTCCACAGATTGAACTTCGGCGCGAACGCCCGGAGGGACCTGCCAATAGGCCTTGTATAGAAAGAGTGTGCAAACCAGAAGCGCGAAAGAGGAAGCAAGTGCCCATCCAACCGTCCGAGCGGGCCAAACAAAGCTCCGATCTGCCTGAGGCGCCGACCAGTTTACGGCGCCATTTCCCGACCCGCTGCGGTAAACACGGAGACAGGCACGGCAATCTCGCAGGTGAGCCTCAACCAGAACTGAACGGGCGGTGGAAAGAGTTCTTGCCCGATAGGCGTCGATCAGCTTCTGCACGTCGTCACAGCCGTCGATGGCATCCATCGCAGGCTCGGACACAAGAGCGTCGCTGTGATCCACGCCGAGACGAATGGCTACGCGCTTGGCGGCATTTGAAATTTCGACCGAGCTGGGTTCATCGGTCTTGAGCGCCGCTAAAGCGTTGTTCAGTAATTCTTCGCCATGATTTTTCATTGCTTCCCCCGTTCAAATTCCTTAAGCCGCTTCTTCAGCCTGGAGCGTGCGTTATGCAGCGTAACCGCTACCACGGCCTGCGACGTTCCCATCAAGGCTGCGATTTCGCGATTCCCTAAATCTTCGAGGTATCGGAGGGTGAACATCTCTGCAGCCCTCGGACTCAATTCACAAATCGCAGCTCTAAGCCTCTCGCCCAGTTCGCGACCGGATAGATCTGTTTCCGGAGAACTGCGCAGTCCGGCGGACGCAATGCCCGCCGCTTCTTCCAATGGGACCGTAGAAGAAGCCTTGCGCTTTCGCAACAGATCGAGCGCACCGTTAATTGCCGCGCGATACAGATAACTTCGAGCGTTTGCGACAGTCGGCTCGCTGCCGTTGACCATGCGCAGAAAGACAGCCTGGGTCACGTCTTCGGCATCGGCCATACTGCCCGTAATCCCGTAGGCCGCTCTAAGAACGCGCCGATGGTGTTCTCGGAATAACTGAGAGAGACTCTCGCCGAGCGCCGTAACTGGCAAAGTCGCGCTGCTAGTAGCCACTGGCTTACCTTCTTGACTGTTCATATAGATGACGTCGCTGCTGGGCAATTATTAATCCAGCTGAAGCCTATTACGAGAGATATGCACCTGACGTTCCGCTTTTCAGTATTAGGGAGTAAAAATGAGGATTCAGGACCGTCCACTTCATGCTCAACCGTCCATAGGCCCGTCGCCATAATCAATGGAGCCAGATCTTCGCGGTCAAGACCATGGTTGTGCCCAGCGCTTTACGTGGCATACACTCGTAATCACATTATGGCGATAAGCTTCGGTGTCAGAACGAGATGATTAAGAGGACCGCACCTCCCACTCTGAGCGAAGTTGCGCGCCAGGCTGGCGTCGGCACCACGACGGTTTCCCGGGTGATCAATGGCGGCGAACGAGTAAGCCCCAAGACCTTGGCCCGCGTCCGGCGAGTGATTGAAGCTCTCGGCTACATGCCTAACCAAGCGGCGCGGGTGCTCAAAGGCGACCGAACCAAGACGATCGGCTTGATCATACCGAGCATTGTTGACCCTTTTTTTTCGGCGTGTGCCGAGGCGGCCCAAGCTGTCGCTCGCGCCAACGACTCGCTGCTGATCGTTACGGCAACACAGAACGATCCTCATACCGAGATCGAAAACATGAATATTTTCATAAGTCATCGAGTGGATGGCTTACTGATCGCTCCTGCAAATTCTCGAAGCCCTGCCCTGTGTGACCTGATCAATCGGCTTTCGATGCCTGTCGTGACAATCGATCGTCCAATATTCAATTCGCCGATCTCGTCGGTTGTCACTGATAACTTCAAGGGCGCGAGGATGGCGACCCAGCATTTGATCGAGCACGGCTGCAAGCACATAGTCTGCCTGACCGGCGAAAGTACACTTTTTACCATCCAGGAACGAATCCGTGGTTATCGCGCGGCAGTCAACTCAGCGGGGCTCACCTGTACGGTTAACACATCGATAAAAGACTACAAATCTGCGGAGTACACGATCGAGAGCTTACTCGCAGGCCCTAACCGTCCGGATGCTTTGTTCACATTGAAAAACAGCACAACGATCTTTGTATTTGAAGTTTTACAGAAGTTGAACATAGCTGTACCTAAGCCAATCGCATTACTGGGATTCGACGATTTCGAACTGGCATCAACACTTCGCCCTTCGATCAGCGTTGTTCAGCAGCCGGTGGAAGAAATTGGCCGGGTTGCAGCTGAGCTCCTGTTTGAACAATTCCTGAGTCGATACAATCCCAGCGCGACCACACGTGCGCCGCGCATCCGGCGAGTGACGCTTGAGACCAGTCTTATCCGGCGCAACTCATGCGGATGTTCTTCAGGCTCCTGAGGGCCAAAGGCCGGCACCTCGTGAATCAGGAAGTACCGGCCTGTGTAGGGTGCGAACTTCGTTACTGATGTGCAGGGTAATTCACACGGACAGTTAGAATTTCGTACGGATGAATCGGAACAGAAACCGAATCGTCGGAAACTGTCACGGCTGTTCCTTCCGGCTTTTCCATCAAATTGGTAACAGTTGCCCCGGTCGCTCCGTTGGGCACGTGGAACTGGGCATTGCTGGATTTCCCCGCCCATTCATAGACTCTAAAGATCAGACCATTCTCGTCTTCGGCCTTCTTAAGGGCCGTCAAAACTACGTTTTCAGGTTCCACCGTGACATACGCGTATTCTGCGGGCTGGTTACCCTGATGCGCTTGCACCTGAGTCGCTTGAAGTCCGTAGTTGTATTCGTAGCCATGGCGAACCGTCAGCGCTTGTTTCCAGTCGCCGCCGTGGGGGTAAAGCGCGTAGGTGAAATGCTGGTGACCCCGATCTGCGTCGGGATCGGGCCATGTGGGCGAACGCAGCAGCGAGATGCGGAGCACGTTGTCCTTATCGTCGTAGCCGTACTTGGAGTTATTCAGTAGGCTGAATCCGTGCTGTCCGTCGCCCAAGTCGGCCCAGCGAAGTGCGGGTACTTCAAACTGCGCCTGTTCCCAAGTGTTATTGCGCGTCGTCGGCCGCTGGATGGTGCCATAGGGGACTTCGTATGTGGCCTTGTTGCTCGTGGCGTTGAGGGGAAACGCTGCCTTGAGCAAGACATGTGTTTCGTGCCAATCGAAGTCGTTGACGACATCGACCTGATCAGATCCAGCGTCGAGAGTAATGTCCTGCACAAACTTGGAACTCTGCCAGCTTCGCGAGACTCGAATGGCAGCGCGCAACTGGCCTTTCGTGATCAGTTCCACCGAATCGGCCTTGTCGATTGAAGTGAAGTGATCGAGGGTGCCGGGGTCGATGTTCCATGCGTCGTATTCCTTGGGCAGATCTTTGAAGGTTTGCAACTGATTGCCGCAGGCACCGGGCGCAAGAGTCTCGAACTTTGTTTTCTTGTCGTAGAGACTTGTAATGCAGCCGGTTTGGGAGTCAACAGTGACCTTCAGCGCTGAGTTTTCAAGCGTCAATCCATCAGTCTTCAAGTCGCTCGTGAAAGGTTTAGCGACTGGGATAACGTGCAGCACCTTGTAACCGAGAGACGGCACCTTATCCACGGCGATGAGCAAGTGGAAGCTGTGGGTTTTAGCATCGCTGCTCAAAATCTGTGAGGGCAGCACATGGTTCGCGGCATCCAGCACTGAAACAGTGGCAGCAGCAGCGGGCAACTGCACATCGGCAGTGACCGGTCCGGACCGTTCCCACGCAAGCGGATTCAGGATAAGTATGGGAACGCCGCTGTCGACCTGGGTGTCAATGCCGGCTGACAAGGATTTGATGGCCTTGTCAGAGACTTCATTGGTAGCCCAGCGCACCTGGTCATAATCTTCTTGCGCTTCTTTGCAGATGATCCCGATACTTGAGCCCGCGGCCAAGTCGTGG
>OBLU010000377.1_pt1 | contig 42962 bp, 34 predicted proteins | sample 1518681 | NCBI WGS metagenome assembly OBLU01 (sample SAMEA3539304, study PRJEB22396) | soil metagenome | biome: tundra; feature: field; material: soil | place: USA | collected 2010-05 | depth 0.15 m
GCGCCGCTTCTCTATTTAAAAAGGTCAGCGCTCGCTATCGACCTTGAAAGTTTGAAACGGGCGATCGAGAACGAGGGACTTCAGAAAAGTTGACTTGTTCGGACGTCCTCACGACCTTGCCTCTTGGCGAACCCCACCCCGGACGAGTAGGGTAGGGTGCATCCGCATCCGGCTGAACGGAGACCAGAATCGCAATGGCCAATCTCTCACCTGCCTCCACTACCGTCGAAATTACCAACCCTGCACTCGCTCCTAATCCCGTTAAGCGGCTGCTGTCTCTGGACGTCGTGCGTGGCATCACCATCGCCTTCATGATCATGGTGAACAACAATGGAGGTTCCGGCTCCTGGCGGTTCATGAACCACGCCAATTGGAACGGCCTGACCCCGACGGACCTTGTCTTCCCGACATTTGTATTTGTGGTGGGCGTTTCGGTTGTGTTCGCCTTTGACGCACGGCTTGCCCGCGGCGCCACGCGCTCTCGGCTGGCATGGCACACACTACAGCGGGCAGTCATTCTCATTCTGCTGGGTATCTTTGTCAACAGCTTCCCGTTCTTCGCGCTCGATCACATGCGCTTCTATGGAGTTCTGCAGCGGATCGGCGTCTGCTATCTGGTGGTCGGCCTTTTCTATCTATGTGACAAGCGCACCTGGACGAAGGTGGCGGCGCTCGTCGTAGCGCTGGCGGGCTATTGGATTCTCGTTCGTTGGGTTCCCATCCCGGGCATCGGCGTACCGGGGCGCGACGTTCCTTTTATGGATATGGACCGGAACCTTGTCTCCTGGATCGATCAACACCTCTTCCCGTATCACCTTTACCTCTACGCGCCGGACCACAATGTCCGCGACCCTGAGGGCCTGTTGAGCGACTTGCCCGCCATCGGAACCGCACTCCTCGGCATGTTTACGGGGCTCTGGCTGCGGGGGCGCAAAAGTGTCGCCGCCAAGGCTGCGGGGCTGGCCGCGGCCTCAGCGTCTTGCCTTGCGCTCGGCTATCTGTGGTCGCTCTGGTTCCCCCTCAACAAAAACATGTGGACCAGTTCCTTCGTGCTGGTTGCCGCAGGCTATTCGCTGGCTTTGTTTACATTCGCCTTCTGGGCAGTGGAACTGCAAGGATGGCGCAGAGGCTGGACATGGGTGTGGCTGGTCTTCGGTTCCAACGCGATTGCCGCCTACATGTTCAGTGAGCTCATGCCAGGCGTGCTGGGAAACATTTTCATCGTCGAAGGAGCACGACGTCTCTCGCTCGAATCCTGGGTGTTCTTTCATTTCTTCGCGCACATCCCCAATCCGGGTTGGGCGGCGTTTGCCTACTCGTTCAGCTTCTGCGCGGTTTGCTTTATCCCCGTCTGGATCCTCTACCGCAAGAAGATTTTCCTGAAGATCTAGAGCGATGGGCAGACGCGCGGTCCCTCCAAAATTATTTATATGATCGCAGATAACGTGCGCCGAGTTTGCGCCGTCTACTGCGTAATAGGCTTGGCCGTCTGAAAGACCTCTCCTCTCCGGAGGCTTGCTTCATTGAATTGTGGCCCGAGTGGCGATGGTAGGCGCGATGGCCAGTTTTCGGAGGTCCAACATGAACTCAATGCGGGACGCCAGTTCGGCGTGTGTCCCCGCCGCCGGTATCCCCACCCGGCGCAGCGCGTGGGACCTCTGGGAACTCGTGGTCGGTTACAGTTTGATCCTGCTGGTGATCTGGACGCCGAGGCCTGAACAGCGATGGTTTTATTGGAGCGCCATCGTCTGGTTTGCCGTGTCGCTCTACGTCTCGTATCCGGGGCGCAAAGAGCTTGGTTTTCACACCGCCGGGTTTTGCCGGTCCCTGTGGGTTGTTGGTGTGGCGATGGTCATGGCCGCCGCCGCAATCATGCTGGCGAGCAGTCTTCACACCCTGCATCATCCCGACGGACTTTTACCCTGGGTCATGACCTTTGGAGGATACGCCGTCTGGTCTTTTCTGCAGCAGTTCCTGATGCAGGGCTATTTTTTGCTGCGCCTGATCCGGGTGCTTCCCAACCAGACCTGGGCGGCCATTACGGCCGCCACCATCTTTGCGACCGCGCATCTGCCCAACCCGATTCTCACCCCGATAACGCTGATCTGGGGCCTGGTCGCCTGCTTCGTCTTTCTACGATTCCGCAATATCTTTGCGCTCGGCTTGGCGCATGCCATCTTCGGCATCTGCGTGGCCATCACCATCCCTGGGCCTGTGGTGCACAACATGCGTGTAGGTCTTGGCTATCTACGTTATCGGGCGCCGCTGAGTGTTCACCTGAACCAAAGCGACCACAAGGTGTCGACGGTCGCGTGGGTGACGGCTGATGCACCCACGCGGCGGTCGGCACGCCACGCTCTGCCGTAGAAGATGCCGGCCAGCGCAGCCAGCGGAACATACTGCCAGTTAAAGCTCGTGGTCTGCTTGTTCCAGTGGGCCAGTCCGAAAAGCACAGCCGTTGCCGCAAGAGCCGCTGTACGACCAATGCGCCGCTCCAACAGATTCTGCAGCCATCCGCGGAAATAGAGTTCTTCGGGAATGGCGATAAAAAGAAAAGTAAAGACATAAGCACCCAATGCGGGCAGGGGGTCAGGCCACGTCGCATGAAAGTGCAAGAAACGCATGCTTAGTCCAAGAAAGATGGCAATCGGCGCGTAGAAGCAGAACTCGCGCAGTCCGATCCCCGTGTCGCGCAACCTGAGGCGCAGATCGAATCCAACCCCCTCAAGTTGCCGTACAGCGAGAAACCCACAGATACCCGCATCCAACAGGAGCATCTTGCCCAACGCAGTCAAACCGGGCGGCCACGCTGGCTCCATCCACCGCAGATCGACGGCCAGTCCCAGCACGATAAGAACCAGAAAATCGCGCCAGTCGCCCTTTTGTGCCGGATCAGCATTGCGAGCCTGACTCAGCACGACCGCGATCGCGACAGGTAGCAACGCATAAAGCGCCAGCCAGTTCCAGCGTAGAATGCCAAAACTTTGGGCGACCAGCGCATAAGGCACGCACAGAAATGACGGGCTCAGCAGGAACAAGACTCGGGGAAGCTTCTTCTCCAGGGTGCCGATGCGCGAAGGAAAAAAAGCCGCGCCGAACATCGGTGCCAGGATCAGCAGCGCGGCGACCACGACTTCCGGCCGAACGATGGAGTGCAGGTTCATCGCGTCACTTAGCTGTCTGTCGCGGGGACTTTGACAGGCCTGAAGAGCCACACCAGCAACAGAGTAAACAGCAGGCCGCCGACCGTGAACTTGAGCCACACCGGCGCGCGCGAAGGGGAGAAGAAGCCTTCCAACGTCCCGGCAATGACCAGCAGCGGAATTATCCCCGAGACCAGGCGCGTCGCCTCGATGCCGCCTTGTGCGACAGAGTCTTTCCAGCGCAGTGTCCCCGGAAAGAGCATGGCGTAGCCAAGCCGGAACCCCGCGCCGCCTGCGATCAGGATCGAGGGCAACTCCAGCGCTCCGTGTGGTGCAACAAAACTCCACAACGGAACCGACATGCCGTATTGATGACAGGCCGCGCCGATCACCCCAAGCATCATGCCGTTTACATAAAGGTAGAAGAAAGTTCCTAGCCCGAAAGCGATGCCGCCGGCAAAGGTCACAAAGCTGACCGAGAGATTATTGGTCATGATGTGGCTTGACGCCATCGGCGCCACACTCACCACGGACTTCGTCCACATCTCGTGGCGCTCCATGGTGGCGATCATGCCTGGTCCCACAAAATGGCGCATGAACTCCGGTCGCGCGCTTGTGAGTACCGCCCCCAGCATGCCCCATGCCACCGACACCAGCAGCGAGGCCGTCACGAACGGTAACTGCCGTTGAAAGATGGCCGGGTACTCGTCGCGCATAAACCGGAAAAGCGTCGCCCAACTCGTCTTCCGCCGGGAATAGATGATATGGTGAGCGCGAGCCAGCAATTGATTGACGTGGTCGGCGTAGGTGCGCGCCGTGGCGTCCTGCCGGAGTACCGACAGGTCGGCCGCTACCTGGCGGTAGAGCAGGGCCAACTCCTGCAATTCGGCGCGCGATAGTTGACCGAGGCCGACTTGGTCCGATTGCGCAAGCAGCAACGCCAGCCTGTCCCAATGGGGCCGCCGCTTCCGTATCCACTGATTTGAGAGAATGTGCATCATGGAGCAGAATTCAGACCAGCTTAACATTGATACTCCGGAGCTGGTGGCTATTCAGATGCCGCTGGCCGGCATAGGCAGCCGGTTTATCGCCTTGCTGATCGACACGTTGATCTGGGTGGCTGCGATCCTGGTGCTGGCGTTGATGTCCTGGGTCTTGGTTCCCGGCATTACCGCCTTTTCGAAGCTTTCCGCGCAGTGGGCGGTCGCCATCTACGTTCTCGTTCTTTTTCTGCTCAACTGGGGTTACTTCACGTTGTTTGAAGCGTTCTGGGGCGGGCGCACGCCGGGCAAACGCGTGGCCAGGATTCGCGTTATCCAGCAATCTGGCCGCCCCATCGGCTTGTTCGAATCGATGGCGCGCAACTTCATTCGTTATGTCGATCAGATTCCTTTTTTTTATGCGGTCGGGGTGATCGCGATGTTTTCCACGAGGCAACACCAAAGGCTGGGCGATTTGGCCGCTGGAACGCTCGTTGTTCGCGATCGCGAGCAAGAGACGCCTCTGTGGGGTGAATCCGAAATCAGAATCTTTACAACGGCCTCCACGCCGAACCATTCGCTTCCAGAACCGCCAGCGGCTCTTTCGCTTCCTGCAACCGGCATCGCAAAACTTTCGTCAGCAGATCTTGAGGTTCTTGAGGGGTTTTTTGCCCGCAGGTTGGACCTGCCTCTCGCTACCCGCGCAGCTCTTGCGCAACGAATTGCCGCCGCGATCCAAGCCAAATCCGGGCTGGAGCCGCCGCCGGATGTCAGCGTCGAGACATTCCTTGAAGCCACCGCACGCGAACTACGCGACATAGCCAGGATGCGCTAAGGGCGTTTTCCGGGATCCTCCCGTACCTCTTTTCAGGCAAGAACCGGTTTGCGCCACGGAAAAATCGATTTTTCCCCTCTCCGGCGGGCACCCCCGTTTGCACGGGCGCTCTTTATTTGCTGAAACGCGATCGGTTTTAGGAAAATCGAATTACTTTCGAGAAAATGAGAGCAACAGGCCAAAGAGCCTCGATTTGCGCCCCTCGCTATCTAATTGATTCAAAAGTAGAAAATTCTGTCTATGACTTCGAAGCTTCGAGACCCTGACAATCTTAGGAAAACGCGCTTGACAAGCGTAGACGTTTGGGCCTTTAATGTCTTCCGGCTCAAAGACAGGGATCGCTGGCTTAAGCTACTCAAACGTTTGAGTGGGGATATTCCAAAATGCGTAAATCGCGGAATTTCTTATCCCAAACGGTGGATAAACCAGCAGCTTTTTGTGTCCTTTTCCCGGTGAAATCGCAGTAACCGGAGGGAGGACGAGAGCCGACTGGCCGGATCGAGAGGAGCGAGCCGGCAAGGGAACAAAAACCGAATGTACCCCGCACACCAGCGCGGTCGAATTCGATGCCCGTGTTTCCGGTTCTGAATACCACGGAAAACGCAAGATGCAACCGAGTTCGGCCTTAAAGGAATGAACAGGGTTCATGAAGCGCAACAACCCGATTCAATTCCAGCTAGACGGGGAAGCAACAGAAATACGAACCACAAAGCAGCACAACATTTGAAAAGGAAGGTCACATGAGACAGATGAAATACAGGTTCCTCCTGTTGCCGCTGTTCTTCGTGTTGGCATGCGCGGGAGCATTCGCCCAGGCCAATTCTGAAGTCACCGGCATCGTCACCGACCAGACCGGAGCGGTGGTACCTGGAGCCGACATTGTACTTGTCGATCCGGGCACGGGCTTTACCAAGTCCACCGTGAGCGGTGAAACCGGCTTGTACGACATTGCCGGTTTGAATCCCACAAACTACAACATGAAAGTTACCGCGAAGGGCTTCCAGTCATTCGCGCAGAACGGCATCGTGGTCAACGTTTCCGCGACCGCACGCGTGGACATCAAGTTGTCCGTGGGCGCCGAGTCGCAGACCGTTACCGTAGAGGCTGATGCCCTTGCGGTGCAAGCCGATTCCAACGTGGTCAGCACCCTGATCAGTTCCGAGCAGATCAGCCAGATCGCAACTGAGAACCGCAACTTTGCGGCGCTGGCTGCTCTGGGCATGGGCGTCAGTTCCGCCCTTCCTGACAGCAACACACCAACATCGGTGGCAGCCAACTTCACCATCAGCGTAAACGGACTTCGTCAAAGCCATAACATCTGGCTCATCGACGGTGGCGAGGCTGATGACCGCGGCGGCGCCGGCGGCATGGACATCATGCCTTCCCAGGACGCGATCGCCGAGTTCACCATGATGACCTCGAACTATCCTCCTGACTACGGCATCTCCTCGGGCGCCACCATGAGCCTTTCGCTCAAGAGCGGCACTCAGAAGTTCCACGGAGAGGCCTTCGAGTTCAATCGCAACACCGATTACGACGCCAACAACTTCTTCAACAAGTACAACGGCGCAACCCAGGCTCGCCAGGTGCTGAACTACAACATCTACGGCTTCAACATCGGCGGCCCGCTCTTTATCCCGAAGGTCTACAACAGGAACCACGACAAGACCTTCTTCTTTTGGAATGAAGAGTGGCGCAAGATCAACCAGGGCAACACACCGAACGTCGTAGGTACCCTGCCGGCACAGGATTTTCCGACAGCAGGGCAGGATCTGACGTACGCTGTGCCTCTGTTTGCCAAGACTGGCACAAATAACGGGAAGGCTTACGTCCCAGGCGCAGTTGTGCCTTATTCGGGTGCAGCAGCGGTGGCGGCCGGTGTGCAGAATGTCTACTTCGAGCCTTGTTTGCAAGCCTCAGTGACCAATAAGGATGCTTGCCAGGCAGGTCTGTTAGCGCAGTACAACCTGGTTCCGGGTTCGCCATGGCCGAACGGCGGCGTAATCCCACACCAGCTGTTTGACCAGAATGCCGTTCTGTATTTGAACTCGGGCATTCTGCCTAAGCCGAACAGAAGTGACGGTCAGGTAGTTTCAGAAGCGCAAACACCGATCACCGTCCGCGACGACATCCTTCGCGTGGATCACAAGATCAACGACAAGTGGCAGATTCTCGGTCATTACATGCACGATTCAGTGACCCAGGCCTATGGCGCTCCCGAGTTAGGCTGGGACTGGTTCAGCTACAACACAGTGACCAGTGTCCTGTCGAACCCCTCCAACAGCGCAGCCCTCAAGCTGAGCGGCACCATCAACCCGAACCTATTGGTTGAAACCAGCATCAACTACGACGGCAACATTATCAACATCACCAACAGCGCGAACAGCAACACTCCCGCAGGGTGGGGCGTCAACACCTTCTTCGATGTCACCAAGGTCCAGGAAGGCAAATTCGTCGGCCAGAAGAGCTTGCCAAGCATGAACGGCTTCGGCAACCCTTACGGCACAGCAGAGCAGATGGGCAACGCACCCTGGCATAATGCGGCTGAAGACTACGAGCCCAAGGTGGACATCTCATACACCGCGGGTAAGCATGCCATGAAGTTCGGCTTCAGCTACAACCGCTACACCAAGAACCAGCAGGTCAACGGCGATACGCAAGGCCAGTTCGCATGGGGCGGCACGTCGTCGGGTCAGTTCACCGGCAACCTCGCATCCTGCGGCACCGCTTCAACAGCTGCCTGCGTCCAGGGCGACGGCATGATGGATATGCTGCTTGGCATGTCTGCGAGCTACGACCAGCAAGCATCCGCTCCTATCGACCACTACGTTAACCAGACGCCTTCAGTTTATGCGTTGGACAACTGGCACGTGACTCCGCGGTTGACTTTGCAATTGGGTCTCCGCTACGACGCGCTGCCGCACGCATGGGAGCGCAACAACCTTCTCGCCAACTTTGACCCGAGCACGTTCTTTGCCAGCGCGGCCCCGTTCTGGGAGTCGAATGGATCGATGCTTTCAACCGGACCAGGCTTCCAGACCTTCACCATCGCCGGCACCGCGGGCCCTTACTACGTGAACGGCATGAGACTGGCTGGAAAAGGAGGGTTCCCGAGGGGGCTCGTCAAGAACGACTACGACAGCCTTCAACCTCGCGTTGGATTCTCTGAAGATCTCTTCGGAAACGGAAAGACCGTTCTCCGCGGCGGATTCGGAACCTTCTACGAGCGCATTCAGGGCAACGACATCTACAACGCTGCCACCAACACACCGTTTGTCAACGATCCCAGTGCATCGTATGTCAACATGTCCGATCCGCATACGAGCACAACAACCGGCCAGACCGCTGCGACGCCGTTTTTCGCCAGCGGCTTGACGTCTCTTGCCATCAATTACCGCGCCCCTGCCGTTGCCATGTTCAGCCTCGGCGTGCAACGTGAAATATCTCCGTCGGTTATCTGGGTTGTTCAATACGTCGGCAACATGGCATGGCACCAATTCGACGAGACCCATGCCGATAACTTCCCGCTGAACACTCCGTTGGGAGTGCGCTCGGCCGGCGGCAACGTCAAGACGGTAGATGGCACGGCTACTGGCGCTCTGCTGCCCACTTCGGGTCAGGGGAATGTAGCCAACAACACCAACTCCTTCCGCACGTACGGCGGATTCAGCGGAATCACCCAGCAGGAAACAACCACCAATGGAAACTATAACGGTTTCCAGACGGGCGTTCGCATTCAAAACCGGTGGGGTCTTAGCGGCGAACTCGATTACACGTATTCGCACGAAATCGACATTCAAACCTACGACAACAGCTGCTGCTTGAGCAATCCGTGGTATGCGAAGTACGACAAAGGTTCGGGTACCCTGGATCGTCGCCACATCCTGGGCGGGAACTACATCTACAACCTGCCCTTCTTCACCAAGTCCAGCGGCCTGGTTAAGTCAATTGCGGGCGGCTGGGAAATTGCCGGTACCTTCACCGACTCATCCGGCGTACCATTGCCCAACCAGTATGGCGGAAACGACACGATCGGTCTCGGCGGCGGCTACCAGAACCGTATGAATGCCAGCGGCAAGATGAAGTACCCGAAGAAGGTCGGTTCGTGGTTTGACACCAGCGTCCTTTCCGTCCCAACAGCAGCATGGAACGGCGGACAGAATCAGGGCTTCGGCAACTCGGGCAAGGATGCGGTCGTTGGACCAGGCCGCGTGAACTTCACCACTTCACTCTACAAATCCTTCGCGATGACCGAGCGGGCGCACTTCGAGCTCCGCTTCGAGTCCTTTAACACCTTCAACCACACTCAGTTCAACAATGTTGACGTCAAGAACACAGACGGCAACTTCGGTCAGGTCACCAACACCCAGGATCCTCGTACCCTCGAACTGGGCGGCAAGTTCGTCTTCTAATCAACCCTCAACCGAGGCGCGGCGGGCAATTCCCGCCGCGCCTTTTTCTTTGCCGTCAAGAATTGCTCATCACCAAGGTTGGGAGCGAAAATGAGGTATCGTACGTCTGCGCGTCCAACAGGATGATCGACTGCAAGGCCTATGTGCCCGCAGTTCGACATCTGGCAAAAGGGAAGGGAAGCACGTGAGACGGGTTGTCCAGTTTGCAATTGGTCTTGGGCTCACGGCAACTGCCTTCGGCTGTTTCGCCCAAACCAAGGCAGTCCCGAATGCGATGCGGCAGTCGGCCCTTTCACTCGAGCAACAGGGCAGTAACACCGATGCTGAAACTGCATGGCGCACGATTCTCAAATCGCATCCGGCTGACGCCGAGGCGTACGCACACATTGCGCTGCTTGAGGCCCGCCAGGGACATTACAAAGAAGCGATCCCACTTTATCGGAAGGCCCTCTCGCTCGGCCCGCAGATCCCCAGTGTGCGCTTGAACCTCGGGCTTGCGCTCTTCAAAAGTGGCGAGCTCAAAGAGTCCATTGTGGTGTTCAACCCGCTACTGGCCACCGTGCCGCCCTCTTCGCCGACGGCCCAGCAGCTAAGAACCTTGATCGGTATGGCGCATTACGGACTGGCCCAATATGCCGAAGCAGCGCCTTACCTGAAAGCGGCCGCGGCCAACGATTCGCAGAATGTTCCTTTGCTGGATGTCCTCGCCCACTGCTATCTCTGGTCCAAGCAATATGACCTCGTACTCGATGTTTATCACCAGATGCTGACCCTCGATCCCGACTCGGCAGAGGCCGATATGCTGGCCGGCGAAGCGCTGGATCAGATGAAAGACAATGCAGGCGCCGTAAAAATGTTTCGCGCCGCCATCCAGGCCAATCCCAAGGAGCCGGATGTGCATTTTGGATTGGGCTACTTGTTGTGGACTCAAAAACAATATGCTGAGGCAGCCCAGGAGTTTCATGCCGAGCTACAAAACGACCCCAACCACGCCCAGTCCATGCTCTACCTTGCCGATTCGGATATCCAGATGAATGAGATCTCAACCGCTCGGCCGCTGCTGGAACGGGTTCTGCAGCTCAATCCTTCGCTGCCTCTCACCTACCTCGATCTGGGAATCGTCGACAGCGAGGCCGGACGCAACGAAGACGCCTTGCGTGAACTCGAAAAGGCCGAAAAGCTCATACCCAACGATGTGAATGTTCATTGGCGCCTGGGACGGCTCTATCGGTCAATGGGAAAGAACGACCAGGCAAAGATTGAATTGAACAAGGCCAGCAGCTTGAATAAAGCAGTTGACGACGCTCTCTATCAGAAGATCTCTAACGGGAACGCCCACCCACCCCCGTCGCAGGAGCCGTCTAATGCTCCGGCCGATAAGCCCTAGTTCCTTTGGGCATGCGCTTCGATTGACCTGTCGCGCGCCACCAGTTGGGCTAGAACTTTCTCGGGACACATGTGCCTCACCTCAACTCGATCGAGCTCATCCGTGGTTTCCACAGATGAGGCAACGGTCATAAAGCAATCGAGGCAGCGCGTGTTATAGGTTCCATTGTCGTTCTGAGTGCGGCTGTACATGGTTCCTCGCTGGGTCTCCGTGGTTGTTAGATAGTACCCAGCAGCGATCTCTTCAGTGCGTGATCAGCATCACGATATTGTGTGAGATTGCGTTCCCAGCCGCGAGGAATTCACATCTTGACGTTTTGGCTTGCATTCCGGCGAACCTGCCAGCAGGGACTCTGCCCGGCTTGCGGAAAAAGCGAGACCGAGCACGGAACCTCCATGGTTCCCAGGTAGTCGAACTCCTGCTTGTTGCCCTTTAAGGGAATCGTCAGATAGCGGTCGACCGTGACCTTCGACAACGGTCCACCGCGCAGTCGGAAGACCGCCCAGTCACCGAGGAATGAAACGACAAATCCCGCCACAAGCACCAGCACAGCCCGAGGCAGCCACTGTCGCAAGAGTCTCAACACGCTTCAGCCTTCCTCAATCAGGTTGGATTCTTCCTTCAGCGCAACGCCCGTCAGCTCGCGGCGGCGCGCCTCCTTAAGATAAAAGCTCAATTGAGCGGCAGCTTGCTCATAGCTCAGCCCCTCCGCGCGAATGTTCGAGATGCAGTTGCGCTCCGCATCGGTACGGCCCGGCCGCGGTTGCCACGTGATGTAGGCGCCCAGCGAGTCGGGCGAACTCAGTCCCGGGCGTTCGCCGATCAGTACCACGCAAAGTTGCGCCCCCAATGCCGCACCAATCCGGTCTCCAATCGCCACGCGTCCCTGCTCCACAACGCAAATCGGAGCCAGCTGCCAGCCCTCCATATGCGGCAGCAGTGCCCGCAGCAGCGGTGGCACATGCCGCTCCACTGCCAGCGCCGAAAGTCCATCGGCCACAATCAGTGCCAGATCCCACCGCTTCCGTTCCAGACCAGCAAGCGTTGCTCGGCTGGCTTCATTGAGTTCCCGCCCCAGATCGGGCCGCTGCAGATAGGTCGTGCGATCTGCCGTCGCTGAATGCAAGCGCAGCACCGGGCCAGCTATCTCCGCCAGTGTCGCCGCCAGTGTCGACGCATCCAGTTGCGCATGAACCGCGTCCCGAGCCTGCGCATGTGCCCGTTGAAAGTCCAGCAGGTCGTGCGTCTGCTGGCTTACCCCGGTGCGGCCAAGCCCTACCCGCGCGGGCGTAAGCGCACGCAGCCGCGCCGCCAGCGAGGCAGGGACGATTTCGTTCATGCTGTCAACAGCCTCTCCGGGTGGTCGGCTTCCACTGTCAGGCGGTCAAACTCCTCGCCGGCAAGCCACGCTTCAAATTCCGGCGCCGGTCGCAGCCCCAGCACACGGCGCAGATACAGCGCATCGTGAAAGCTCGTGCTCTGGTAGTTCAACATCACATCGTCCGCGCCCGGAACGCCCATGATGTAGTTCACGCCTGCCGCACCCAGCAGCGTAAGCAGCGCGTCCATGTCATCCTGGTCTGCCTCGGCGTGGTTGGTATAGCAGACGTCACAGCCCATTGGCAGCCCCATTAGCTTGCCGCAGAAATGGTCTTCCAATCCGGCGCGGGTAATCTGCTTGCCGTCGAATAGATACTCCGGCCCGATAAATCCAACGACCGTATTCACCAGCATGGGCTTGAAATGTCGAGCCACTGCGTACGCGCGCGCTTCTAGCGTCTGCTGGTCAATGCCATAGTGCGCATTTGCTGAAAGCGCGGAACCCTGCCCCGTCTCGAAATACATGATGTTGTCGCCAACCCGCCCATCCGCGCACACCGCGCCCCGGCGCAACGAGTGGCCCGCTTGTTGTGCTTCTTCGAGCAGTGCGAGGTTCACGCCGAAACTGCGATTGGCCGCTTCCGTTCCCGCAATCGACTGGAAGATCAGGTCCACCGGCGCGCCAGCCTCGAGCGCCGCCATCTGTGTGGTCACATGGGCCAGCACACAGCTCTGCACGGGAATCCTGAACCGCTCGCGCAATGCATCCACAAGTCGCAGCAAGCGCGAAGTCACAGCCACATTATCGCCCGCAGGATTGATGCCGATCACCGCATCGCCCGAGCCGAGCAGCAACCCATCCAGAATCGATGCCGCAATCCCCATCGCGTCGTCGGTAGGATGGTTCGGCTGCAGCCGCGCACTCAACCTGCCCGGCAATCCCACCGTGCTGCGAAAGCGGGTGACCACGCGCATCTTCGCTGCCGCGGCAATCAGATCCTGCACCCGCATGAGCTTGCTCACCGCCGCCGCCATCTCCGGCGTGATTCCCGGCGCAAAGGCGGCAACCAGTTCCGACGTCGCCTCGTCTGACAGCAGCCAGTCCCTCAACTCGCCCACGGTGAACGAGCGCACCGGCGCGAAAGCCTCGACGTCATGCGTTTCTGCAATCAGCCGCGTGACTTCGTCTTCCTCATAGGGCACAATCTCCTCTTTGAGGAAATGCGCGAGCTCCACATCGGCCAGCGCAAACTGCGCCGCCACCCGCTCTTCGGCACAATCGGCTGCCACCCCTGCCAGCACGTCGCCGCTGCGCAAAGGGGTAGCTTTCGCCAGCAATTCGCGCAGACTGACGAACGTGTACCGCTTATTCCCGATGGTGTGGGCGAAGGTCATGCTTTCGCTCTAGCGTATCTTGAATTACGCTGCCTGGGCGAGGAGATTGTCTATCCCTTCGACGTTGCCGCAAACTTTGTCGGCCGCGGTGCGCCTTCGGGCACCACAAGCTTTTGCGGAGCGCAGCAGGCACGGTCCAACCTGGCCAGGTCCGTCTGCATCTGCGGATGATTCCGTAGTGATGCAATTGCTGCATCCAAAATGGCCGCGACCCCGGCATCCGCGGGCGTGCAGATGCGGTAGTGCATCCACTTGCCCTCTCGGCGCGCCGAGACAATGCCAGCCTTGCGCAGGTAGGCCAGGTGTCGCGAAATCTTCGGCTGGCTCTGCCGCAGGATCTCGACAAAGTAGCACACGCACACCTCGCGCCCGGCCATCAGGTTCAACAGGCGCAGTCGCGTTGTATCGGCTAACGCTGCGAAGAGCGTTGCCAGATCCACCGATTGGGGCCCCGGTTCATAGAAAAGATTATATACGGTTTGACAAATATGAGCAGGAGGAATACATTTGCTTAAGCGAATGTGAGGAGCGGTTAAAGATGGACACCCAGACTCAGGTAAAGGACGAAGTACAGCAGAAATACGGTGCCGCTGCACGCCAGGTGCGCGAGTCGGGTAATGCAGCCTGCTGCAACCCGGGATTCAGTTGCTGCGATCCCATAACCACCAATCTCTACGACGAAGCGGAGAAGAGTGGCTTGCCGGCGAACGCGGTTCTAGCTTCGCTCGGTTGCGGCAATCCCACGGCGCTTATCGAGCTCAAGCCTGGCGAAACCGTACTTGACCTTGGCTCCGGCGGCGGCATCGACGTGCTGCTTTCAGCAAAACGAGTCGGCCCCGCCGGCAAAGCCTACGGTCTCGACATGACAGACGACATGCTCGCTCTGGCCCGTGAAAACCAGCGCCAGGCGGGCGTCGAAAACGTAGAGTTTCTCAAGGGTGAAATAGAAGACATCCCCCTGCCCGACAACTCCGTCGATGTCGTGATCTCAAACTGCGTTATCAATCTCTCTGCCGACAAGGGCCGTGTGCTGCGCGAGGCCTTTCGCGTGCTCAGACCCGGCGGCCGCTTTGCGGTCTCCGATGTGGTCGCGCGAGGCGAAGTGCCCGAGCCAGTGCGCCGCAGCATGGCGCTCTGGGTTGGCTGCATCGCTGGCGCACTTGAGGAGAACGATTACACAGCCAAACTCGCGCAGGCTGGCTTCACCAGCATCTCCGTCGAGCCCACGCGCGTGTACGACGTTGAAGACGCACGGCAGTTTCTAGAGCAAGCCGGCATTGATGTCGACGCCATCGCTGCTCAGGCTGCCGGATCGCTGATGAGCGCCTTCGTCCGTGCGACCAAGCCTGCTTCTGCCTGCTGCGGCCCCGCGTGCTGCTCACACTGAACACAAGAGCCACTATGCAAATGCCATACAACATCCTTATCCTGTGCACCGGCAATTCGGCGCGCAGCATCATCGGCGAAGTGCTCTTCAACACCATGGGTGCGGGCCGCGTCAAGGCATATAGCGCGGGCAGCCATCCCACGGGCAACGTCAATCCCTTGGCCATCGAGCACGTACAGAGGCTGGGTTACCCGGTAGAAAACCTCCGCAGCAAGAGCTGGGAAGAGTTTGCGGCACCCGGCGCACCGGAATTGGACTACGTCATCACCGTGTGCGACAAAGCAGCCGGCGAGGTGTGTCCGTTCTGGCCCGGCCAGCCCATCACGGCGCATTGGGGCTTTCCCGATCCGGCGGCCGTTGAAGGCACCGACGAAGAAAAGCGCGCGGCCTTCACCCGCACACTGCACCAGATGCGCAATCGCGTCCAGCTTTTCCTCAGCCTTCCCCTGGCAACCCTCGACCGCCTCGCCATTGAGAAGAGTGTGCGCGCCATCGGGAAGGAGCCGCTGTGACCGTGCTTCCATCAAATGTTTCAGCTGATTGTTGCTCTCCCATTTCGCCGGCGCGGCCTTCCCGGCTCTCCTTCATCGATCGCTTTCTAACCCTATGGATCTTTCTAGCCATGGCAGCCGGCGTGGCGCTGGGGCGATTTGTGCCCGGCGTTCCCGCGCTTTTGCAGCGGTTCCAGGCCGGCACCACCAACATCCCCATCGCAGTGGGTCTCATCCTCATGATGTATCCGCCGCTGGCGAAGGTGCAGTACGAGCGGCTTGGAGAGGTCTTTCGCAATCGCAGGGTGCTCACACTTTCCCTTGTGCAGAACTGGATCATCGGACCGGTGCTCATGTTCGCGCTCGCAGTCATCTTTCTGCACGGCTATCCCGAATACAGGACCGGCCTCATCCTGATCGGCCTCGCGCGCTGCATCGCCATGGTCATCGTTTGGAACGAGCTGGCGCACGGCGATACCGACTACGCCGCCGGCCTTGTCGCATTCAACAGCGTCTTTCAGGTGCTCTTCTACAGCGTCTACGCGTGGTTCTTTCTCGCCGTACTGCCGCCCCTCGTTGGCCTCAAGAGCGTCTTCGTCGACATCCGAATGAGTCAGATTGCCCAGAGTGTGTTCATCTATCTCGGCATTCCGTTCCTTGCCGGAATGCTCACTCGCTTCGTTCTCTTGAGGCTTAAAGGCCGCACCTGGTATCAGGCGCGCTTCGTCCCCGCCATTAGCCCCTTGACGCTGACAGCATTGCTTTTCACCATCGTGATCATGTTCAGCTTGAAAGGCAACTTGATTGTCCAGCTTCCGTTCGATGTGCTGCGCATTGCTGTGCCGCTGCTGATCTATTTCGTGGTCATGTTTTTCGTGAGCTTCTGGATGGGCCGCAAGGTTGGCGCCGATTACTCAAAGACGGCCACCCTTTCTTTCACAGCGGCCAGCAATAACTTTGAGTTAGCTATTGCCGTTGCTGTTGCTGTCTTCGGACTCAACTCCGGAGCTGCCTTTGCAGCGGTTATTGGCCCTCTGGTCGAAGTGCCTGCGCTCATACTGCTGGTGCAGGTCGCCCTCTGGATGCAGAGGAGATGGTTTTCAGAGAGTGACTCGTTCCCTCTGCAGGCACCGTCGGCCCAGGGCTAAGAGGCTACGTGCGATCGATATAATGAACAGGATTTCCCATATCGCCCTGCGCATCCGTTGCGCTGCTACGTCCTCCACGGAGAAGGCATTTGGCCCGTATCGAAATTCCGCCCGACCTGAACACCGTCCTCGACGAAGCCTGGGAAGGAGTCCAAAAAATTCCAGGCTTCCTTGTTGAAGAGGAAGCTCGCTTCCTTGGGCTGATCGCGGCATGCGCACCGCACAACGGGGCAATCGTTGAAATTGGCAGCTTCAAGGGGAAATCCACGGTGATGCTCGCCAAGATCGCCCAACATTATGGCCTGGGAAGCGTCGTTGCCATCGACCCCCACAACTTCAACTCGGCCGAGCTTGAAGAGCATCGCACCGTGCCCGGCGCGTCGTCCTACCAGGAGTTCCTGAACAACCTTGAGGTGGCCGGAGTTTTAAATCAAGTCGAAGTTCACCGAACATTTTCTACTGAGGTTGCGGCCGCGTGGAAACGCCCCATCCGATTCCTTTGGATCGATGGCGATCACAGCTACCGGGGTGCGAAGACGGATTTCGATGGCTTCATTCGCCACCTGGTTCCAGAAGGCATCGTCGCGTTCCACGACGCGCTCCACGCATTTTCCGGTCCAATCCGCGTTTTTGTCGAGGATGTGCTCCGCTCAGATCAATTCGGCGCAGCTGGCTTCGTCCACTCGATTGCCTGGTCTCAGTTCCGGCCGGAAGACGGAGACCTGTTTCACGACCAGCACGCCGCCCTTGAGCGGACCGCCAAACAGCTCATTCCATTTGTGAAGGACGACCGCAAACTGCATGGAATCCGAAAGATTCGCTACAAGCTGAGCCGCTCTCGCGTTCCGCGCTCAGCGATCGAAGCCCGCGCTTGGGCCGCGCTTCTGAATCGTTCTTAACTCTTGATGGACGCGGCTCTGGCCGAGATGCCGCTCAGTTCAGCCGCCCTCGCCTCGGCATAGGCCGCAGCGCCCATCAGCGCGGCGCGGCTCTCCAGGATGATGCGTACCGGCATGTTGATCAGCAACTGGCTCAGGCGTCCTTTGTCCGTAAAGGCCTTCATGAACGAGCCGTCTTTCAGCTTCTCCAGGATGCGGGGCCCGATGCCGCCGCCAATATACATGCCGCCGACCGAAAGCACCTTCAGCGCCAGGTTGCCCGCCTCAGCGCCATAAGCCGACACAAACATCTCCAGCGTCTTTTCGCAGATTTCGCTCTTGGCAGCGAGCGCCAACTCGGTAATTACGGTGTTGGGATCGGCGGCATCGGAGATGCGCTTGGCCAGCCAGGCCGGCTCCTCCACGCCGCGCACCTCGCGCAGGAAGTCGTAAATATTGGTCATGCCCATGCCGCTGACCACGCGCTCGAAGCTGATGCGTCCGTTGTACTTCTGCTTCAAAAAGCGCAACAGGTCGATCTCGTCTTCGTTCCGCGGCGCATAGTCCACATGGCCGCCTTCGGAGGGGTATGGCACGTGGATGCGGCCGTTCCATGCCAGAATGCCTTCGCCCAGCCCCGTCCCGGCGGCGATCAGCGCCCGGTTGCCGATCTGGCTTGGGTCGCCCTCGCTCAGCGTGTGGATCTGGTCGGGAGTCAGTTCGGCAATGCCATAACCATTGGCTTCAAGATCATTGATCAGGAAAACATGCTCAATGTGCAGCTCTGCGGCCAATTCGCGGCTGTCCAGAGTCCAGGGCAGATTCGTCAGCCGAAGCCGGCCGTCACGCACTGGGCCCGGCACGCCAAAACAAGCTGCATTCACCCGGTCTGAGCCCAGGAATTCTTTTACGATCTCCTGCAGACCGCTGTATTCCTTCGCCGGGTACACCTCATCGCGGTTGTGCTTGAGTTTTCCATTGATAAAGTCATACAGCGCCAGGTGTACTTTGGTGCCGCCTACGTCGCCCGCCAGAATCATCTTTCTCTCTCCAAAACCCCACAGCCTTCCCCGTCCGTTGCGGGTAAGAGCGTAGCCGCGGCCTTATCCAGAATCAGAGTGAGTATACCGCTTGAGGGCCATATCAGTTGACTGGGAAGGCGTTCCGGATCGTGCGGTCCCGTGAAAACTTCGTGAACAACTGCTGCCTTGTCCGCCCCCCCAATCAAGAAGAATGCTGACCTCGCCTGATTGATCACCGGCCAGGTCAGCGTGATGCGCCAACTGTTCATCTGCGGGACGAAATTGGTCGTCACCAGCCGGGTCAACTCGTGCAGGGCAGAGGTATGCGGAAAGAGCGAAGCCGTGTGTCCATCTGGTCCCATTCCCAGGTTGATCAGGTCGAAACGTGGGCTCTCGGCCCCCTCCAGACGAAACGTATCGCGCAGCATCGACTCGTAACGGGCCGCCGCCACCGCCGGCTCCAGTTCGCCCTCCATGCGGTGGATCTGCTCTGCCTTCAGCGGTACGTGATCCAGCAGCGCCTCCCGCGTCATCCGGTAGTTGCTGTCCGGGTGGTCAGGAGGAACACAGCGCTCGTCTACCCAATAAAGTTCTAGCTTGTCCCACGGCATGCGCGAGCGCCACGGTTGTCCCGGGTCGGCCAGCAGCGCAAATGCTGCTTTCGGTGTCGATCCGCCGCTGATGGCGATGCGCGCCCGGCCGCGTCCGGCGACGGCCTCTCCCACCATCTCGACGAAATACTGCGCCGTCCGCCTGGCAAGTGCCGCCGCGTCCGGCTCAACGTAGTCCTTAATGCTCAGTTTTTTCGCCATCCGATTTCGAGCCTCTTGCTCCTAAGTTACACGGGCTCGAACCGTTAAGCCATAAACCGGCGCAGCTCTTGGGCACAACTCGGTCATTGTGCCCCCTTTTTAGCTCAACTTTGCATTCGCCCGATTCCGCGCCCCCACAGCTTCCGGCGTTTCGTGTTTCTGGCTGAGGGGAAGCGTCAGCGCGATCCGCGCTCCACCGCTCGCGCGATTCGTCGCCGTCACAATCCCGCCGTGGGCGCGTACAACGGCATCCACAAAGGCCAGTCCGAGCCCGTGGCCGCTCGACTCCTTGCCCTTCACGCGCCGCTCAAACAGATGAGGGCTCACCTCCGGAGCAAATCCTGGCCCATTGTCCTCCAGCGTAAGCAAGGCCGTTCCGTCTTCCGGCTGCAGCGTCACGGTCACCGCGCATTGCGCCGGCAGGTGCTTCATTTCGTTATCAAATAGGTTTGCAATCATGCGGTGAATCAATGCGGCGTCCGCATCGATCATCAACCCTCCACCGCTGCGCAGCCGTATCTGCAATTCTCTTTCCGACATCGAAGGCTCATAGAGGTCGATCATCACCCGCATCAATTCGTCCAGATCGATCTCGCTGCGAGAAAGCCGCAGCGCGTCCGCCTTGCCCTCGGCCACGTCCAACGACGTGTTCAGGAACTCTGTCAGGCGATCCAGCTCTTCAATCGCTGAGACAATGGGCTCCGCCTGTTCTCCGTGCGAAGCGGCCGAGAGCGACATCTCCAGCTTTCCGCGGATCGCCGTCAGCGGGCTGCGCAAATCGTGCGCCAATGAATCCGTCATCGTGTGCAGTTGGTGCATCGAGCTCTCAATGCGGTCCAGCATCCGGTTCAACGTGCGCGCCAGTTGCCCCACTTCATCGTTGCGCGCCGTGGTTGGCACCCGTGCATTCAAATCCGAGTGCCCAATCTGCGATGCCGCTTCGCTAATCTGCCTTACATGACTGAGCATGCGCCGGGTCGTATAAAAAACAATGCCAAATCCCAGGAGCACCAGCAAAAGCCATAAGAGAATGAAACGCACGCCAAGATTCCGCAGCACCCGCAGCTCATCGCGTTCCGATAGCCCGAGGTAGATCAGGCTCCCATCGTCGATGCGCATCGAAGCCACCCGAAACGGAATTTCAAAGCCCTTCACCCGCAGATCTGTGGGGCGGTCCGGCGGAATTTTTGTGCTTTGGATCGCATTCAAATACGGTGCGCCGCTGCCTGCGCCCACCCACAGCTTGAGCGCACCATCGCCACCCGTCTGAAGAAAAAACACCGAGTCGTTTGAGCTGGTCTCAGATAAATATCGGTTGGGGACCTCCTTGCCGGCCAGCTCGGCAACTTCTCCCACCACACGGTCATAGAGTGCGTTCTTGGGTGTTCGCTCCGCGACATCGCCCAGCACTTCCACTTCGCCCGACAGCCATGCGTCACTACGCCGTTGAATGTCGCTGGCTACGAAGCGGTGCAGAAAGACAAACACCATCAGCGTTCCGCATGCGAAAGCAAGCGTAGCCCAGAGCGAGATGCGCCACGCCGCGCTGTGCATCACTGGCTTAGCGGTCTTTGAGGACATACCCTACTCCTCGCAGCGTGCGAATCAGCGGTTGCTGCTCCTTGCCGTCCACCTTTCCGCGCAGCCGGTAGATATGCACGTCAACCACGTTCGTATCCGGTTGGATGCGCATGCCCCATACCTTGTCCAGAATCATGGATCGGGTCACCACCCGTCCGGCGTTCCTGCACAGGTACTCCAGCAAAACAAACTCCTGCGGAGTCAGTTGCAGCACCTGGCCAGAGCGCGTAGCTTCCCGTCGCAACAAATCCAACTCCAGGTCGAGCACTCGGAGCCTCGTCGCGTCATTACTGGCAGGGCTATTGCGCTTAAGCAGATTCCGAAGCCGCGCCAGCAGCTCAGCCAGCGCAAATGGCTTGGTCAGATAATCGTCTCCACCCTGTTCGAGGCCGCGCACTCGGTCATCGACCGACCGGCGCGCGGAGAGAATCAGCACCGGGGCCCGGACGCCAATCTGCCGCAGCCGAAGGATCAGGCTGATGCCATCCTGGTCCGGCAAGCCAAGATCGACAATCAGGATGTCGTATGCCGTTTCCCGGGCGAGGCGTTCCGCTGTTTTTCCATCTGCCGCCGCGTCTACCTGGTATCCCGCTTCTTCCAGCGATCGCCGCAGAAAGCTCTGGATATCATGCTCATCTTCAACCAGCAGAAGTCGCATGAATGGATATTAGTGCATTCGCTTAGTCATCGTCTTCCGGCTTCTAAAAGGAGTTAGTGACCCGAAGATCAGCCAGACAATGCAGGCCGTCTGAATCCTGGACAATGGAACATCGCGCGGAGGAGAACAAGATGAACAACTCGTCATTTTCGCGAGGATCATCCGTCATCTCTATCGAATAAGCTCAATAACATACACCAATGAGCCAATCAGTCCTTACCGTTGGTCTGAGTAGAAATGAACGAATCGTCATTCAGTCTCAGGCCGCGAAGTGCTCTCGAAACAGAGCGAACCGCCGTCTTACCCATGTGGACCATAGCTCAAGCGCAAAGATCAGCGCTGGCAATCTCAGAGCACTTGTCACCGATAAACACATAAGGATGAGGAACAGAGTGATAGCAGAACCCTACTTGGATGAATTAAATACGATGGTCCTCGGCGACGCCTTCCGCGAGTCGCTCCCACTCTCGGCCGCTCTTGATCACCGCTTTGAAGCGGCGCTTCGTCATGTGCTCGACAATCCCGGCAGCCTGGTGCGCCCCCGCATGGTCCTCCAGATGGCCGCTGCCTATGGGCTGGATGCACAATATGCGAACAGCCTTGCCATCGCACTTGAATATTTCCACACGGCTTCGCTCATCTTCGATGACCTGCCGTGCATGGACAATGCAGCTGAGCGTCGCGGTGTGTCGTGCGTCCACATCGCCTTCGGTGAACCAGGTGCGATCCTTGCCGCCCTGGCCCTTATCAATCGCGCCTATGCGCTCACCTGGGCTGCTCTCGCCGGAAGCCCAAACGAGAACCGGCCGCAAATCATGGACTACGTCGAACAGCGGCTTGGAGTCGGCGGCCTGCTCAACGGCCAGAGCCTCGATCTCAATTACTCTGCGCTTCCGCACAACCGCGCCACCACGGAGCGCATTGCGCATGGCAAGACCGTCTCCCTCATTCGTCTAACGCTTGTATTGCCCGCGCTACTCGCGTCCGCGCGGCCTCGGGAAATTCAGATGCTTGAGCGTATCTCTGCCTGCTGGGGCCTGAGCTATCAGATCGTCGACGACCTGAAAGATGTTCTGCAAAGTCCCGATGACACGGGGAAGACCGTGGCCCGTGACATCCTTCTCGACAGGCCTAATATTGCTGCAGCGATTGGCGTTTCAGGAGCCGTCGAGCGGCTGATCCGGCTGCTGCGCGTAGGAGATCTGACCCTCCGTCGGCTGCTCGCGAGAAGGCCGGAACTGTCGTTTTTGTCAAGTCTGCGCAGTGAACTTCAGGGCGAACTGACCCGCGTCACTGAGAATGCCTGCGAGATGACAACAAGCGGGCGGTCATGATCTTTCTCAAGCTGATCCTCACTAATCTGCGCCGTCATCGCATCCGTTCGTTCATCAGTATCGCCGGTGTTGCCTTTAGTGTCGCCGCTATGCTGACGGTTGTCACCATCTTGCAGGGCGCCATCGGCATGTTCTCAAGCATCCTGTCCAGCGATAGCCAGGTCATTGTCTTCGAGCGCAACGTCTCTGACTTGTTTTTCAGCAATGTGCCCGCCTCCGCGGCAGGAGAAATCGCTGGATGGCCTATGGTGGCTCATGCCGATCCGGTGCTCTTCGGCATCGTCTCCAGCGCCGACCACCCCATCATCACCTGCTTCGGCGTTACGCCGGAAGATGCGCGCATCCGCAAAGCCACATGGACCGCGGGAAATCGTGCAGCCTTTGCGTCGCATGAGGATGATGTCGTCCTCGGTGCGCGTGCGGCGGACTTCCTGGGTGCCTCGCTCGGCAGCCGCGTGCCCATTGGCCATGGAACATTTCACGTCATCGGCATCGTCAAAACCTCGAATGGCTTTGAGGACGGTGGGGTCTTCATGCCGCTAAGCTCGGCGCAAAAGTTCTTTCATAAAGAGGGCTCCTCCGTCATCACCATCAAACTGCGCAGCAAGGAGGACGCTGCAGCATTCAAGACCATGGTCAGGCAGAAGTTTCCCAACCTCATCGGCCTTGAAGACTCGGAATTCTCCCGCACCTATTCGCAGTTCAAGATCCTTAAGGCCACCGCATGGGCCGTCGGCGGTTGTGGTCTGTTGCTCGGCGGTCTCGGCGTAGCCAACACCATGATCATGTCCGTCTTCACCCGCATCCGCGAAATAGCCATCTTGCGCGTCAACGGATTCTCGAATGCTCAAATTGCTGGAATGATCTTCGGAGAATCCTCACTCGTCTCCGTCTTCGGCGCGTGTACCGGGCTTCTGATTGGGACGGCCGCTCTGTTTGCGCTTAAACTCATTCCAGCGCTTGACGGCTATGTCGACGTGTCGACACGGCCTATCGTCATGGCCATCGTGATCGTCCTGGCATTGCTCACCGGCGTCGCCGGTGCGCTCTATCCGGCCATCTATGCTATGCGCATTCGCGCAGTGGAGGCGCTGCGCTTCGAATGAGCACCGTAATCTCGCAATCGAGCGTCCGCGGACGCATTGTCCTCCGCGCTGAAGACGTCTGGAAAAGCTATGACGAGGGGACAATTACCGTCCTCAAAGGCGTTCACTTCGAAGCGGAAGAAGGCCAGACTATCGCCCTCTGCGGCCCATCAGGCTGCGGCAAAAGCACCCTGCTCCATCTCTTCGGCGGCCTGGACGAGCCCGATCGTGGCCACGTTTCGGTGAATGGAATCATTGTTAATCGCCAACGCGATTTGCTGCGTCTCCTACGCCACGAAGTCGGCTTCGTCTTTCAGCTTCACAACCTGATTCCGGATCTCACTCTCGAAGAAAACTGCCTCATTCCCGCCGTTGCTGCTGGAACCAGTCGCCGCGTTGCACTTCAACGTCTTCACCAGCTCACCGATCGCACAGGTCTCAGTCATCGCCTCGGTCATCGCATTCAAAAGCTCTCGGGGGGTGAGCGTCAACGCACCGCGCTTTGCCGCGCTTTGATGAACAGACCCAAAATTCTGCTCGCCGACGAACCCACCGGTTCCCTCGATGAGCAAACCAGCGCAACTGTCTTTGAGCTCTTGCTCGACGTGGCCGCTACTGAAGGCGTAACCCTGCTGATGGCCACGCACGATCGCAGCCTTGCCGACCGCTGCGACCGCCTCTTGGAAATGCACGATGGGAGGATTCATGAGCTTCAGCTCCGCTGACGCATCCTCTCGCCGGGCGTCCCCAGGCATCGCCAATGCGGCTTGGCACGCCTTGCTATGGCTTGTCGTCGGCAATGCCATCGGCGTGATGCTCGCAACTCTGCTGCTGTTCCCAAGTCTCAATCAATGGCTCGGTGAGTGGACTTACGGGCGCTGGATCATGGTACACATGAACGTCGCTCTGTACGGCTGGTGCAGCCTTCCCATGACCGCGTTCCTCTTCAAAGCATACGGCGCAGATCGGGGCCCCAGCGCCGCATGGTGCAGGCCGGTGCTGTGGGCCTGGTCCGCCACGCTCGCCGTGGGGGCCTTCACATGGCTTTCAGGCCAATCGAGCGGTAAGCTCTTTCTCGATTGGTTTGGCTACGCACGCATCGCATTCCCCCTCGCGATGGCCGCATTATGGCTTCTACTCGCCTTTTCACTTGCGCGAACATGGAACACCGCGGCACATGCAACAATTGCGTTGCGTGTTGCAAAGCTGCTCGGTCTTGCACTCCTTCTTGCCGTTCCCATCGCTATTTACATCGCATCGAACCCAAGTCTCTATCCCGCCGTCAACCCCGACACAGGTGGCCCCACTGGAACAAGCCAGCTTGAATCGTCACTAATGGTCGTCGGGATTCTTCTCATCATCCCTCTTGGTCTTGTTCGACGCAAGGTGGGACATTTTTGGCCGGTCGTCGTCTCCTGGGCAGTCCTCATGGCGGAATCAGTATTGTGTGCCGCTCTCAGCCGCGCCGATGTCAGCCATCACAATCCGGTTCAGTTCATCAGCCTCGGCAGTCTCCTCATCTGGCTCCCGCTCACACCCGCTTATTACACGGCATTTGAGTGGCGCCCCAGCACGCGCCGCTGGCGCACCGCGTTTCTCTGGTGGTGGGCCTTTCTTGTTGTCAGCGGCTGGATCATGTTTCTGTCCGGCGTGCTCGACCATTTCAAATTTACCGATGGCCTTGTCGGACACTCGTTCATCGCGACAGCCGGCTTTCTCTCCGCATTGCTCATCTTTGTCTTGATCCAGTTGCTCGGTGATGATGGATGGATCTTTACTCGCACCTGGTCCTTTCATTTGTGGAACTGGAGTGTTCTCGGCTACATCGCGGTCATGTTTGTCGCCGGCTGGCTTGAGGGTTCTGACCCGGCCTTTACGATTGTCCTTGGAACCGTGCGCAATACCCTTTATGTCCTGCGCTTGGCTACAGGAATCCTCATGCTAATTTCTTCTTTGGAGTGGTTTCAGGATGCATCAGTGTTGCTTCGCGAACGCAAACCGGTTCTGGCCCGCATCGCGCAGGAGAAAGTTGCATGAAACGTCCATTTCTACTGGGCTATCAGTTACTGGCCGGTGTGTCCGATACCTCAACGGGCGCGTTGCTCATTGCCGCGCCCATTGAGACGCTTGGGCTGATGGGCTTGCAGGTGCCCGCGGATTCAGCCCCCTTTCTCTCTTTCATCGGGGCCTTCGTCCTCGCGGTCGGATTGTCCTATCTTTATGGTGGCTTGCTCGTGAGCCGCCCCGGCAGTTCATCTCGGCTTGAGGCAGTGTGGCTCCTCACCGCCATCATCCGCAGTTCGGTTGCTGTCTTCGTTTTCACTCAGGTGCTTGCCGGCGCTCTTCAGCCCGGATGGTTGATCATCGCAGGCTTTGATGGCGCTTGTGCCTTCTTTCAGGCAATCGGCCTGCGCAAAGGTTGGTTGTTAAATGTTGTTCGGTAAGGTGCGCAATTCGGGATGGCGCGGCGTGAGCCTTGTCGCGATCACCTATATCTACTTCCTGATCTTCGCGCAGTTCGCTTTCCTCAATCGGCTGGCCGCACTCGGCATCGCCGGCGAACATCTGAAGCCTGTGATGGCCGCAATGGCCGCTGCCGGCATCCTCTTGAGCCTCCTCGCACCGAGGACAAAGCTCTGTCCCTCGCCGGGTCTGCGTCTTCGCATCGGATTCGCCGCATGCGGTGTGGCCGCCCTTCTCGCGCTTTTTCTCTTAAACAGCGGCTCAAGCATCGGTGTGGCACTCCTGATTGGCTCCGGCCTTGGCTTGCTCACCGTCACGCTCGTCACGCATTTGCGCCAATGGTGCGGTGATCGAAATCAGCTATTAAAAATCGGTATCGGCACCGGCGTCGGTTATTTGCTGTGCAACGTTCCGCAGTTCTTCTCGGCTTCGACCCAGGTACAGTCCGTGACCGCCGGCATTCTCTGCATCGCAGGGATCCTCATCACGCCTTCCCATCAAGCGCAGCAACGCACAGAGACGCTGACTGAGCCGACATTCGCTTTCCCATTTCCGTTAGTCGTCGCTTGCTTCGCTGCATTGGTGTGGCTCGATTCTGCCGCATTCTTCATTATTCAAAACACTCCGGCGTTGAAAGCCGGCACCTGGCAGGGCGCTGCCCATCTCTGGACCAATGGCCTGCTCCATGTTGGCGCAGCGCTTGTCAGCGCCTGGCTCCTTCGCCGTCGTGGTCTCTCTTTTGTTCTCTCTACCGCATTCTTCGCACTCGCCGGTGCCTGCTTGCTCCTCCTTGATCCTTTGCTCGTCCTGCACGCTTCCATCTTGTACCCTATCGGCGTTTCGCTTTATTCTGTGGCCCTTGTCGCCTATCCGTCGCTCCTTTCGCCGGCTGCCTCCATCGCGCAGCGAGGCAGGCAGGCCGGCTGGATTTATGCGATCGCTGGGTGGGGCGCCTCTGCACTGGGTATCGGCATGGGCCAGAATCTCGGCCACGTCCCGCCTTTCTTTGTCGCCGGTGCCGGAGCAATCGTTCTCTTCCCAATGCTGCGGAGAATCTTCCGGCAGCGGACCCGCGAGTTTCTGCTTGTATCAGCGATCTTGATCGTCGCTCTCTGCGTATATCGCGTCCGACCCGTAACGTTGGTCTCTGCCTCGCTTATATCGGTTGAGCGCGGCAGACAGGTGTATATCTCCGAAGGCTGCATCAACTGCCACTCGCAGTATGTCCGTCCAAACACGCCGGATGTTCAAATGTGGGGACCAGTTGAGAGCCTCGCCGAATTGCATTGGCAGCACCCGCCTTTGATTGGCAATCGCCGCCAGGGGCCCGACCTTGCCGAGGTTGGAGGCCGACGCTCACCCCTGTGGCTCAAGATGCACTTCTTCAATCCTGCCGGGGTGAGCGGCGCATCCATCATGCCGTCATTTGCATTTCTGTTTCGCGATAAGAGAGGCAACGATCTGGTTGCATATCTCGAAAGTCTTCGTGGACCGGAGACGCCACAGCACATTGCAGCCGAAGGGCAATGGCGTCTCTCTGCCTCCGCCGTTGCAGAAGCAAACCCCGTTGATGGCGAACGCCTCTATAACCGTGACTGCGCAAGCTGCCACAGTCTTGTGGGTCAGACTCGTATCGAATGGCAGTCCAGCTTCAAAAAACTGCCTTCCGATCTCGTGGCCGGCCCCCTTACCCGCATCTCTCTTTCGGATTCAGTCTCGTCTCGCTTTGATCGCATCGCGCTGATTGCCAAATACGGCATTCCGGGAACTGATATGCCGGGCCATGAATATCTAAGCGATCGAGACATCGCCTCCATCAGCCTCTGGCTGTCGCAGCACCTGGCGCAGCCGACCATTACCAAGAACGACTCAATGCATCCAGGAGAAGAAGAACGATGAAGTCCTTCGCGCATTTGATTTTCGTTGTTTTGGCGCTCATTCTCGCGCCCGGGGCCTTTGCCCAGCATCAGACCTTCACAGTCAACCCCGATGCCAGCACCGTGACCTTTACGCTCGACGGAACTGGTCACTATGTCCACGGCACGTTTCATGTGCAGAATGGAACGGTCGACTTTGACCGCAGTGCAGCAAAGATCTCAGGCAATGTAGTTGTCGGTGCAGCCAGCGGCGATAGCGGAGACAAGAGCCGCGATAAGAAAATGAACGCAGACGTGCTGGATGTGCCCCACTATGCCGACGTAACCTTCACGCCGCAGGGTTATGAAGGCACCATTGCGCCTCAGGGCGACTCAAGCATCCAGGTTTCAGGAGTGTTTACGCTTCACGGCACGCCGCACGACATCACCGTGCCCATGCAGATCCACATCGAAGGCCCAGCCTGCACAGCCAAAACTCACTTCACGGTTCCATATGTGAAATGGGGCCTGAAAGACCCCAGCATCTTTATCCTCAAGGTTGCCAAAGAGGTTGAAATTGACCTTGCGCTTTCAGGACAACTAACTCCGGCGAGTTAGCGCGTCCTGCGCGAGTCGGGGCGGCTCGCTACCGGCCAAGATATACCCGGTACTGCTGCTCGATAATTCCGGCGGCGCGGGCCAGCGCGAGCTTCGATACGTTGTATTGATAGAGACTCTCGACCATATTGCTTTGGGCAGAGGAGAGAGTCGCCTGCGCCGTCACCAGGGGTAAATTATCGTCAACCCCGGCATTCACGCGCTCGGTTTCATCACTCAGCGCACGCGTAGCCAGGTCAACATTGGAGCGCGCTACTTCAATCAGCTTGTACGCTGCATCTACATCCAGCAATGCATCGCGCACCTGCTCGTCAATGTGGCTACGCAGGTCGGCGAGCTGCGCCGTCACTGCTGCAAATTGCGCTGCCGCCGCATCTTCATCGCCGCGCAGTCGCGCCTCACGAAAGATAGGCACGCTCAACGTTCCAATGGCGGCAAAGTTGCCATGGGTCCCTGCGCCGTTGACTGTATCTGTGCCCCAATAGCCGCTGAAGCTCAGGCTGGGCAGCCGTTGACTCCGGTAAGCCGCGCGCACAGCCTTCACCTCAACCACCTGGTTCTGCAGATTCTGATAGTCTTGCCGATTCGCATACGCGACGGCACGCACCTCGTCCGGTGTTTGCGAGGCCAATTCGCTATAGGGGGCTGCATCGGTCAGGATAATCTTCTGCCCAGGGTCCAGCCCGATTTCGCGCTTCAGCAGGATCAGGTCCTTCTCCAGCGTGTTCTGCGCGGCTATCAGTGCCTGCTGCTGCGCCTGCAGTTGAACCCGCGCCCGCAGCTCTTCCAAATTGGATACCGTGCCGGCTTCGTGCGCCTCATGGGCCTGGTTGAATGACACCTGGTCCGCTGCCACCTGCGCGCTGGCGTTGTCCACTTCGCTGGCGGCCGCTACCGCATGCAGATAAGCCGAGGCCACCTGCTGTACTACCTCTCCTCGCGCCGACATCTTCGCAAAATGAGCCACGCGCTGGGCCGCACCTGCTGCCCTCCACCCGGCGATCACTGGTCCGGAGAAAAGCGTTTGGCTGAAGTTGATCTGTCCCTGCGTCAGATCGTCGCGCGTGATCAGAGAAATTCCAGTCGGCGGCACGCCGCCAGGAAACAGCGTGGAAAACTTCCCGATCACGCTCGGCCCAAATCCTTGCGCCGCCAGATCGTGCTGGAAAACCCCGGTCCCTCCGCTCAGCGTGATCGTCGGCAAAAACTCCTGCAGGGCCTCGTTCTTTTCTCCCTGGATAGACTTTTCACTGTTCTCCACTTCCTTCAATCCAAGATTGGTCGCCAGACCCATGCGCACCGCCTCGTCCAACGAGAGTTTCAAGACCTCGTCGCTCGCCGGATGAGCCGTCACGCTGCCGAAGAATGGATTGGAGGCAGAAGTCGGGTTCGCTTGTCCGAAGACAGCCCCGCCCCCGCCGGCAAGGACCAGAATCGCAAAAGCCACCGGCGCCTTCACTCGGAGGAAGGCAATTTGTCTCGTTCGTCTCACTTCCACATTTTCTCAGATGATCTAAACAGCGCAAGGATTCCCCATCACACCCGGAAATCCACAAGAATCAGGGGCGAACCTCCTCTTCGCCCCAATTCCCAACTGGAATGCTGTTCGGCCCTAGATTCGCTTCCGCGCCCACCGCCCCTGCCGGAAAAGGATAATGCTGGTCACGGCAATGGCGCATTCAGCAATGACGACAGACATGAAAGCGCCTTGAGCGCCCATGTGCAGGCCAACCGCCAGACCCCAGGCGAGCGGAATTTCCAGGACCCAGAATCCGAAGAAGTTCACGATCGTCGGAGTGATGGTATCCCCCGCCCCGTTGAATGCCTGCAGCATCACCATCACGTAGGCGTATGCCAGGTTGCCACAACTGAATGTGCGTAGTGCCGACGCGGCGATGGGTATCACCGCAGGATCGTTCACAAAGAGCCGCACCACCGGCGTGGCATAGACAAAGAAGAAAAGCCCCAGGCTGCCCAGAAAAATCATGTTGTAGTATGCCGTGCGCCACACCGCCAACGCAGCGCGGTCCGGCCGCCCGGCGCCCAGATTTTGCCCCACCAACGTGGCGGCTGCATTGCTGAGCCCCCAGGCAGGGAGAATAAAGAACACAACAATGCGTATCGCGACAGTGTAGCCTGCTACCGCCGCCGCGCCAAATGTCGACACAATGCGGACCAGCCCAATCCAGCTCGCATTCGCAATCGCAAACTGCAGAATGCCGGTAAGTGAAACACGCAGCAGCTTGGCCATCACCCGCAGGTTTAGCCGCAAATGCCGTGCCAGCACGTGAATGCGTTCCGTGCCCTTCATCAGGCGGTAAAACTGGTAGAGCACGCCAATGCTGCGTCCCGTGAACGTGGCCAATGCCGCGCCCGTCACGCCCATGTGCGGGAAGGGCCCGAACCCGAAAATCAGGCACGGATCCAGAACCAGGTTAATGATGTTTGATACCCACAAGAGCCGCATCGCAATCGCCGCGTCGCCCGCACCGCGGAAAATTGCGTTGTTCAGAAACAGCATGATGATGGCCCCGCAGCCGCCCAGCGCAATGCGCGCATAGCCCGAGCCGCTGGTCACAATCGCCGGCGACGCACCCATCAGCCCCAGCAGTTGCGGCGCAAAAATCCCTGCTGGTATGCCCAGCGCCAGAGAGATGAACAGGCCCAGCAAAATCGCTTGCACTCCCGCAATGGCCGCGTCTTCCGGGTCTTTCTCCCCGATGCGCCGCGCCACCATGGCCGTGGTCGACAACGACACCCCCAGGCCGATCGCAAACACAAGCGCCAGCATTGACTCGGTCAGGCCTACGGTAGCCACAGCATTGGCCCCCAGCCTGCCCACCCAGAACACATCCGTCACGGCAAACAGCGATTCGAGCACCATCTCCAAAACCATGGGAATGGCGAGCAGGAAGATGGAGCGGTTTAAGCTGCCGATCGTGTAGTCCTGCTGCGAGCCGTGCAAAGCTTCGCGTACTGAGGACCAGAGAGTGCGCGCACTGCCGTCGGCAGGCTGCGGCGCGGTGGTTTCAAGCAACGACATGGAGAACTCCACGTGTGCCCTGCACGCGCAGGGCATAGGCGAAGGGGTCAAGCTGCATTCAATTTGGAATTTGCAGAATCAACCCGGGGCTGGAAACATCCTCGGGGGCGCCGCAATTTGGCGGCAGAGCAGGAATCAACCCGAGGGAATGTTCAGCGACGAATTCGTACGGCGTGAGGCTGCAACATGGTTGTCTTCCCTGACCGGGAGCCCGGTGGGTCTCATGAGTGTACCGCGATTTCGGATTTGAATGCAAAGAGCCCGCTGTGGGGGCTCGCCCTGAGCTGCCGATGCGGCGCAAGCGCGCTTATCCTTTGCCGCAGATCCCGCATCTTACCCGGATGTGCGCCAGACCCGCTGGCGTCAATCGACTTGCATAGGAGGAGGAATCATGGCAAACACCAAGAAATGCGCAAACGCAGCCTGCACTTGCGTTCCGGCAGACAAGTCAAAGTATTGCAGCGCTCACTGCGAGGGTGTAGCCGACAAAGTTGAAATCGCCTGCCAGTGCGGCCACGCGAGCTGTGGGGGAAACGTCAGATAGCCTCCCGCCGGTTGAGAACAACCACGCGCGGTTTCGTCCCATTCTGACAAATCGGCAACTGCCCGCGGAAGCAGCGGTTGCGGGCGCAATCCTCCGCCCGGCGCCCTCACCCGCTCACCACTCGCGCGCGGGGAGGGCTAGCCATCTCCAGCGAACTGCCCCTATTCTTCTTCCTCTTCCACCGGCCGCTTGGCATTGGCGAGAATCTTGTCGGCTACCAGCTGCGGAACGATGTCGTAGTGATCCATCTCCATGCGGTAGCTGCCCTTGCCCTGGGTCATGGATGTGAGCAGCGTGCCGTAGGTAAGCATCTCGGCCATCGGGACTTCCGCGTTGATCACCGTGGTGCGCCCCTTGGATTCCATGCCCTGCACGCGTCCGCGGCGGCTGTTCAGGTCGCCCATCAGGGTTCCGGCAAACTCGTCCGGCGCCTCGATTTCGACCTTCATGATGGGCTCAAGCAGGCACGGCTTCGCAGTTTCCATGCACTTGCGGAAGGCGATGCGCCCCGCCATCTTGAACGACATTTCGTTCGAATCTACGTCGTGGTAGCTGCCGTCGAAGACCGTAGCCTTGAAGTCCACAACTGGATACCCGGCCAGGTAGCCGCGCACCGCCGACTCCACAATGCCTTTCTCCACCGCCGGAATGAAGTTGCGCGGAATGGCCCCGCCGAAAACCTCATTGGCAAATTCGAATCCGCCGCCCCGAGGCAATGGCTCCATCCTGATCTTGCAGTCGCCGAATTGACCATGCCCGCCGGTTTGCTTCTTGTGCCGGCCTTGGGCCTCGGTCTTCGCGCGTATCGTCTCTCGATAAGGCACCTTAGGCGCCTTCAGGGTCACTTCGGCGTGGTAGCGCTTTTTCAACCGGCTCACGATGGTTTCAATGTGCGGCTGCCCGGCTCCGGCAAGCAGAAATTCGTTGGTCATCGGATCGCGGAAAAAGCGGATCAGCAGATCCTCTTCCATCAGTTTGTGGATAGCCGGCGCCAGCTTGTCTTCGTCCGCGCGGCTTTTCGGTTCAATCGCGTAGGTCATGGCCGGCTCTGGTAAGGGGGCCAGATCAACCTGAATGTCGCCTCCCTTTACGCCCAGAACGTCGCCCGTGAGCGTCTCGCGCAGTTTGGCCACCGCGCCCAGATCGCCGGCATGCAACTCAGCAACCTCAAAGGGCTTGCGGCCCTGCATCACGCTCAGATGGCTCAGCCGCTCCTGGCCGCGCCGGGTGTAATTCTCCAGTGTCGCGTCGTTCTTGACCACGCCGCTGACCACTTTGAAGAAGCTGATCCGACCCGCGAACGGGTCTGTCATGGTCTTGAAAACCACCAGCGCGGTCGGCTCGCTATCCTCCACCTTGCGGAACGCAATGCCGTTTCCGGCAGCCACGGCAGCGTCTCCGTTCGTGGCCACAGCCTGCATCGCCGGTGCCCTCACTGCGATCGGTGCGCGCTCGATTGGCGCAGGCGCATACACCTTGATGAAGTCCAGCAGGTGATCCGTGGCCATGTTGGCCAGTCCGCTGGTAAACAGCACCGGGAAGATGCGGTCTTCGCGGATCGCTTCGTGCAACGCGGTGATCAAATGCTGCTCGGGAATCGTGCCCTCGGCGAAGTACTCCTCCATCAACTCGTCTTTGCCCTCGGCGACCAATTCCACCAGCGCCTCATGCGCTTCCTTGGCCTGGTGCGCGATGCTGGCCGGGATTTCGCCGGTAATCTTGCCGCGGCCATCCCCGCCGGGCGTGTAATAGAACGCTTCCATCGTCACCAGGTCCACCACGCCGTGGAATCCCTGGGCATCGGAAATAGGCAACTGGACGGGAACACAGTTGCGGCCCCAGCGCTCGTGTAAATCGTCGATCAGGGCGCTCAGCCCTCCACCGCCGCCGGCCTTGGGATGGTCCATCTGGTTGACCACCACGATGCGGGGGACATTGGCCTCCTCCGCAAATCTCCACACCCGCTCCGTGACGGCTTCAACCCCATTCTGGGCATTGACCAACACCACGGCCGCCTCCACGGGCAGTAGGGCTGCGCGGGCCTCATGACTGAACATATGAAAGCCGGGAGTATCGACCAGGTTGATTTTGACGCCCTGCCACTCGGCAAAGGCCACTGCATTCTGCATGGTTGCGCCGCGGGCTATCTCTTCTTCGTCATAGGCGGTTGCGGCGGTGCCGTCTTCCACGCGGCCTTGGGTCGGCGTTGCTTTGGCGGCATGCAGCAGCGCGGCAATCAAAGTGGTCTTGCCGCTGTGCGCATGCCCGACTACAGCTACGTTGCGGATCTCACTTCCCTGGTACGTTTTCATTAGGTTTCTCCTCGATGATGCGAAATGGCGTGCGCACAGGGCGCGGCGAGGGACTTGAAGCCCCGCGCAATGAAAGTGGATTGTAAGATTTGCGCTGGGCGCAGGGACCTCATAAGGGCGTCCGTCAGGACGTCACCAAGTCCGGGTTGCCGGGCCCCAGGGCCCGGTCTGCCGTCATCCTCATCCATGCAGAGGGTCTCCGGCAGGCGCCCGGCGGCCGAAAACAACATGTGTGTGCCGGGCGTCTTCCTTAAGAAAAGGGATGCTATCACACAGGGTGTGTGAACGTCCTGTGACTTGACTCACCTGCCGGTCCCGGAGCCGCGAAAGCTCAGATGTTGCATCGCTTTGTGATAGATTCGGCTTACCCCTTGGTCCCCTGTTCCCGGCCACTTTCCCAGTCTGTGACCCGATTTGAGGTGAAAGCCGATGTCCACTCTAGGTGAGACGTTCGCGGTTCCGGTGCTGCCGCCTCCTGCCGGGGACGCGGCCATCAGTGCCTCGGCCCAGCGCAAGGCGTCGCTGCGGCTGCTGCCCCTGATCGGCATCGGCTACGGGCTGGCTTACATGGACCGTATCAACATCAGCTTTGCCTCTCTGCGGATGAACAGCGATCTACACTTCAGCGCGACGGTGTATGGGTTCGGGGCGGGCCTGTTCTTTATCGGCTATGCGGTCTGCGAGGTGCCCTCGAACCTGCTGATGCTCCGCTTTGGCGCCCGGCGCTGGCTGGCCCGCATCATGTTCACCTGGGGCCTGCTGGCCATGGCCATGATGTTCGTGCGCACTCCGCTGGAGTTCTATGCAGTGCGTCTCTTGCTGGGGATCGCGGAAGCAGGCTTCTTCCCCGGAGTCATCTATTACCTCACGCTTTGGTTCCCGGCCAATGCGAGGGCTCGGGCGGTCAGCCGCTTTTACATTGCTCTGCCTCTCGGCTCAACTGTGATGGGCTCTCTGGCTGGGTGGCTGATGGGCCTGGACGGCCGCCTGGGTTTGGCAGGCTGGCAGTGGCTCTTCGTGCTTGAAGGTCTGCCTGCAGTCTTGTTCAGCTTCGTGATTCTCAGCATGCTGCCTGACACGATTACTAAAGCACGCTGGCTGACGCCCGGCGAGAAAGCATGGTTGCAAGGCCGTCTGGATACGGACAGCCGGCATGCCATTCTGGGACACAGCGCTGGAGTGATGCAGGCGCTGCTGTCGGCTAAAGTCTGGATGATCGGCGGGTTTTTCTTCTTTGCCCTCACCTGTTCCTATGCCTTCAACTTTTCGGCCCCAGCCATTCTCCAGATCGTTACTGGTTGGACCATCGCCCAGGTGGGATACGTGGTGGCTGCTTTTGGTTTGGCGGGCACAGTCTCGATGCTCGTCAACGGATCACATTCTGATCGGACGGGCGAACGCGCTTTGCATTGCATCGTGCCTTGCCTGGTGATGGGAGCTGCTTTCCTTGTCGCGGGCTACGCACAGCAACCTTGGCTGGTGGTTGCCTCACTTGCCATCAGCTTTGCCGCATTTACTTCAATGCTGGGCCCTGCCCTCGCCGTGCCTACCCAGTTTCTGGCAGGGCGTGCCTGCGCCGCGGGCATTGCCGCCATGAACACCATCACCATGTTCAGCGGATTCTTAGGCCCCTATTGGATGGGCCTGATGAAGGACGCCACGGGAAGCTACTGGCTGGGACTCCGCGGGCTCGCCATCCCGGCTCTGGCCGCAGCGGGCATCATGTTTCTGCTCACGCGCAGCCTGAAGCAGCGAGTCGCGGCGCGTTTACGCGATGCCGAAGCATTTTGAATAGCTCTGCGCCTGAAATCCGCGATCATCGCAAGATCGGCATCAGGCTGGAATAATCGTCGGTCCAGAGATGAACCTTCGGGTTTTCAGCAGGCCGTCTTACCTTGCCCGCAACCCCTGGCAGTTCGAAAAACGCAGCATTGTCGGTCAGCAGCATCCATGTCGCTGAGAACTCGCCGCGCTGGTCATTGGGATAACTCGTAACGCGCATCGCCGTCATGCCCGCGGCTTTCGCAAGCAGGGCAATCTCAGGCTCAAGATTCACATGCTGATTCGAAACATGGAATGCCAGAATCCCGCCCGGAACAAGTTGCCGCCGGTAAACCGCGATCGCCTGGGTCGTTAGCAGATGCAGGGGAATCGCGTCGCCTGAAAATGCGTCGATGACCAGTACATCGAAGTTCTGTGGAGGCTCCTGCATAAGTGAAGTCCGCGCATCTCCCTCCACGATGCTGACCTGCGCAGCCGAGTCGCGAATATATGTGAAGAGGTTATGGGCGATGGGAGCCACGGCTGGATTGATTTCATAGAAGCGGATTCGGTCGTCGGGCTTTCCATAAGCAGCGATAGTTCCCACGCCCAAGCCGACGACCCCGATGTTGCGCGCACGGCCCGCACAACACATGCGCAATGCAAGACCAACGCCTGAATCCTCGGCATAGTACGTGGTGGGTGTTCGGCGTAACTCTGGGGAAAAGATCTGCGAGCCGTGCTGGATGGCGCCATTGGTCAGTGTGCGCACAGTGGCTCCGGGATACGACAGAGTTTGCCTGACCCGCAGACTGCCATAAAAATTGCGAATGGCAAGCGGTGTATCTCGGCGATAGGCAGTGTGCAGCATAAAGACCAGCACGAGTAGCAGGACGCTGGCCGTTGACCACAAGAGGCGCTGTCCCCAACCGTTGTTCCACGTCACTGCGAGCGCCAGCAGGGCAGTGACAAGAAACGTGAGCGCCAGATCGTAGTTGAACGAAAAGATCACTGGAGACAGGATGCCGACGAGAAAGGATCCCAACGCACCGCCCGCTGCAAACAGCAGGTAGAAGAGGGTAGATTCCGAGGTTCGCTTCGGCCGCAGCGCGTAAGCCTCGGTATGACAGAACAGGCAAGAAATGAAAACCTCAATCAGAAAAAACGAGATGCCGATGCGCATGGGGAGCGAGACATCTACTTGCGCGAGCATGTAGGCGAGTCCGGCGAGCATGACGACGAGGAAACGCGTTACAATCGCGCGCGGAAAAAGCCCGGGAAACTGGAACGCGAGAATCAGGGTGAGCAGATATACCGCGAGTGGCAGAATCCAGAGCAGCGGAATCGCCGCAATGTTCGCGGTCAGGTAACTTGTCACCGCGGCCAGTTGCATGGCGGCGCCCATCGGTAGCAGCCCCCATAGCAACTTGTGAGCCAGCGGCGCTGGAGCAATCTCCGATTCGTCTTCCTGTGCCGGTTGCGAAGAAGCAACTGTCGCCACGCGCGTTTTCCATGCCAGGATTCCGGATAGAAGCGCAAACGCAGCGAACCCGCAGCACCACACCAGACGCTGCGCCTTGAGCGTGAAGTGCGGTTCGACGATCGTCGGATAAAGAGCGAGAGCAAACAGAGATGCCAGGTTCGACAGCGCAAAGAGTCGGTACGGAATGCCGCGCGTCTCAAGCCGGGCAAGCCAGACCTGTAATAGCGGGCTGGTTGCGCCGAGCATCAGGAAGGGAAGTCCGATGGAGATGCTGAGTGCCCAGAAGATGGACACGATGGGATGGGTCGAGCCGAGGTTGATGGTTTGAATGGACCAGGCAATTGCAGAAGCGGTGGCCAGCATCAGCAGGGCGAAATGGAGCATCCAGCGCGAACGTTGCGCAAGCCAATGAGCATAGAGATAAGCGACAAGGAGTGCCGTCTGAAAGAATACGAGGCAGGTGATCCAGACTGCGGCAGAACCGCCGAATACAGGCAACAGCTGCTTGGCCGCGATCGGCTCGACGAGAAAAAGCAGAAACGACGCGAGAAACACAGTGCTACCGAAGAGCAATCGCGAAGCAGACATGCGCAACCTCAAGGGTTCTTGCGGAAGTTCCATTGTGCCTGCTGGATCAACCGCAAGTCTACGCCGCTCCCTGTTGCCAGGATCGTTAGAGTTTCGCGGAATCGAAGAACTGAATCGGTGCTATACAGTGGCGGCTGCGGGCAGGATTTCGTCCACGTCGATCCACTGGGTCGGATAGTTGCCGGTGTAACAGGCAGTGCAGTAACCCGTGTGGTCGCCGCCACAGCACTTAAGCAGGCCTTCGAGAGATAAGTAGGCCAATGAGTCGGCCTCAATAAAACGGCGAATCTCCTCAATGGACTTATTAGCCGCGATCAGGTCGCGCTTACTGGGCGTGTCTACGCCATAAAAACACGGCGAGATGGTGGGCGGGCAACTGATGCGGAGGTGCACTTCCTTTGCACCGGCCCCGCGGACCATGCGCACGATCTTGCGGCTTGTCGTTCCGCGAATGATCGAGTCATCGATCAACACGATCCGCTTGCCCTCAAGCAGGTTGTGAACCGGGTTGAGCTTCAGCCGAACGCCGAAATCGCGCACGCGCTGCTCGGGCTCAATGAAAGTGCGGCCGACGTAATGATTGCGGATCAGTCCGAAGCGGAAGGGAAGTCCCGCTTCTTCCGCGTATCCCAGGGCCGCGGTTACGCCGGAATCGGGCACGGGCACAACCACGTCGGCGGGCACGCCCGATTCGCGCGCGAGCTGACGGCCCATCGCATCGCGGCTCTCCTGCACCCAGCGTCCAAAGATGCGGCTGTCAGGCCGCGCAAAATAGACATGCTCGAAGATGCAGCTCGACTGCGGAAACCCAGTGGCAAACTGGCGGCTGGTTACGCCGTCCTCGGTGACCATGACAAGTTCGCCGGGTAGCACGTCGCGTTCATACTCGGCGCGGAGCAAGTCAAAAGCGCAGGATTCAGATGCGAATACGATGGTGTCGGGGCCATCCGGGTTCTTGAGGCGGCCCATCGACAACGGACGAAACCCGCGTGGATCGCGGGCGGCAAAAATTCGATCGCGGGTCATCATCACAATCGAGAAAGCGCCTTCGACTTGCGACAGTGAATCGGCAATGCAATCCACAAGCGTGCCGGCCTTGGAGTGTGCGATGAGCTGGACGATGATCTCGGAGTCCGAAGTAGTCTGGAAGTACGCCCCCTCGCGCTCAAGCCGCGTGCGCACATTGCCCAGGTTCACCAGGTTGCCGTTGTGTGCAATCGCGATGAGGCCTTTGGTGGAATCCACGCGAATGGGTTGCGCATTCAGCAGCGCGGAGTCGCCGGTGGTGGAGTAGCGCGTGTGGCCGATGGCCATCTCGCCGGGGAGCTTGGCCAGCACGTCATCGGTAAATATTTCGGACACCAGGCCCATGCCCTTGATGTTGGCCAGGTGCTGTCCGTCAGCGGTAGCAATGCCAGCCGATTCCTGACCGCGATGCTGCAAGGCGTAGAGCGCCAAATATGCCTGCCGCGCAGCATCGGGATGGCCATGAATGGCAACCACGCCGCACTCTTCGCGCAGCTTAGGATCAGTACTTTCCGCGTCCCCCGCAAAGCTTGTCATCCTGAGCGAGTCCGCCGCAGCGGACGAGTCGAAGCACCTGCGGTTCTGCGATTCTCGCAAGGACTCGGTCACGTCGGTCATGCCTGCCACGCCCTGAAAGAGAACCCGGCTCATGCCGATACCTCGCCGTGAAGGGTGGCCTCGAGCGATTCAGCCCAGGGTTTTCGAATCTCCGCCAACGGAGCCGAGATAAACACATCGCCATAGACCGAGATATTTAGCTTGTCCCCCCCGGTCGTCCCGATGCGAGCCGAATGAAATCCGAAATGATCCGCCAATTCTTCGATCGCGCCGATTTGACCGGGCTCGGCGCTTACGATCACGGTAGAGGCCGGCTCAGCGAAGAGGCCGAAGAGCGGATGAACCATAAGCGCCTGCTCCTGCTCGATGGTAGCTCCGATGCTTTTTCCAAACGTGGCCTCAGCCAGCGCAACAGCGATTCCACCGTCGGCGAGGTCGCGAGCGGAGTGAATCAGTTGGCGCTGAGCCATCTCGGCCAGCAGGGTGTGTAGGTCGGCTTCAGCGTCGACATCAAGCGGTGGAGGCTGACCCCAGATGCCGCCGAGCACCACCTTGGCGTACTCCGATGAGCCGAACGCAGTGAGTTCGGTGGTGACGGAGATGTTCTCTTCCGCATCGCTTTCCGGCGCGATCGGCTCAGCGTGCCCCACGATGTTGTGGTTGATCGCTTCTTCATTGAAAGGCACTTGCAGGTCGGGGTTGGGCTCTTCACCTGAAGGGATTGGCCAAAGCAGCAGAATGGCATCTCCCCCTTTTGGGAAATCAGCCGGAACAGCCTTCGTCACATCATCCAGGATGCCCACGATCCCCAATACCGGCGTCGGATAGATGCCCTCGCCGCGAGTCTCGTTGTAAAGGGAAACATTGCCACCGGTAATGGGCGTTCCCAATGCAATGCAGGCTTCCGCAATGCCGTCAATCGCGGCTGAAAGCTGCGCCATGATCTCCGGCTTCTCGGGATTGCCGAAGTTGAGGCAGTTTGTTGCTGCAACTGGAGTCGCGCCGGTGCAGGCGACCTTGCGCGCAGCCTCGGCTGCGGCATGCATCGCTCCCAGTTTGGGGTTGAGATAAGCCCAGCGGCCGTTGCCGTCGAGAGCCATCGCAAGCCCGCGCTCATGGCCGGGCGTGCCTGTACCCTTGATCCGCATCACGCCCGCTTCGCCTCCCGGCCCTTGCACCGTGTTGGTCTGCACCATGGTGTCATATTGCTCGTGAACCCAGCGCTTGGAACTGATGTTGGCGCTGGCCAGAAGCTTTTTAAGGTCGGCCAGAAAGTCGCGGTCCTTTTCCAGTTCGGCCAGCACATCCTCGGGAGGTTCAAGCGGTATGGGCGCCTTCCAGGTACCTACCGGCCGATGGTAAAGCGGAGCATCGTCCGTCAGCGACTGGTTGGGAATATCTGCAACCAGCACGCCATGGTGGCGGATGCGCAGCCGTGATTCGGGCTCAACCGTGCCCACGATCACCGCGTCCAGGCCCCACTTGGCAAACACGCGAAGCACTTCGTCTTCCCGGCCCTTTTCGGCGACCAGCAGCATCCGCTCCTGGCTCTCGGAAAGCATAATTTCGTACGCGCTCATGCCGGTTTCGCGTTGCGGCACTAGATCGAGCTCTACATCCAGCCCCACGCCGCCACGCGCGCCCATTTCGCAGGTGGAGCAGGTGAGGCCGGCAGCGCCCATGTCCTGAATGCCGACAATGGCGCCAGTCTTCATGGCTTCAAGGCAAGCCTCAAGCAGCAGCTTCTCCATAAAAGGATCGCCGACCTGGACGTTAGGCCGCTTGGCCTCGGTGCCCGCGTGAAACTCTTCGCTGGCCATGGTCGCGCCGTGGATGCCGTCGCGGCCCGTTTTGGCGCCTACATAGATGACCGGATTGCCCGCTCCGGTCGCCTTCCCATAAAAGATCTCGTCTTTCCGGACCATGCCAAGGGCAAATGCGTTCACCAGCGGGTTACCGCTGTAACTTGCTTCGAACTTGGTTTCGCCGCCCAGGTTCGGCACACCAAAGCAGTTGCCGTAGCCCGCAATTCCGCTGACAACTCCTTCGACGATGGAGTGGTTCTTGGCGACCAGCTCCGGCTCAGTGCCCCGCTCCGGCTCGATCGGCCCGAAACGTAGCGAATCCATCACCGCCAGTGGCCGCGCACCCATGGTAAAAATGTCCCGCAGAATGCCGCCCACTCCCGTGGCAGCGCCCTGAAAAGGCTCGATATAGCTGGGATGATTGTGGCTCTCGATCTTGAAAGCGCACGCCCACCCGTCGCCTACGTCGATGATGCCCGCATTCTCTCCCGGACCTTGCACGACGCGGTCGCTCTTGGTGGGCAGCCGCTTGAGGTGCACACGGCTGGACTTGTAGGAACAGTGCTCACTCCACATAACACTGTAAATGCCCAATTCAGTGAGAGAAGGAACCCGGCCCAAGGCTGCCAGAATGCGGTCGTACTCGTCCGCGGTGATGCTGTGTTGAGCCAGCAGTTCCGGGGTTACCGCAACCGGCTCGGGAATGACTGCAGAGGAGGCGGTGGTCATCACGATTGCCTCCATTGTCGCACGGGAGTCACACTCGAATCTCCCAGGGCGCGTGTGGAAAGCCCGTCAGCTACCCTTCCAAACCTGCGAGGAAAATGATTGTGCCGCGAAGGACCGACCCCGTGACTATCGAGAGGCGCAAACGTAGTTCGTGGTGCACAATCCTCCAGCCACTCTGCCGCCGGCTTGCGATTGGGAGCCGACTGTAGCGCCTGACGTAAGCCTGTGCGATACTTTCCATGCAGTACCCCACCCAGGCCGGGATGGCGGAACTGGCAGACGCAGCGGACTCAAAATCCGCCGGCCCT
>OBLU010000379.1_pt1 | contig 42886 bp, 127 predicted proteins | sample 1518681 | NCBI WGS metagenome assembly OBLU01 (sample SAMEA3539304, study PRJEB22396) | soil metagenome | biome: tundra; feature: field; material: soil | place: USA | collected 2010-05 | depth 0.15 m
AAGAAACGCCAACGATCTCGATTACCAACTTCAAGACCAAGGTGGAAATCAACATAGTTCATTCCAAGCTCTGGTGATTTAGAAACTCCTGGGACCTTACTATCAAAAGTGTGTCCGGCTTGAATTGTAAATGTTGGAGACACTGGGAATTTAATCGGATCGAAAGTCCCGCCAATTCGCAAACCAAATTCACTATTATAGGTTCCTGCCAAATCTAAACGTAGCCAATTAAGTTTTGGCTTTACAACTACGCCAAGTGCCATTCCAGAAGGCGCACCAATATCAAACTGCCCGCCTACCTTCAATTTAGAACTTTCATCAGCAAAAGAAACTGCCGAGATAGCCATCATAGAAGCGATCATTGAAGCGATAATAAACTTTTTCATTTACGAATTGCCTTTCTTTTACCAGTGTTCGGGGAGAAATTTAGGTTGCATTTTTTCTACAAAGTGTCTACGCCATCTGCTTTGAAACTCTTCTAAATCTTTTACTTTTTCTACCGTTGCTTTGCCATATGATTTTACTTGAAGTAGTTTTGGAATATCCCAACTACAGATTTCTTCCAGATTAACTTCTTCTGTTCCCATTTCTGTTTTAATTCTGGCTAAAAGAAAAACTTTTCTTTCTTCTGGAATATTATTATTAGATCTTACTAATGGCATTGCCCACGATTTAATTTTAGAAAGCCGATTTACTTTCAATTTTGTTTTTTCATCCACCCCATTATTCATTGGGATTTCATATTGATTTGAAATTTCCCTTTTTAATTGGTGGGCAAAAATCTCATATTTTTCATGACATTCGATACATAAAGGAAGAACATCATGAGACGAAAAATTCTTTATTTCATCTGGAAAATGTCGCCTATAACACAATGGAACAACATGATGAAGAGTTAGATCTGTAATTGATCCACAGACAGAACATTCATTTTTTCTGTCTTGAAGATAGTATTCTTTATCTATTACTACACCATTATTATGTACGAATGTTAATTGTATTTCAAGTGGCTCATCTTTTAGTTTTGTTGCTATATTCTTATTCAAATAAAACATAGCACGAGATCTGCCGCACCTTGAAAGCAATTCTCCATCCATAGAAAATATTTTACAATTTTCATAAAGAACTTTTTTGGATGATTTAAGCCCCACTTATGCAATCCAATCAAAAATATAACAGAAGATATATCCAAAAATAAATCCGGCAACAGCATAAACTATAGTTTCCATTTATTCTTTTTTCACCGGCAGCAGATACACTGCTACCATATATAGTACTAAGGAAAACATAAGTAGTCCTCCTAACATTATATATGGTAGCGGGATGTTCATGAGTTAGGCGGGCAGCTACTCACCGATGAATGCATTTTAATTGCTTCATCATAGTTTGCTTTTGTGAGTTGCATATTACTTCGGATCTGCAAAAAGGTTTCGTCATTCTCAAGTTCTTTGAGATCCTTCATATCCTTCATGTGCATACGATATTCTTTGTATGAACGCTGATATTCCAACTTTGCGCGACTAACACGAAGAGCGGTGCGTTGAACAAAGTTATCCTGACGATTTGCATTAATGGAATTATTCATTGTGATACTCCTTTATTACTTTTCGGTTCGTTTCTCAATGTGTTCAACAACCTGATCTGAATTTTCTTTTACTTTTTGAATCTTCTTTACCAAATCTTTATCGCCTAATGTGCTTGCTCTTTTACCAGCATCATCGGCTTTTTTAGTAAGGTCTTTGAAAACTTGTTCGATATCTTTGACTGTTTGTTTTTTCTCGGCGCTCATTGTATTATTCCTTTTGATTGTTTGTAAAATTAGTGGAAGAAGATAGACTTGAACTACCGACCCTCCAATAAATAGATTTTACTCTACTTACTGGCCGCTCTGCCCCTGAGCTATTCTTCCAATTTTGTATAGGCCAAACTTTGCAACATTTTGGGATAAAGAATACAAAGAATACCTATACAAAAAATTTTAGAAAAGAACCGTCATTTCTGCATTTGGATTAGCAAGATACGCAATGACATCATTCTTCTTTTTGAACGGCCCGATAATAGAAACGAAATTGCTTTCCGTTCCAACACCATGGCTTCGTTTTGATGGTGGATAATTTGCGGTGAAAGCAGTGCGAACACCGGTTTCTTTTACGCCAATAAAATGACGTCCAACATATTCTGGTTTGCTTGGTTCATCAAGACCATTCAATCGTTCTTTGAGTGCAGTAAGAACACTCACGGCAACCTCAGCATCATTATTATTTTCTTGTTTCCACTCCGTCATCATCTCACCGATCTTGACAAAAACTGAATCAAGAACCTTTGATCGTGGAGAAGTTCGTTGGCGTTTTGATTCTGACATATCAACTTGATTTGAATCTGTATCGTTAGGCATTGTATTTTCTTTCTGTTATTGCAAGACAAAATTATTTTGTTGCGAATCGGCGGGACGACTTGACTGCCCCCACCGACCCATACAACATAGAGACGATCCGTGCGCCGTCAAGCCTGCAAAGTCGTTTTGTTTGTGGGGCGTTGGGAAAAATCCGTGCCAACCAATTACCCAAGCAATGCGCAGGTATTAATTTTTGCAATTAATGTATTTGGTTTCTCTGACCAGTCATCAAATATTAAGTTTGCACTCATAAAAAATTTATCACATATTGAATCGAACTTTTCATCTCTAGTTGATTTTAACATATTCATCCAATTAACAAAAACAAATGGATCCGAAAATACCATGCAATCTTTTTTGAACTCTTTTCTGATATCTTCATCTGGCAATCCTTCATAAGAATCGCAACCACTACATGATCCATATGACCATTCTATATATGAAAATTGATTGTTGTTATAAGACAAGATCTTTGCATGCCCCTGATAATCATTAGATGCATCTTCCCACAAAATATAATCATTGCCAATTAATTCTTCTGCGTATTCGGACCACCTACATTGTGATGTAATCGTCTCCCTCCATTTTGTAATTAAATTTTCATTCACTCCCGTATCTCACCCTTTCTTTAAATATACTCTGGCACCAACGAATTTTGTTTTTTCTACTGCAACAAGATTTTCTCTTTTTGGAATGTGAAGGTCGTAGCTTATTTTTTTTACAACGAACCTATTCATAACTCTTTCGTCTTTTTCTTCATCTTCATAAGTAATGTATAGTATATCTCCAACCCCAGGAAGCATATTACAATCCGTCTCCACCAAAAACTTATCCTCCCCAAATAAACGATCTTCAAAAAATCTAATAATCATTTACTCACCAATTGAATTTCTAAATCATTAACATTATGGACCGAACAAAGAAAATTAACATCCCATTCTACAACTACCATCTCATCTCCTTGTCGGCTACTATTATTTAGAACTCTACCGGCTAAAACTAATTTGTTCCCAACCTGATCTTTATGAGTAAGCCTAACCAAAGATCCATTTTTGACATCTTTGGCTTTCCTTCTTATTGCCTTATGTTTCTTAATATTATCTACCGCCAAAGCTCTATATTGACCTACCGCTAAAATATATTCTGAAAACACGGTAGTCATAGGTAAGGTTGTAGAGGTTCCAGTAATATGATCAATGAAACCAAAGCTGCACTGATCCACATTACCATCAGAAGAATAATGACAATTGTTATTAAACTCTTGTAGCTCTACTATCAACCGAAGAAAAACATTATCAAGTTTGCTTATTACTTTATTTGTAATATCTTGATCGGCCTTATCAATAGCTACTTGAAGTTCTGCCATTGCTTCTTTATCAACCTGCTCTTCAATATCTCTTCTTGCACGCTCAATATACCCAATAAACTTCGGTGGTTTTTTATCGGGATTAACTACATTAAATTTAGAATCCAATGCAGATACCAATTCTTCTTTTAGATACAAACACATTTTATTATTCCTTTAGGGCGCGAATTATTTCTGGAATGGCGAAAAACAATATATGATAAATGACAATTAAAAATATAACTGTCATTATTGGGTGTTCGCCACTCCAGTTTAATAATTCACCGTTGTAAATCATATTAGGCAGTCATATCCCCAACTCGCGAAAAGAATGATGGCTTGTTAGCAAATTTATTATCAGAGTAATCAAACTCATCTACCTCATTCGCTACAAGAAACTGAATTCCAATGTAAGTTCTGGTCCCAAATAAAATTACATATTCAGGATATGAATCCATATCTAACATAAGTTTTTTCCAGTTGTCTTTTGTTGCAACGGATGATTTCAGAAGATTGCTTAATGTAAAATACTTTCGATATGTATCTTTAACACTATCATTTACATTAAAAACTAAATCATCATCAATAGTTAATACTCGGTCTACTGGATTATTAATAAATGCCAGCATCTCCTTGTTTTCTTCTAACTTAAATTCTAAATCCTTATCGCTGATGGCATTTCTAATAGTTTTAATATTATTTGCCATAAACCATTTTTTATTCCACGAAACCGTATTATCAGCAAATGAATACTCTGCTACGTTATCATCAAATACGTGCTGCGCTACTTGCATGAAAACAAATAAGTTTTCATTACCACCAACACCAGACCCAACATTTTGATTATTTGGGCTTACACCTAAATCACACATCAATTTAGCGAGTTTTACATTAACTTCTGATTTTTCTTCTGCCGTGAACGAATCATTGAATACAATATTTATCATAATTTTATCTCTCTTTGTTTGTTGTTTTGTTTGTTGTTAATTCTTTTACCGTTTCATTCATAGTGTAGGAATAATTATATTTTAAAATACCGTTATTGCCCAAACAAAAATATAAGTTTGCGAGCCACCAATTTTTAATCTTTTCGTATCTATCTTCTGAAACCTCTTCTAAAAGAATGTTTTCGAACTCTTCTGCAAGTTCAATCATTTCTTCACGAATTTCTTTTAATCGAATTGAGTTATTCTTTTTCATTTAATTCTTCCGCCGCATTAAATAAAGCATTTTGCAAATTGAAATTATTCTTGGTTAGCTGCTTTGAAATTTTAAATTTCTGATTTTCTACCGCTTCTAATACCCAAGAAGGAGCGCAATAATCATTTAACATTTCTTTTAATTCTTCTAATGATAATGTATATTCTGCTCTTCCCTGCGCCCACATTTTTATATTTAAATTTACTGATGCCTTACAATTCAATAACATTCTTAAAAGAATTATCTCTTGACATGGAAGTTTTTTCCCACGACTATCCAATAAATGGAAACATTCTTTTGCCGTTCTACCTTTTTTATCTGAAATCATATTAGAATATTCAGAACCAGAAAAAGTAAAATTATGAATATTATTATAATAAAATTTATAATCTCTTTCAAAGTTTTCGCTGAACTTCATTTACCTTTTAATTCTTCTACAAGTTCCATTAGCATGTCATTTGAAAACATTCTGATCTCTACTGGAACCTTGGCACTATAAAACTTTGAGTAGATATTTGAAGCACCATTAAAATTCATTGAATGAACAATTACTTTTTTGGGAAACTCTTCTTCTAACAAAATATTTAATATATCACTTGCCAATGCCGATCCATTTCTATGAAGAACCGAGGTATCACCACCATCAATATAATTTCCCAAATCATGATCGAACATTGCTAAATCAATGGATGGATTTAATTTGAAATGTTCTATTGCTTCTTCTGCATTATAGACATGAATAATATTATGATCTTCGGCTAAATAACTATCAACCAATTCGTGTCTATATGGTTCATCGTCTATAAATAATATCTTCATTACTCTAATTCGGATTCTTTAATTCCTGTAAATAAAATAATATGCCCCTCACTATCATTTGAAGTATATCCTCCAAATAATTCATTTGCCAAATAAACCTTTTGCTCTTTACTTAAACGCTTGGCAAGATTAGCAGTAAGCTTAATCATTTGTTGATCTGTAAATGTTTTAATTTTCACCATAGTATCGCCAATTTAATTAACCTTTCAAACTCTTCCTGGGTATCGCAAGTAATTTGCTTTCCGTTATAAAACCAATACGGACAATATGCATTACATTCATTATATATAGCTGGGCCTTCTAATCTATGAACTTTATAGTCTTTATTGAAATAAACAATATCATCTGGCAACACCGTAAAATTATAGCTCGCATCAATAAAAACATTTGAAATTATATTAAACTTACGAACAATATAATTTCCTTCTTTTGTATCAGAAAAAGCCGCTGTCGCCTGATACATTTAATTCCTTTTATTCAAAGGCGTGGTATTATCCATCATCTGCTTTCCAACTTCTTTTCCAACCGAAGTTAGCTTATAGCTTTCTTTTCCATCAACCATTACTTTTTCCATTAGTCCTTTTTCAATCAATCTATTACAAGCAATATCAAAATCTTCTTCTGAAATATCGTTAGGCTTTTTCATTTGATTATTCCTTAATTCAATTTACTTTTGGGCTCTTTTTCAATTTCAACCAAGTATTCATCCCACGTCCAGCCAGCAGATTGTAAATATGCTTCCACTACTTTTACTTTATCATCCGGGGACAGTGGAGAATAAAAGAAAAGCTTGTCTAATTGATCGAATACCTCTTTGAATGGTTTTTTCATTTTATACCGCTAACTAATTTTGCTGCATCTTGAAATGTTTTGGCTCTCGGACGAATTGAATTTAATTTGCCTTCAATATGTTCAGAAGTTAATGATGAATTAAGTTTAGTCAAGAACGGCAAAGTTCTTTCAATATACTCCTTATCTGGAGTTAATTCTAACTTTTTAAGGTGAGTATGCTGAACCCAAAGGAATTTAGTGGTGTCGAACTTACCATCTTTTTTTCCACAATTATCCCAACTAAAACTTTCAATCAGTTGCGGAAGAGAAAAAATTTCTTGGTCTCCGAAACTCCAACCAAATCTCGCTAAGTAATTCAGAACTGCATTAGGTGAATAACCAGCGTCTCTATATTCAAAGACACCAACTGCACCATCTCGTTTTGATAGTTTCTTACCTGCTGGCGATAACATCATAGGTAGGTGAGCAAATTCTGGTATAGGTGCATTAAGTGCCTGGTATAACAGAATTTGAAGAGGGGTATTGATCATATGATCTCTACCTCTTGCAACCAAGTTAATCATCATTGTCAAGTCGTCAACCACCGCACCAAAATTATAGAGTGGAATGCCATCTGATCTTAATAATGGGAAGTCTTGGTTCTCTTTATTTGGCGTCTTGATATTACCAAATACTTTATCATTATATTCAACGAAGCCTTCTGCCGTAGCTTTGAACCTAACAATAAATGGCTTATCTAACTCTGCCTTATTGTCTCTACAAGTTCCGGGATACTTAAAGAACTTATTGTCTTCTCGTTGTTTGTCAAGTTCTTCTTTCGAGCAATAACATCTATATGCTTTGCCGGATGAAATAAGCTTGTTGGCAAACTCTTGATAGATATTAAGTCGCTCCATTTGAAGGTAAGGACCGTTCTCACCACCAACTTCCGGGCCTTCATCCCAATCAATATTAAGCCATTTGAGACTATCGAGAATTACTTGTTTGGACTCCGGCGTTGATCTCTCTTGATCGGTGTCCTCAATACGCAAAATAAATTTCCCGCCGTTCTTTCTTGCCCATAGCCAGTTAAATAATGCAGTTCTAATTCCGCCAATGTGCATCATTCCCGTAGGGGACGGTGCAAATCTAACTCTAATGTTTGACATTTTTTTATTCTTTCTTGGAGGTGATTTCTGTATATAAAGATTTCCATTTTCTTTTTAAAAGAATTGGAAAAAATTTTTTAATATTTAATAAATTTGCTAAATCTAATATATCTTGTTTTCTTTGAATTCTAAAACATTCAAATATAAAGTCTTTTTTAGACTTTTCTTTTGATGCTCCGGCCTTTAATTTTGCATTAATATTTCCCTTAAAACCCATTGATCTTAGCTGATCAATAGCCCAATCCATTAATAATTTATTGCCGCATAAATAAATATAGTGATTATATTGCCACCCTTTTCTAGCACATATATTTTTTTCTTTTTTCTTCCATGCAACAGTTCCGTCGGCATCTATTAATCCTAATAAAAACGGTGCAATATATTTTTTTGGTATGTCAGGAATAACGGCATCATATGTTTTGTTCTTAACTAATCCATATTTAGAAAAATCACCGTCATGAATAAAATTTCCGGCTAAATTTAATCTAACATATGTTCCAAGCTTATTTGTATAAGTTTTAATATTTTTCTTTTTAAAATTAAGCCATTTACAAAACTGTAATAAAATACATTTATCATCTTTATTAAGAGTAATTGTAAAATACTTATTAGTACCATTCGTACTTAAACAACCATCTCCAAGCATAAATCCAAAAAAATAATATTTTTCCGGTGTATCCTTAATAAAAAATTTTTCATCATATTCAAACAATGATGGATCAAATTTTCTTCTTTTTATATTATGTTGGTCAAGAAATAACGCAATAGTTTTACCATCAACATCATATCGTTTTCCCAATTTTTTAGCGGCAACTCCATCATTATAATCCTTGATAAGTTCTTTGCTAAATTGTTCTAAATATTTTAATCTTCCTGGTCTCTGATGTCTCATGTATTAATACCGAATTATTCATATCCGTGGTGTTATTTTCTCTTTGCTTTTTTACTTGCTTTTTTAAATGCTCGTTCAAATTCTTCTTTTACTTCTTTTGGCGACATATCTTTAAACCCATCTGCCCACCATTTTGCCCAATGATAAGCACAATAGTTTTTTGGGCTATCATAAGTTGCTAATTTTTTACATTTAATACATTTCATAGTAGTAATTTATACCTATTCAATTGTTCTTCACTATCAATTAAAATATAACCGTCTTCTCTTAATTTATTATCTACATATTTTTTAGCACCGTTTAATGTAAAGAATGTTTTTCGAGACATATCTGTATTATATTTCTTTAATGAAAACCTGAGATCGTGATATATTGCATGAAATCCAATATTTATTTCAAATTTATCAGTATAGAAAAATCTAACTGCTGCATAACTATACGCATCAGTCCAAGGAGAGAGAAATTTTTTCATAGTAATAGTTTATATTTATCAATCTTTTCTGTATCATCAATCAAAATATATCCCGCTAATTTCAATTTGGTATCCATGTATTTTTTAGCGCTACTCAAAAAGAAAAAACTTTTTTGAAGAAAATCAGAGGAATGAATTTTAGGATTATAATAAATTTTACATACATATCTTTTAAAGAAATAAGTTTTATAATCTATAATATGAGCACACACTGAACTATTGTATGGTAGTTTTCCTTGAATAGTATATCTAATAATAACACGCCAAGTATCTTCTGTTTCTTTTTTATCTTCATATGGAAAAAGTATCTTATCTGGATCCATCATAATAATATTTGATACTTTTTTAATTCTTCATCGGAATTTATTAATTTGAATTTAAAACTAATCAGCTGTTGATCAATTTTTAGTTTAATTTTTTCTAAATCATTAGAATTTTTTATTATTTTCTTACCGGAAAGTAAAGCAGGAATACAAAAATAACTATATTTTAGTTTATTTGAAATTTTAAATTTTTTATTTTCCCATATAGAAGTAAAATAAGATCCTGAAATTCCAACGCAAGGAAGGATACCATCGACATGCAACCTAGCAATTAAATTAATATTATTGCACCACGGAGTTAATATATGTTTTATTTCTTTATTGGCAGAATCAAAACTCCATGGAAAGTTTTCATAGTTCATAATAGCATTCTATATTTATTAGCTTGTTCTTCGGTTAATAAAGTATACCCAAGTTTAATTAGTTGGTTATCTAAAAAGATTTTAGCTAAATCAAGCGTTTTAAATTCCTTCATAGAGCCAGGTTGTAATAAATGAATTCTATATATAGAATGATTTTTTCTAAAAGAATTTATGTATCTTGATTCCAAGATACAAGTAATGTATTTTCCACCCCATACTTCATGTTCCCCATATATATTTAATCTTGCATTCCAAGTTTGATTATTCATTTTTGAATATGGGCAAAGAAACTTTTTCATTTCATTAAATCAAATATTTTTAATCTATTTTCTAATTGATCTGTTGGCACAAGATATGTATTCATGGTTCGTATTTCTAATCTCTTGGTAGATCCATTTATTGATTTTACACGCTGAATAAAAGGATTTCTTTGGCGAACCCACAATACATCATATATGCTATCATTAATATAAATTCTTAGAAATATTGATCTTCTTGACGCAGAAAGAGAAAACCAATGGTCATGAAATTCACAACTTCTATCTTTTAGAAAATATCCACAAATAGGACATCTATTTTCTTTTTCTAATTGTTTATATTTTTCATCAAAATCTAATGATGATGTGCTCATTCTTTTACTTTTACACCAAGAACTGTTTTTTCATGCCAGCAATAAAAACAATTCAATCTAACATTAGAAGTTTTACCATCTACATTAACTTCATATGCCTCAAAATCGTGCCTGCCAGCGAAACACATCAACTTACTAATGATCGGGATTTTGTGCCAGTTATCTCTGTAATGATAGAAGTTATAATCTTCTTTTAATCTTTCAAACACCGTCATCAACCCTATTCCAAATCAGCATCATCACAACCCATAAAAGAGAACCACAAAGAAACATAACAACCCGGCCTCGATCCTGCATGTAATAGAAATAACCGGCGCCGATCAAATTAAATACAAACATGATCGCACCGAAACCCATCATAGTCTTACGCTTCATTTTCATCATAGTGTCCTCTTAAAATTTCCAACAAAAAGCGCCACAAGATTTATTTACCGCATACTTATCTTTTGTTAGAGTTTGTGTCATAGTGCTATTTTCATTGTTGATAAGAAGAATCAGTCCAGGAACTAATGCCAATAAACTGGTTCCGGCAATAAGAACACCATCTAATTGTAATGACTGACCGTTTTTTACATTCTCTGTATTATGTGGATCAGAACCTTGCACCGCCCCAATAACTATAGCAGCCATACCAGAAACAAATATTGGTAAGCTAATATAAGTTAGAACCTCACCAGTTCGTGCAGAGTCGGCATCACCAGCATTAACATAGATACTAACCCTATCGCCATCATTACCATCTAATTCGAATTCTTGTGAATAAGACTTGCCGAAACCAGAGAAACGATATACGGCATTCAATGGTTCTGCTCTATCACATGGGGTATGACATTGAACAACCCAAGTATGTTCATCTACATTCTTCTTTTCGAGGAACATATGATCACCATCCATATGAACAAATACTGATGGTGGTCGTAATGGATTTTCTGGATCCTCATCTTGTGCAAAAGCAGTTGATGAAATTACTAATGAAGATAATGCTGCTAATAGAAATTTATAGTTCATTTGATTTTAATGTTATTGTCTTTGAGAAGTTTTTTGGCACGAGCAATCGCATCTTGTTTATTATGTTCTTCTTCTTGTTTTTTCCACAGCGCCCAATCTTTTTTTTCTTGTTTGAAAGCAACCTTACTTTCATTATATTTTGCTAGTTCTCTTCTATAATGAGCAAGATTTATATTATAATTTTTGCTTTTCTTTTGCTCACGAACCAATAAATATACTGTTATTTTAGACGTACAACTATCATAATAACCGTATTCTACTTCACTTTCGATTGAAATATCTCTCAAACTGGACTTTGTAAAATTCTCCAATGGCACCAGAAATACTTTCTTCGATCCGATCCTTGTAAGTCTCTCTACTTGCTTCTTCTTCAGCAAGTTTTTTTAACTTTTTCATCTCTGCTTTGACTTTACGATTAATGAATTCTTCGTAAATTTTTGATAATTTCTTGGGCATTTTTATCTCCTATGGCCACCACCTGAATGATGCCCGCCGTGATAACCACCACCATGATTATAATGTCCGCTATGATAATATCTTCCATGGCCCGAATGATAATAACCATGGCCATAAAACTCTCGATACCCAGGATAAAACCCGTGATAAAAAACACCTTCTCTATACCATCCCTCTGGTCCAATCCAAACTCCAAAGTGGCTATCCCAATAAACTACCCCGGTATCAGTATAATAATATTGTGTATCACAAATATCCCTGTTGCCATAGTCATCTGATACTTCTACGCAACCATAAGCAACACTACTATCTGCTGGAGGTGGAGGATCATCAGCGCATCCAATCATACTAACTGCAATTACGCCTAGCAACATCATTAATTTATTCTTCATAGTCGTTTTCCTTTTAAGCGCGAAAGATACAATTATCCTCCAATACAACATAATCATTCGTTAGGTGCTGTCAAGACCTACTGTAATAAGAACATCATATTAACCTTTTTATCTAATCTATCTTTTGGAATTAGATATTTTCTTAATTCAGAAATATGATTTATTTTTATCTTTACTGTTTTAAAATCAGTATCTTTGTTAGAGAAATATTTTTTCATTAGAAAATGATTTTCTAATCCATCAAAATGACCATAGTTTGGATACCCATTGAGCATTCTTATTTCTAATAATTTACCATTATCTTCATATCTAATATCAAAACAAGACAGTTTTTTACATAAATTAAATATAAAGTGATATTGATATAATTTATCTGTTTTCTTTCCTATCGGATTATTAAAATCAATTGGGGTGTTGCAGCGAGGACAATTGGTTCCGAACTCCTCTAAATATTCGTCAAGAGTAAATCTACTTGCCATTTGATTTTAAAATGTAAGCGCACATCTTGTCCCAAAATATACCAATTAAAAATCCAGCTACTAATATGGCGGCAAATATTTCACAAAATATAATAATTTGGTGTCTCATTTTAACAATCCTTTAAAAATAATTGCCTACTATTTATCTCTTCATCATAATTTATCCAATCAAAATCATCTGGCTCTTCTGGATCAAGAAATGAATAATCTTTTAGAAAAAGAACTTCTAAAAAATCTCCGTTATGAGAATATAAATTAATTTTATGTATGTTCATCTTTAATCTCCGGCTTTCTTTAATACTTTCAGATCTCTTTTCCAATCAAACTCTACATAGTGTTCGCAATTATCTGCGCCATAATCTAATTGATTAATTTGCCATGCGGTTATAGTTCCATGGTCTTCGTTATCGTGTCCAAATTCAACTCTTACCACAATTGTTTCTGTGCCCCAACTATCAATAATATGATCTCCTACTTTTACATGTGGATCATTTACTCTTAAATTTATTGATTTAATATACTTACTTTTCTTTTTTAATTTCATTTTAGTAAAAGCATCCTATCTATTTTCTTTTCTATTGTTTCTTGGGTAATACATATTTTTTTAAATCTATCTATATCAAATGGTATCTTTAATAACTTTTTAAAATTAATACCGATTGCAAATGTTTCTTCATTAAAACAAATTCCTACATATAAGTTTCTATTTTTAGAGTGGATAAAATTTATTTCGTTATAATCATATTGCCCAACCAATATATTTGTTATATTTAAACTATGATGATACACGCCAACATTAGAACATAGATAATAATTAAATCTATTTAATTTTAATTTGGATTGACAAATAGGACATTTATTTTTTAATGCCTTTAATATTTTAATTTGGAAACTCATAATAATAACATTAAACGTTTAATTTTTGAAATTAATTCGGGATTTATATGTTCCGATCTATTATTCAAATAAATAAATCTATTATTTGGATAGAGAATACAAATTCTTTCAGGACTATTAAGCACTAATTCTTTATTTGTATATAAAAGAATGTCTATATTTACAGTATCTTCTATAACTTTGGCATATGCATGACTATTATACAACTCAATAAGTTTATTTATTTCTTCTTTCTCAATTTCCACAGAAAATAAATATATAAAATTATGTTTTATCTTATTAAAATGGGAAAGGTTTTGAATGCCGTTTAATATTTTCATTTAGAAACTCATATCAATAATAACATTCTATTAATTTTTTTAATTAAATTCATATTTATATATTCTACCTTGTCATATAAATAAAAATAATTCATGTCAGAATAAAAAATACATATATTTGATATACTATCGCTCTTACGGGGATTTTTAAACATAAAAACATCAATATTAATACATTAACTTTTTTATCAAAATAAACATCTAGATTAAATATACCGCTGTCCCAATTACGCATTTCCATTATCTGTACTAATTTTTCTAATTTATTTCCTTCATTCAAATCTAATTTAATAGAAAATAAATATATACCATTATATGGATTACTAAATACAAATAGTTTGTCTCTTAATACGATCATTGTTATCCGGTATTTTTAGCCGTAAAACAAATCACACTAATCACTACCTTTGTCTTGCTATCTTCTAACACGAAAGTATTAACATCATTAGAGGGCGCGCTAACGAAACAACCTGCCTCACCCCTAACTACTTGCATCTTGTTGTTCTGAATCTTATTACATTCAACGCTGACATACCATTTTTGGGCATGACCTTCTTTGAATGACGTGCCTTCTTCTGAACGAACACACTTCCAATCTGCAAGAGCATAAGGCAATCCTATATCTCTTGTCGTTGTATAGTCTTCATCAAAATAAGAGGTAGCGCCATTGTAAGTCATCAGTGTATTGAATGTAGTATTGTAATTTCTGCCGTCGCTCCCCGCAAAAGAAGATGCCGCAATTAACATCAAACAACTAACCATCAACATTTTCATTATATTTTTCATTTTAATTTTCCTTTACTAGTTTCAAATCTTCTTCTCTTACATTACAACTTAAATTATACTTGTGAGTTTTACTATTAATCTTAAAATCTTCCTCTGGTAATTGAATTTGGCAATATAATACATCTGGTTCTCCCACCGAATAACATAGTCCGGCAAAAACTACCTTGCATTCTTTACCAACATATTTATCAAATCTTTTTTCTTTGGTTCGAAGTAAAATTACCTTATCGCCGATCTTATATTTCCAATTCATTTATTTGTGATAGATTCCTTATGAAACAAATATGCAAACATTATAGTAGAAATTGTATTCAACACAATTGCAAATACATCCAATCCAAACATAATTACATTGGTTGATGTTAGGGCTAATGTCATACAACACAATACCATTCCGCCACTTGCCATTATTTTTATACTATATGGATGCTCTGTAAAAATAAAATATGCGCAAATCATTTCAACAATAATAATAACTAACATTATAATCATTATCTTGTCTCCGTCTTCTTTTCTCGGATCCAAGTAGCAAGATACATACCAATATTAACGCCCCACAATATAGCAGCAACCAAATTAATTATCCTAACATATCCAGTAGTATTAAGATATACCACCACGGAACAACAAACGAGAATAACGCTGGCAAACGTTTTCATTGATGGTGGTTTCTTTGTAAAGATTATATAGAAGCAAACTAATTGAATTAATAATATTATAATAAATGACATTTTTACCTTTTCTTTCCCGTCAAGCCATATTTTATAATACAACCACTCATTTGGGTTTCCGCATCCCCAGTAAATCCATCTAAATTAAAATCTAAACCGAATTGAATTTGAATATCATAGCCCTGATTATCGGTAAAGTGGCAAGGATGAGTGTAAGAAGAAACATATCCGACATCATTACCGGCAATACATCCTCCATTCAACCCACCTATTTCAATTGAGGTGGTTTCATCTTTTGCGTCAGCGGGAGAAACAACAAAGACATCATCACCTATTGTTGGTGTATCATATGGACAGTTAGTTGATGATAGACTTTCAACTGACACATCATATACGCCTTCAGGAGTAATTACAACATCTCCAAATTTTGCACAAGAGGTTAGTAGCAACATTGATAATAGTAATAATTTAGTTTTCATTTTAATACTTTCTTTTGCAAAATTTTAACTGACTTTTTAATAAATTTAGTTGCCACCAAAAGTTGTTCTTTGGATACACCCTTTTTAATATCATATTCAAGATCACTCAAATCCATATCAATATCTATAATTAGAATTGATTTTTTCTTCGGTCTTTCGTTATTTTGATAACCCATTTTAGTTCCTTAATTGTTTAGTATATTGGTAGGAGAAAATAATATGTTAATAGCCCTAATAAATGAATCCACTTTGGTTTCAAATGCAGATTGTAATACCATGGCAGCTGCTTGTCAAATTCAATTAAATTTACATGTGGCTCCCGCCTGGAATCAAAAGGCGCCAACAATTACTTTCTATGCTGATAAAACAAAAGTTCCAGGTTATGCTTGGGTAGTTAATATGCTTGATAACTCTACACAAGCAGGAGCCTTAGGTTATCATAGTTTAGATAATGATTTGGTGGACGCTTTTATATTTGCACAACCAGTATTAAGTAATGGCGGAACAACTATGGTTTTTGATCCTAAAAATCCAAGTCAATATACAGTATCAGCTACTACAAGTCATGAGATTTGTGAAATGTTCGGAGATCGTTTTGCTAATGGTTTTTCTGTCGGCACCCAAATTTCACAAGGTAATCTTTATGCACAAGAATTATGTGATCCGGTAGAAAACGATTCTTATCCTATTACAGTAAATGGTGTTGAAATAGCAGTTAGTAATTTTATTTTTCCATCTTGGCTAAATCCAGAGGCAGTTCCATCAAAAAATATGCCGTTTGATTATATGAAAAAATTATCTGCGCCATATACAATGGATGCAGGTGGATATATGATTGTTGCATCTCTATCGAATGAAGGACAGGTGACCTCTGAACATATTTTTAGCGAATCAGTCCCACAATGGAAAAGAGATTATGTTAAGTCTGAACTGTATCGTCGCTAAACTCTTTAAAAATATTATTAACCCCTGCCTCATACTCACCTAACTTAATAGCAGTTCCACAATCTATAATACTAAACTGTTCAAAGTTGGGTGAGCAATTGGCGCTTGGCTCAAACCATTCAAACGGAACTACATAACATTTTCTATCTCCTCCTCGAAATAGAATTAAATGTTTAGAAACAAAATCAACATAGCCAGAAAGAATAATGTTATCTTTTGTAGATACATCTCCTATATCATCAAGATCTTCTGGTGATAATGTTTCGAGACAACCCATATCAGTTTTCATTGTAGTAGCAACCTAACTTTCATCTCAAAAATCATTTCTTCTAAGTCTTTTAGTAATTCTAATGGTATGTATGATCCATTTCCATCCCACCAGTCGCCAGAATTTTCTTTAAAAGAAGAATCAATATGAATTCCCTTAAGTCGTCTTGTTTGTGTGGAAAGATATGTATCGGTGTGAATGCTAATAGAAAGGATCGGATACTTTTTATTTTCCTCAGAATAAAGTCTACGAACAAGTGCGCTGCTTTCGCTGTCATAGTCTTCCGATTCAACATAAGGAGAGATATCTATAACTCTTTTCCACTTAATCATTGTATTTCAAATATCCAATACATCTAACCGGGGTATCTTTTTCTGGCGCATCTCTAAATTGATGACAGAAATCTCTTTCTTCTTTATTGATTTTTTGTCGTTCTTTTGCGGAATCAGAAAATCCCGTATTATAAATAAAAATAGACATAAAGATTATAAACAAAAACGGCAACAATATAAGGAATTTATCTTCTTTATCTTTAATCATTTTACTTTCAGTTTCTTTTTTAATTCAGGATAGTCTGCATAGAAATCATCATCTTGGTTTTGTGCATTCAAAGCATTGTCTTGTGTCATATACTTATTAAACTTTGGCCAACGAAGATTTAGCCATACAGTAGCGCCATTCTCTTCTTTACTTATCCAGCCAGACTCTTTAAGGTATTTGATTTCTTTGGCTTTGGACATTAATTTACAAGCTCTAATGGATCACCGGGGCAAGTTTGAATTACCCTTTTACATCTATTAACCTTCTTACAAAATAATAAAACCATATTACTTTTTGCAATGGCGGGAATAATATCACCAACTGAATAAATCTCAACCTCATATCTATTATTATGAATAAGTTCCGCGGCATCAGAAAGTTCTAATCCAACCAACGAATCTAAAAATTTTTGACTAATCATTTTAACCTTTTTATTCTTTGCTATTTTTCATGTATGTTTTAACTTCAAATGATTTCAATTTGTTATGTACATATTCAAGGGCCTTATACGGAATCCATAATATACCAAACATAGCAAAGAACGGCCAAAATAAAATAGAATCTACTACTGGCGTAAGACCATTTCCATAAGAAAATAACCTCAATCGTTTTCCAAAGAAAGGGGGAATTAAATAAAATCCCAGTCCAATTAAAAGGTATATAAAGCTAGCCATTATCTCACAATAAATCATTCTATCACGATCCATTCCATATCTTTTACTTCCCTAACTACTTCTGAATAGGTATTTTTCTGGTCAATAATATATCGATCGCCCTCTATGGTTGCAATTTTTAGTTCGGCATTCAATATAGTTGCTTCTTTGCCTAATTCTTCTACCATCTGAACAAGCCTTGGATCATGACGATGACCATTCATATGAAATCCACCATCCTCGTTATACTCTAATGGTTTTTCTAGTTCCTTTTTACCTAATTCAAAAAGTCTTTCAGCTGCTTTTCGAGATAGGATCGGCTCCCAATAACAACGGGCGCCACCACAAGCAATATAAACAACCTTCTTACTCATTTTGGACACACTGCAACGTCCTTGTAAGTATTACCTGCCATTTTCATTCCGTCTTGTTCTCGTACAATAATACAATCTCGTCCATTAACTTCAACATGTCTTTCTTGATATGGCGGCGGTGGAGTATAAATAGACCATACAATTATACCGGTGAGAAAAATAAAAATTCCAGCCAATAACCATCTCTCATTATTATTCATTTTGGACACATTGCAACATCATGACCCCAACTCGCACCAGTAGAAGTAGATCCATCATTATGATATTCTATAATACAATCTTGCCCATTGACCTCTATGTGTTGTGCTTGTGGCGGATGTTTGCTTTGAAAATAGTTCATAGTCGCAAAAAATGTTCCTAATATAACAAACACCAAAAGAAAGGCCCCAATAGCAAACCAATCGGCATTACTATCATACGGTTTGGGATTATGACATGGACAAACTTTGCCACAAATACATGGCGTAGGTGGCTTATAACTTCTACTTGATTTCATTTGTGCGTTCATTGTGGGCGCCTATACTCTAACAAGAACCAATATACATATGACAACCACAACATAGCCAGTGAAAATAATATTCCTACAATACCTACAATGATATCGTCGCGTCTTACAATGCCATAGTAAATTGTCTCATAACCAATATAAATTGATATAGCCAAAAATAGCAATGACACAAAGTAATTACCATGATCTTCAAACCATCTTAACGGGCTGAATTTTTCTTTCTCCATAAACTTATCAATCGTTAGTCTCTTAAAATTCTCATCTAAAAATAGAACTACATTTGGAAAGGCAACATCATTATCTATTTGGATCTTAATGTTGTTGATTACTGAATTGGTAATTTCTTCTGATAACCAGGGTAATGACCAAAGAAACTCCTTTAATTCAAACTGATCCTGAGCAAGCCAACCAATGTTTTTATGGTTTGCATTGTTCGTGTAGATTGAAATGGTGATTGGTCGGTATTTGCTCATTTTAATATTGTTAATTTACGCATTTTATTAATTAGAAAACATATTGTTTTATTAGGAGACACATCATTAAATGAATAATAATATATATTTTTTATACCAATGCCACTAGCTTTAATTATAAATGGCTCAAGTTTATGAAATCCCATAAATGTTGAAATTGTACAGGTGGCAAAATAGTAATCACTATTATCAATGGAGCCTAAAAATAATGCATCTCGTTTTTTAAGATTGTCGGGGGTTAGATGCAGCTGTGTTTTAGAAAAATTCATTGACCGCTTAAAAAATCATCCAATTCTTTGCTTTGTTGGAAACCTAATTCTAACAATAGTTTAATTCCCTCATCTGGATCACCGTCAAATTCATAGGTTGCACTCATTATTTCAAAAAACTCTTCCGGCAAAACATCATCCATACAAACACTATCATCTAAATATTTGTTTGCTTTCCAAAAATCAATTCCAACGAAGGCAAAACAATCACCATCACCTGTTGCAGCATAACTAAAATAGTAATCACTCGGTTTCATTTTGATTTTTCTTTCTTCTTTAATTTTGATAGCGCCAATTCAATTCGTTCTTCAACATAAGATAAATGCTCGCGCGGAAAAGTTAATTGCGGGCTCATAATGAAATTGTTCTTCTTACATCCATCATCAATCCACATCATTTGAGTGCTTCTTTTACCGCCCCAATTAGGTCTGCCCCAATGTCCTGAAATACCATGGTTTCTCATTGGATACTTAATGGACCAAATATTAGGACTCTCCACCTGACCATACATCGATTTCTCATTATCGAAATCTTTTGGTTCAGCCACAAGATTATAAAACAACTCCAAGTCTTCTGCCCGATCAAATACCAACCATACAAATTTACCACATTCTTTTGTTCTTATATTGGTATAATTTGTAATTCCATTCTTTAGTTTTTTAATTTTAACTTTGTGGGCGCATTTAAAACTACACATTCCTTGACAAGAACTCCAGGTTCTAATACCAAGTTTCCACATATTCGAAAGTAGTGGTGCAATATCCTCATCAATCCATACTTTGCGACCATTGTAGGATAAGATTTTAAATGGGTGCCTGCCGCTATTTCTTGTGCTTTTCATAGATAGATTTTCGAAAGTTATTCATTTGTTCTAAAATCATTATGCCGATATAAACTATTGGGGCTAAAATAATAAACGCCACAAAAGCTAAAATATGAACTACAACAATCAGTGGCAAAACAACCGGCCAGAAAAAGATAATCCCGTACTGAGCCAAGTCATGATTAAATCTAAACTTATCGTCTAAATCTTCATACCCATAAAAAGCTGGACCAAAATATAAAGCCACACATCCAAGTAAATAAACCAGTGTAATTAAAACATATATCATTGGTTAAGCATTCTATATGGGTGCTCTTCTTCTGGTGCCGGTAGAGCCATAAGCTTCTTTCTAATCTCGAAAGTTCGTTGCTCCAATTTGTCAAGTTCTTCCATATACATTTTACGCATTGGAATTGGATTTACCGAGAACTCATAAAGGAAGTCTGCTGTGGTATATTCTTTGTTATTAGTGAAAACAGTATTACAATCATAACAAAAGGTGCCGGCGCCATCTTCTTTTATGAATTCTTGTCCGTGTAAGTTTGTTATTTTAATTTGTTTTTTAAGTTCATCTTTTACTTTTTTACAATAGAAACATTTACTGCCATAATCTTTATAATATAGTGAATATCCGGCGTCCATTAATTGATTGGAAATTTTTTCAATTCTCTGTTGCTTGAAGAGAATGATTTGTTTTTGCGTTGATCTTTTCTCAAACCATCTTTTAATAAAATTCACGATTCCCTCATTTACATCCATCCCTAATGAACAAAAAATTATATATAATAAAATTATAATTACTGGATATGATAGAAAATATATCATTCTTCTTCAAGAACTCTATATCGATCACAGTACTTACATTGACATTTTTCTTTGCCCCACCAAGAAGACATACCAATAAAAGTACAAATGGAAGGAACACTATGTTTTAATACATAGACATCAAACATATCTGCACAATGTATTAGAAACTTTTTCATATTCCCACTTCTTTCTTTACCGAATTGCCGCATTCTTTACACGGCATATCTCTATATCCTCCCGCCGATAATTGTTTTGACGGTGCTTGTGGAGTAGGAGGATAAAATGTGGGCTCTATTTTATGTTCAACCCAACCTTCTCTTAATCTTTGCGCCCGTTCTTCTTTATGTTTGGCAAGTTGTTTTTCTCGTTTTTCTTTTCTTTCTTTATACCTAACAAGATAATTATAGAATTCACGTCTCAATAATCCCATCAAGACAAATGGTAATGCTAATGGCCATAGCAAACAAAAAAAGAAAATAATAGCGTGATCTGTTAAATCATTTTGTAAATACTTTGGTGTAAATACAACACTACCAAAATAAACCATCACAATACCAACCATATAAATAACAAACAAGATCATTAGTATTTTCCTTTACAGCCAGGTTTATGATAAAGCATAAGTAGCATATGATTAATAAAACCACCGCCCATACCACCACTTTTTAATTTCGGTACTCTTAAATTACAATCATCACACCAATAGAACCGATCTTTCCATTTGCCATACATAGACAACTTAATCATTCGGAAAGCACGCCGCAATCTATTTTTCCAATGTCTTTTGAATGGAATAATAGGTTCTTTTTGTGAGGATCTATAGGGGTTCAACCAAAATCCTTCCAATCATAGTCTAATTTAGATAGGGCTTTCTTTGCTGCCCTAATAGACTTCTTATATCCCCGGCGCTTCATTTTTTTGACAGCATCTTTACATTTTAATGGCCAACAACTATCTGATAACCATTTGAATGTTTTCTTTTCTGCCACGAACTCACACAAGCTTTCACACGTGGATGAATTATCGAAAAATATATCCCAATTAATCTTTTTCATTTCAACATCCATAGTTTATAAATTCGTTTAATTAATTTGTTTGGATGAAAATAATGTCCATCTTCAATCAATCTTAATTTAAGTTCTCTATCACAAACTGATGGGTACCTCTCCATTACAAACCTATCTCTATATACAATAACCCCTTTAAGACTATAATAAATATAGTGTTCTGGCGGGTTTCGTGTAGAATATCTTATAGCCCAATGACAATCAAAGCAAGTAAAAAATCTATCCGCATCTAACTCATATCTTGTTGTATCGGAAGTTTTCTTTCCACACAAACAAACATAGTCTCTAATGGATTGTGGGTTGTCTATGGCTAACATTATTTTAATACTAATAGTTTCTTTGCTTTTTCCATTACAAAATTAAGTACTTTGTTATTATAAATAATATTGTCTTCTGGCCAATAAAGCTCAAGTTGGTTTACATATTTGTATACCTTTATAATACACGTTCTGGATCTATGAAAACCAAGATAATAATCTTCATTTTCGAATGATCCAATATAAATATTATAATCTTTTGATGAAAGATAACTAGGGTATGGATTTTTTCTCTTCTTTGATAATTTCATTTTTAATTAGAGCGGACACCGAGATTTGAACTCGGACGAGAAGGTTGGAAACCTACCATGCTACCATTAAACATCATGTCCGCATAACACTACTATTTGTTATACCAATCTGACCACCACTTACAAAGAACATCAAACTTACCATAATCTTCTTCACTAATTTTAGGAGTAATGCCTGTAATTTTTTCCAATGCCAAACAAGGAAGCCAACTATCATCCAAATTCATCATCAACAAAGGAACAATATCAGGCCCCATAGCAACAATCTTTTGGAATGTTTCTGATTCCACATCATGAAAAGAATCGAGTTTTGTATCTTCTTCATATTTCGAATACAATCCATAAAACTGATTGAATGTAGTCAATGAAATTTTATTCATTTGCCCTTCATATTTTTCTTTTGTCGTTAGAATGTTTCTCAGCGCGCTCTTAGTAATCCAACAAACAATAGCGGCCCCAAGCAAATATCTGCCATAGCTAACACCACTATAAGCCCATCCACCGAAGAATAGCCAAGTCCAATCATTGAATAGCGCTTTCCAAAATTTGGTTGTTTTAAAATCCCGAAGCATTTCTTTCAATAAATTCATTGTTCTTATCCTTTAATTAGTTTATGTCCGCATTCTTTACAGAAAGAATGGTCAATCTTTTTAATTGTTTTGAATCCGCCCGATAAAATATACCAAACAATAAATGGTGGCCAAATAATCATTACTCCTGGCACATTACTAGCCGGAAGTTCTGCTACCCCAACACCCATGTAAAATTTAACTATGCTTACTATTACAAGTAATACATAGATAATTGAAAAAGTTATGACTACTATTCGTGTTTCTTTTTCACTCATCTTTACCAAGTATCTTCCCGAGAACGAAACTCTTCTTCATCAGAAACTTCTTCAATATCATACCACTCCGTATAATTATTATTCCCTAATAATTGGCGAACTTTTATATATCTTTCGGCATCTTTTATGTTATCCCAAAGTTTTGCTTCTTTGTGATCCATTGTTTCTGACAAATTAAAACTATCAAATAAATGAATATTATTATTATCATCTATAATATAATCACACAGATACATTATAGTTTGATCTGCCGGAACACTGATAGCATACTTCATTTTGTTAATTTAGTAAGCATAATACATTTATATTCACAAGCCCCGCATATAATATGATAATGTTTTTCTGATGTTGCATTATCTAAACACTCGCAAATTGGTCTGGCATCTTTAAATAAATAATATTGATCTAGTCCGCATGCCTTACAGTTAAAATGTAAATCATTATTTTTAATTTCAAAAGAATATCTAAAAACATCAGTGGGTAGTGTTCCTTCTTTAATCTTTTTCTTGCCAGGATTAAATTTTGTTGATAGCCCAAGAATAAGCCCGCTGACAACACCCGGTATTGAATACCCTAATAGTTCAAGAATCATTTGAGTGGTTCTTAATTTTGCCAACCAAACTATATCCCTTACGTTCTGGAATAGTAATATCTACTTTGCAATTACATATTGGGCACTTTGAATATCGAAGTGCTCGTTCGTGTGGGGATACTTCTTTGGTTGTTCCGCTTCCCTTGCATTTCATTTGGTTGCCCTCTTGTTATTAAATTTTTCTTCAAGCTCTTCTTCCAACTCTTCTTCAATCTTTTTAATCTCTTGCTCTTGTTTTTTTAACTCCGCAACCCTAAATCTTTTTCTTTCGGCCATCTTTGTAGTTATATTTATGGCAATTTTATATGGTAACACGGCAGGCAAAAGCAACGGCCACAATAGAGCGCCAATAAAAGGAAGTGGTGTGTCCCAGATATCATCTAATGCTACCGTATAATATCCAATTACAGCACTTGCAATAGATAAATATCCTACACCAATCATAATGCCATATATAGTTCCCATTATTTACTTTCTTTAATAGCAGCTATGATCATGATCGCCGCCACAATAGCAAAAAATACTAATACATTTAAATCTAATTTATTCATCGTGTTAGAATATGTTTTCCTACCCAATAACAAATACCAGAAATGATCATTAATGCAGCAGCGTGGTTCCATTGCCCAACCCAAACAAAAAACGATGAACAAACTAATAGCCAAAATGAAACACAAAGAAAAATAAATCCAATAATATAAATTAGTTTGCTTCTAGAATCATCGTATAGCATATTTATTTCCTCTATCCAAGAATATGTTTAACAATTTCTAATTCAGATATACGATATTTCATTGGCTCGTCGTCTTCATCAAAAATCTGATTACCTAAAATTTGATTGGCTTCTTGCAAATCTTCTGGCACTATATAATTGTTATTAATCCAAGTAATTGCTTCTTCGTCCTCTTCAAAATCTTCATTATTAAAATTATCTATAACTTCTTGTTTAAACTTATCAAATAATCTAAATTTTAGAAGAAGATTTTCAGCATCTTTTTTAGATAGAAGACAGCAAACATTACGCTCGGTTCTATTGTATTCATCCGTCTCTTCAATAATATATACTTTAGCCATTTAATATACTCACATTAATATAAGCTTTTATTTGTTATCCTTTAATTAAAACGGATCGATGCTGTTTCAATCTCCCCAGTAAAGGATCGACAAATGAATTTATTTTCCATTGATTTTCTTTGAAGTCCAGTCATGAAATTCAAATGTTGATTTATTAGGCATCATCCCAATCAATGGATGAGCTACACAATTATGAACAAACCACCAGAAATGATGTTTATATACTGGCTTATTGTCTTTTTTAAAAGACTGGACTCTTTTATCAAATCTTTTTTCAGCGCCAGTTTCGTCGGAGTTTAAAAATTGTTTAATTCTTTTGCATTCTCTATTGCAACCGGATTCTTCACATTTATTACACTTGCCAATAATTCCGGATGCATTAACAAATGCATTTTTCTTTGCTCCCAATTCTATAATTCCGCAGCACGCACATCTATTTACTTCAGGCTTTTTTACCAATTCATTTTTTTCAATTTTCCAGAACATATTACCATTCAACTTTCGCAATAGTATCACCAGAGACCATATCACTAACAATGATATATCCCTCACCAAAATGGTTTTCAATATCAAGATTACAATTTGGTGTAGTTAGTGTTCCGTTGTTTCTTAATGCCAACATAACATCTTCTACGCAATTAACATAGATAAGAAATGCGGTATCTTGTGTGTCATCTGATTTTGTGATAGTTAGTTTTGTCATTTTAATTGGACGCTAATTTTGAAATTTTGTATCCCACTAAGGCGCCGTTGTATTCGAAATGAAATGGATAGAAGCCATCTCTTCCGCCTCCCCAAATACGACCTGAAAAATCAACAAACATTTCCTTACCGAACAACATCTTATACATCTTTTTTGTAAGAGCATAATTGTCGTCCATAATTTTACACTCGTCTGAATGTAAATCAACCCAACGCGAAATTTTAATCTTACACTGTGCGTCAAGTTTCTTCGGATCTTTAATCTGTTCCATTTTGGTCTCTTTCATTTATCAGCAAAATCATCATGATGACTGTGATGTTCATATTCATTTTCTAACTCTTCTACTCTGTCAATTAAACCAAGAACCAACATATATAAAGGTTGAATCTCTGGCCCGAGTGTTGGCAACTGTTCTTCAATTCGTTTTTTAAGTCTTTCGAACTCTTGGTGTTTTTCAGTTATTGTCATTTTAATTTATTCATCTCTAATCGTTCCTGGATTTTCTCTGGTGCTGGGTCCGGTGTATTGGTCGCCCGCGCATTATACCACCCACACAAAGCCACTGGATGCTCATGGTTAGGGTCATTAGCAAAGTACTCAACTCGGCAACCGTCAGGCAAACCAAGAAGGTCTGTCGTAGTATCTTGAACCATGTTTTGTTCATCGATTGGGGCCGGTGAATTAGGATCAATAGCGGCCGAACAAGCACAAAGGGAGAGACAGGCGAGAATAAAGTATTTCATTGTAATTTCTTTCTAGTGAATGGGTTTGTTATAATAGTAATTTAAGTTTTTCTACTTTGATTTCAATTTCTTTTAATGAAAAGAACAGCCAATCATAACCAATATTTATTGATAAATCTTGTTGGGTAAAATATAACCATGGATTTTCTGATGTTTTATTCTTCGTCGGAAAAAGCAAGAAATAATCAACAAAATAATCTATGAATTTAGATAGTTGTATTTCGGTAATCTCATTGCAATTTACCTTTTCAATACTTAAACTTACCGACCAATTTCCATGAGCAAAACATTTCGCATCAATGGGATTAATCATAGTAAAGCCCATTTGTTTAAAACAATATGGACATTCAATACCATCTAGTTTCATTTTTTAGGAGCAGGCCAGAACATTCCAACGAGGAACATTACTAGGAATAGTATAACTCCGCCACTAAATATAATTTCTATGTCATTCATTTAATCGCCCAACCAACAGACAAAACCAATGAAATAACCTCATTCGTTGTTGTCATCTTCTTCTGATCCTTCTTCTGGTTCTTCTTCACCCTCAAATTCTACGCCAGGGAAATAAACAATCTTTCCTAACCCCAAACTATCAGAACACATTACCTCACAAATGTTTGCAATGTCTGGTAAAACTTCAAACATTTCATCGGCAGTACAATAATCATTAATTGTCATAATTACTTTGCTAAAAAATTGTCCAGTAGTTTGTCCTTCTTTTAGAACAACGCCAAGACATTTTCGGCCATACATTCCACGGCCAGAATATGATTGTGTTTTGAATTTGGCCTTCTTGATTAGATTTTGAATGTTCATTTTGCTTTCTCTGGCTCTTGACAATGGTTTTGAATCCGCGCCATAGTTTCTGAATGATTCTGGCAGCCATCAACAAGTATGCCGATAGGAGCAACAATGGCAACAAGGAAAATAAACGCCCAAAGTAAAAGGCCATCGTTAATTTCTATATCGTATTTCATCGTTTAAAAAATTCCGACACTTCCAATCTTAAAAGAGCCCATTGAACTTGCAGATAAATCTTGGCTCGTCTGAAAGGAGATTTAATTACCTTCTTTTTAATGTCTCGCCACTTATGAGTTGTCATTTACTGCGTTCATCTTCAATAATCTTTTTCACCTGCATCTTAAACATCTCCCATTTGATTCCAAGATACAGTTTAGCGATTTGCAAATATGATTTAATGTTATTCATGTGGCTTCCTTGTTGTATTCCTTTACGAACCTTGAAAGTGATGCTGGCGTAGGACAATGAACTTCTTTGCTATCAGGAAGAATTACCATCCACCCTCCAACAATAGAATTTTTGTTGAGTGATAGGCCCTTCTCTGCCGCAAGCGCTTTCGTTGTAGCAATCAATTTTACAATTGACCATACGTTAGAAAATTCTTGCCGTGGATGAACCTTTTTATTTGTTGCTTGGTAATTCATGTCGTATCCTTTTGGGGTTTTCAAAGGGCACACTACTCGTCCTCCCCACTAACATAAGGACGATCGTGGCGCGGATCAAGTGGGTAAAATTTGACCCACCCTCATTGCAATAGTGATATCATCTTAATGTAAGTTTTTATATGATCTATATTTTCAAACAATTTTTTACATTGCTTACTGCTTGATGCAATTAAATAATTTAAATAATTTGAATAATCACCATCATTATCAACTACGCCCCAAACACCTTCTAATAAAAAATAAGTAAAGCTGTATTCTTTACGCCCAACGGATATAGTTAAATCACAAAGTCCATCACCAACAATAGCATCATTAACATAACACTGATAGGTATCATCGCCACTTGACATACAACCATTACCAAAACCACTTTGTACTTTAGTTCCACACCAGGGACATTCGGTTTGTAATTTTACTATGCTTTCCATTTTTATCCCACCCTACTTCTCATACTCTTTCAATAGTTTCTTAATATCATTCGGAACTATATTATGTTGTCCCGCGCCCTCCCATCTTGCTAATTCCCAAGCAATAAGTTGATCTAAATTTAATCTAACTTCTAACTTTGTTTCAGACAACACGATATGTAACAACTTAAATGACTTGCTCTTCTCTAAAAGATTATCGTAGGCCAATCGTTCATCAATATATTCATGTGGCAACTCTCCAAAGAACTCTACATATTTTTCTTGTGAGATTTTCCAGGGATGTTTCTTACGAACATTATGTGTGATGGCTATTAATAATTCTTGTTTATTCATTTTACCCTAACAATCTTACTAAATTAATATATCTTTTAATCTCTTCTTCACTCTTAAACCATTTGTCTTGAAAACGCCCATCAATATAAAAGTTATATTCAGTTATATGATATGCCGTTCCATTATTCATAAAAGAAATACTATGAAAAGAACCGTCTTCATTTGAAACAAATGAATGGCTTCCCAATTTAAAACATTTTAAACCGGCATTTTTATAACCTGGCATTGGAATATATTCATCACAATAAATACACTTCATAATAGTATTGATACTTTCTTATATTTTTCTACCGCTAAATCAAATTCATATCCATCATTCTTTTCATTAATATTTCTAAACATTCCTTTTGACGAAATATTACCATTTCCAAAAACAATAAAAATCATATCAAGTCTTTTTGTAAAGAAATAAAAATCCAAACATTCAAGAGAACCAAGATATATTGTTTCGCCATATAACACCTTTGCTTTTGGCTTATTATAATAACGTATATTAGATAGTTTCATTTTAATAGTTCAATTATTTTAATATATAATTTCACGCCATCAAAATCATTAAATAATTTTATACATTCGCCAGTATTAATTGGTGCCATTTTTTCTATATCGCGCATTCCCCACTTATCTTCTTTTACAAAGAAGGTAAAAACAAAAGATTTATAACGAAAATCACGAAATTTATCTCCATATAAATGATAACTATGTTCAATGTATTTAGCTGCACAACTACGATCAGTAAGTTCCTTTTCGCAATATGGACATTGTGTATTTAATTTTTGAAGATCATTTGGCATATTTATTTTAATAAACCAATCATATTGATATAGGTTTTAATGTTATCGATATTTAAAAACCATCTACTATATTCCCCATTATATATTTCCCAAAATTTGTGATTATTAAATGTAGTTAGTCCCCATTTTCCATTCGAAATAAAATAAGTAAAGACATATGTTTCTGAATTTATAAATATGTTTAAATCAAAAACCGTCTCACCAATTGAATTGTATTGATAGTTATGACTGAAAGCCGTCATGCAACCACCACCGAAATCTGGCCCTACTTTAACTCCACACCAAGGACAATTCTTTTTTAATTTTTCTATGTCTTCCATTTATACCAATACCAATAATTTTCCAAAAGTATTAACTATAGAAACCATCTCTTCTATTCCAATATTATATCCTACATAAGAAGAAAAATTCATCCATGCATAACCGTCCCTTATTTTCATATAGAGAATCCCATCATCGCCTAACCCAAAACTTCTATCAGGAGTATCTTTCCATAATCCTTTTACTTCTTTAATTATTTTCATTTTAATAATTCTTTATATTTCAAATATTTTTTTAGCAATCTCATATGCTTTTTTATATGAATGAAAATGATTATTAATTTCATCTACATTACGTCTGCTGTAATTGCCATTTGTATCTTTATCTATTGGCAAATCTTTTTCTTCTAATTGCTCTAGAACCAAACCATTAATAGGAACTGCTCTTCTGCGGCTATCTTCATATCTGTATATATTAATTCTTATTGGAAAAATTGGCGTATATTCATCGTCAAGATCTAACCAAAAACTATAACCATCTATGTTGTCAAGAAATACATAGTTTTCATAGGAGTCTATACTACCGAACAATGCTTCTGATCTATCCTTCATTTTAAAAGTTGTGCCATCTTAATTTTTTTAAGTATTGATGGAATTACTTTTTCCACAATAGACTTATGAACCAACTCACCAGAATACATTCCCGTTAATATATAAATACTGTCATCGTGTTCAAGATAAAGGTCAGCCTCTAATGAAAGATGTGAATGAATTCCTAGTAAATACATTTCTTTTTTAGAAAGACTAACTGAAAATAAAAAATCAGTTGCATTTGTTTTATATAGATCTTTGTTAATAAATTTCATTTTAATAATTTATAAACTTTATATTTTTGTTTAATTTCTGGTAAAATTTCAAATGTTATACGCTCTACTAAAACTATATATCTTTTTATAGATACAACTAAAAATTCTTCATGAATTGTTATATACACGTCTGCTTCTAAATCAGGAAAATCATATTCATATTCTGACTTAAAAACTAATAAAGCCTCTTCTTCGGTTAATTCTACGGAACATAAATATATATCATTACTAAGAATCATATTATTTATAACTTTGTTTCTCTTAACAAACTTCATTTTTAAGCAAACCAAGCAATCAAAACCATTAGCAATCCAGTTATTCCGACACCTAATAGTAATGCATATCGAGCCACGAAATCTCCAATAGGATCATCAACCAGCTCAATCATTTCTCCGTTATCAAAATAGTATATATCACCGGCAATATATAACTCCACTTCGCCAGAAATAAACTTTGACATTAATTTGGCTTGTGCAAAATACTCCTCTAAATCTTTTGATGATAAATTGTAGTGTGGATCAAATCCTTCAATATATAATCTACAAGAAGTTTTCATTTTAATATCAATAACCTTTTAACTTTTGCAGTAAAACCGGGGATAATTTTTTCAATTTCAAATAAACTAACAACCCTATGATCATAATCGTTTATAATTAAACCAATCATATCATCATATAATCCATTATTCAAATGATCAATAGCATATACATCAATTTCTTTTGATACACATTTATCCAATCTAATCTCTTTTATTTCACAGTCATTTAGTTCGGCAGAAAATAAACTATAATCTTTATCCTGATATTTTTTATATTTTTCTCTTTGAATTATTTTCATTTTACATATGGAAATTGATATAGTTCTTTTTTAATTATTTTCACTTCACGCCCATGCTCTCAAACTTCTTAACCAACCATTGTTTAGCCGCCTCAAAATCAGTGCAGTCCTTCTCATAGCATTTACCATTCTCATTCCACATAATTGCCTTACATACTGACAATGTTGTATCGTCAGAGAATTGATAGGTAATGTTTTGAATATCGTATTTCCAATCGCTCATTTTAGCACCATTAGTTTATTGATTTTATTAAACGCCAATTTTGCCCACTCATCATAGTAATCACTAAGCTTTGGATCAAATGCGGCGAATTCGTTTTCCTTCTCACACATTTCTTCTCGCAAAAAATAATAAGTATAGCTATTAATTACAAGCAATGGAGAATTATAATGAGCTAGTAAATAAAAATCTTCTGAATCGCCGGAACCAATAAATAAAGGGTGCCCAATACCAGCAAACTTCACATAATCAAATGCATTTCTTGTGTTATGTTTTGGCGTGTTGGATAGTTTATTCATTTTAATAGAAGTAGTTTCTTAATCTTTTCCCGCGCCAAGTTATCTTCATAGTAATCATAGGTGTGGTTCAACAAAGGATATCTATGTTCGTGAAATTCAATGGCTAAAAAATGAATATCGCTTTTCTTTAATAAAAAGTAATCTGTATATTTTCCAGATCCAATGTAAATTGCTTCTCCATGAATGCTTTTTTTCATTAGAAATTCAAACGACATATAGTTATTATACTTTTTACTATCACCATAAGTCATCCTATTTTCTCCATTAGGAAAAAGTGGGATTTTGGATAACTTATTCTTCATAGTAATAGCATTAATTTTGTCATTTTTTCTGCCGCTAGTTTTTGAGAGCTGGTATCAAAAATAGCACCATCAAGTTCAATTGAATAAAGATCGGCTTTATTGTTATGTAAGAGCACAACATATAAAAACCCTGGATCTTCTTTAAGAATATAAAAATCTTCTTCCTCACCAGAACCAATAAATATTGGTCTTCTCAAAAACTCTAGTCCTTTGAAAGCAACTGCCATACTATATAGTGGGGTGTTAGATAGTTTCATTTGTTCAATGAATACCTGTCCATGAAATAGGTTCATCATCTTCGGTTTCATCTGCATTTTTACGACGCTCTAATTCTTTGCGCCAAGTATATTCATTACTATACTTCTTGCCATCAAGCCAATATTCTTTTCTTCCATTCGCGTGTTCTACTGCTGGCCCGTCCTCACGGTGTAGGTCGATCCCTCTATACACAAATTTATCCCCATCATCATTATCATATTTCATTTTAGTAGGCTCCTTAACTTGTTTAATTTTTCCATTTTCTTTACAGCTTCTTCTTTATCATCACTGTCAAAAGCAATAAATGTTTTGAAATAACTATTGTGCATTTCCGTTTTATTATTGCTATAATCTCTATCAAAAACATTATAAGCAGATTTTTCAGAACTTTTAATAACAACCCATCGTTTCATTTCAATAATCCATACAACTTAATAAATTTTTCTGCTTTATTCATAGCTATTCGGCTATCATCAGATTCGAACATAAATTCAAATTTTCCGCCCAAATCTTCAAGATCAATTTTAAGATTGATTATATCTAGGGCAGGATCATTTATTGTATCTATCACCCTATAACTTATGTGTCCTGATAAAGTCCAGCATATAGCAAAAAATCGTTTCATTTTAATAAATTACTTAATGTATTTAATTTTTCTACTTTACTTTCGGCTAGTTCTCTGTCGTTTGTTTCTAACCCAAAACTAAAATGCACATTGAAACGATCATGATCATATGCTTGAAGAAAATATTTTGCCCCAGGAGATTTCTCAAACTTATCTAAAACATAATATGTAAATGCTTCATCACTAAAATTACGAGAACCAGCAACAATAAATCGTTTCATTTGTTTTTGTTCTTCAACTCGGTAATTTCTTTTTTCATCTCTACATTATCTTCTTCTAGCCATTGAACTTTTGCCAATAACACAATGACCGATCTAAACAAAATCGATTCCTTTTCTGAGTTAATGCTTTCTTGGTGATTATTAAAAGAATTATCATCTAATAAATAGGATAGTAATTTTTGTTGATACTGTTCTAAATCAAGAACATTCGGCTCTGCTTTTGGTTCTTGCGCGATAGTTCTATAAGGCGTTTGGATTATTTCAACCCGACAATCTGAACAAGCACATGAAGGACGGGGGGTTGAATAAATTGCTTTATCATTTTTGTAGCAGCCAGTAGCAGTCATTTCAATATACCCCGTAGTTTATTTAGCTTGTTTGTTTTGTTTGCGGCTTCTTCTTGATTGTCGGTATCAAAAACAATTGCATCTCTCAAAAAAGAATTATTAAATTCATTTTCATTATTACCAACTGTTTTGTCATACATTGCAAATCTTGATTTATACTGAATGATTACGAATCGTTTCATTTAGGAACAAGGCAGAGTGGTTTTTCATTTAATTTATCAAGCGCATCTTTTAAGTCTTTTTTCATTGCTTTAATTTCTTCTGGTGGCAATCCTTCTTTATCCAATAGGGCATAGTAGGCTTTCATTTGTGCCTTATTGAAATCAGCATCAGAACGGGAAAGAATAGGATCAGTTCCATAATCAGCATCTGGATATATCTTAACAATATATCTACCCTGTCGTTTGAGAATTCTAACTTCACATCCCATTTGAGAAAGAAAAACTTCAAGTAATGATTTCATTTTATTACCTGTAATTCTTTTTTAAATTGAGTATCTCCCCAATGTGTTCCAGTAATGATCGGAGGATATCCAACAAACATAGTAATCTCTTCTCCCCAAGAAGTATGTTCTACGGCGATAGATTCTAATGTGCCAGCTCTAACTAAAATCCAATCCCTTACTTTTTTGTAAGAGAAAACATAGACTTCCATATCTTTCTTTAATTCGTATTTCATTTCTTGCTCCACCAATGTTTAATATGTTTGAACGATAGAACAATCATTGCGCCGAGTGAGGTTATATAGTTGAACATCTACACTTCTCCTATCACTAATTTAATCACGATCTGCACACTTGTCAATCCCCACGGCAAAACGCCCCACCACAAAAAAGTAGCGGGACATAATGAAACGATTTTAATTTACACTAACAACAAATACTTTTTAAGTTTATCTTCGGTTATATCAAATGGTATATTCCAATCTGACTTATCAAACTCATAAGTAAGCCTAGAATTTTTCAAGCTAATACGACATATTAATTTATCAATGACATCTGACCACTTACATTTTTCATTTCAATAACAAACATTTCTTTAATAAATCTTTTAACCAAGGTATATTATTAATTACCGGGTTATCAAAAGAAAATCGTAAAAACATTGGCACATTTTTTAATGTAGTAGTACTATAATAAAACTGGGTAATTAAACTATAATTATCTATATACAAATCTATACGGTTAGACATTCCACCAGCTAATAATGTTTTCTCATACAGAGTTAGATCACAAGAGAATAAATATATCTCACCATTAGTTGGGGCGAACTTTTTATTAACTTTTTCTTTTAATTTTATCATCGCAATAATAAGTATTTATTAATTTCTTTTAATAATTCCGGGGTACCTTTTAATCTAATTTCTAGCCAGTTAAAAGATATTGCTTCGAACCATTCAGAAGTGCCAACAAACATTATCCCGTGTTGAATTATGTAGATATCAATTTTATTTATTTGACGATTAGTTGGCAACGAATCAAATAATTTTTTATCTTCCTCTGTTATTTCACATGAGAATATATATATTTCATGCGGCGTATAATAATGAAATCCTGGATAAAACTTTTCAAATATCTTGATCATTTTAACATAGAAAGTTTCTTATATTTATCATATGCCAAAGCAAATTCCTTTTCAAATCCTTTTACTCCATCTATTTCATAAAAAACAGTATGTCCATTATATAATACTAATGTTCTAATAAAATCTTCTGACACATAGTAATCAAATTTTTCTCCACTACCAAGAAAATAACATTCTCCATAAGTAAAGTTCTTCCCTTTTATATCTTCATAAAGTCTTGTTTTTGATAGTTTCATTTCAACTCTTTTTGCCAAGACTCAACCCTACCATTATCTAATACAACAATCGCATGCATCTTACTATCTGATAATGCACCGACGCCAGTATAAACCCTAACATACTCACCGGCCCGAGCGTGAGTTAGTGCGTTTGTCCAAGTATGATTACCAAATGTAATGCCTTTGAATGACACCTGTATAGTTGATGGAGCTACATCATACGCACGATATTTACCAATGTCAATGAAGCGCTCCCAATAATTCTTGTTCATAATAGTAATTTCATTTTATTGTCTAATCCCTATTGTTCCGTCTCTATGTTTATCCGGCACATGTCCCCTATCTTTTAAAGCTCCACAATAAGGGCAAGGAGACATCGGAAGTGTTTGACCAGTACGAAGGTCAATCACGGTGCCAGACTTCAATTTAAGGGCAAGAGCTTTTCCGGAAACATCATAATAGACATCGCCATCATCCTCGGAAACGATCCTGCTTATGTCGATATAACTTTTCTTATCGTGTTTCATTAGCGCGTCTTTTCAAATTCACTAGTAGCTTCTTTAAAGATTTTTTGAATAGCCTTTGAGTCGCCATCAATAATAGATCTACTAAGCAAGATCATTTCAATAGCGTTAAGTTTAAATGATACTTCAAACCTAACATCTTTAATTGTTTGGGCGGGAACTCTTTTGATGGTGCATTTTTTATTCATTTTAGTAATTCATATTTCCTTAATTTAGCTTTAACATAATCTGGAAATTGATTTGCAAGTATATTGTGGTATTTTTGCACTGTCCATGAAGAGTGTCTATCAGGGTGTTCATGATTTACAAGGCTTATAACACCGGATATTAAATTTATATAACAATCAAGTTTTGAATACTGCATGTCTTCTATACCAAATGAACGAAACAATTCATCCTCTGTTATTGTGCAAGAGAATAAATATTTTTGATCAATATTGAAATAGTTTGGGTAATGTTTTTCGCTATCGATTATCATTGCAGTAGAGAAGTAAATTTTAGTTTTCGTTTAATATTTGCCGGAAATTTATTAATCCAAAAATGATCTATATCAATAATAAATGCGTCAGACTTATTACGGTCTATACTAAACGCCAATACAATTCTTTTAAGATCACTACAATAATAAACATCCATTTTATTTTCAGTTATTGTTTCACTATATTCTGTCTTGGAAGAATTAGATAAATATTCTAATTCATTGGCTTCTAATGTGCATGAAAACAAATACTCCTCACTCTTATAAGGAGCATATTTTTTATGGTGTTTATTATTATCGATTATCATTTTAGTAAGGAAATTAATTTCATTCTTTTTTTAACTTCTAGCGGAAATTTATTAAAAATTTTCTTATCTTGTTTGAAAAGTATGGTGCTATGACTTCCAATATACCAATCAATTAAAAATCCAATATCTCCATTGCCCCTATAATAACAATCTATTTTATATTTTTTTGGATCATCAAATCCCAAAGAATCTATTTCCTCAGTAGTTAATGTGGCGGAAAATAAATACTCTTCATCATTAGAAAGTATGTATAATGGGAAATGTTTGTGATTGTCAATGATCATTTTAGTAATTGATATACTTTAATTTTCTTTTTAACGTGATCTGGAAATTGGTCTAATATTTTTTCATATCCCACGTCTGATTTGTATAGAGGAAAACAACCATAATCATCCTCACCATTAACAAATTCAATTATACCATCCACTAAAGATAAATATACATCTACTTTATTTTCTTTATTAAATCCTTGCTCCATAAGATACCACATTTCTTCTGGAGAAAATTCACAAGACAATAAGTATTTTAGCCCACCACCATAGTATACAACATTTTCACAGTCATAATCAGGATAATGTTTGTGGTTAGATATTTTCATTTGGATATAAAGCAAAACTCCCCCAAGAAAATTATCTTCTCTTGGGGGGGGATAAGATTAATATTTACTTCGATGGGGTTATCATACGTTCAACTTCATGAGCACTAGCAATTCGTCTTACTCGTTTGATTTGGCTGGGTGATAGTCCTTTAACATCGGTATTGTTTTGTGTTAGCACCAAACGATTATTACGCAGTTCACGATATACACCCTCTTCATAATTCATTTGAAGACGAAGGGCGGTGCGTGCTGGCTTCTTTTGGTTCTTCTTTGCTTCATCTCGTTCTGATCGTCGGGTTGCTTCTTCTGATGCTCGTTTTCCGTATTGACGCATGATTGTTTTCCTTTTGTTTATGTTGTTATGTTTAAAGTCATACTACAAGTTCATTAAAAATTGGTCTGCCTAGTAGGACTCGAACCTACATAAAAGCCAAGGTAGAAACTTGGTGCCCTTCCATTAGACCATAGGCAGATAATACAAATTTACTTTTTATCTTTTACTTTTTTATTCTTCGCCAGCCGATCTCTTTTAGTAAACCCCACTTCGCACTCTCTACTACAAACCGAGGTCATACAAAATCCATCTGCCGCACTATTGTTTCTTTCATCCCATTCAAATGCTTCTTTACATCTTGGGCAAGTTAATTTCATTTGTCTTTCTTTCCTTTATTCTTTCCCGCCAATGCTTTCTTCTTTCTAATTTCTTTTGCTTCCAGTTTATTAGGAACATGTTCTCGTGTCGCCAATTCAGATTTCAATTGAGCAACAGTAATAGAACTTGGCGTGTGATCATCATATACATAGCCAAGAAGATAAGCATCGACAATTGATTCTGTATCTTTTAAATTTAAGAAGGGTGTGCCTCTAGCTTCTACATCATCGTCGGTAGCATCCCTCCATTCATCATCAAATGCTTCCTGTGCAATAATTTTGTTAGTATGCGATTGATGTGCTCGTGTTGAACGAAGCGCTTTCAATAGAACCTTGGTATGAATATTTTTCAGAATAGCGGCAGTAATCATTATGAATTATTCTCTTGATCTAAAAGTTGTTGATATGAACAAACCAAAATATTAAGACCAGTAATAAACACTTGAACTTCTTTGAAAGAATTTCCGTGCTTATTTAGAATTGATTTTGTATGATCAGATTCTTCTTTGTTAAGTGGCCCAATATAAACGCCGCTCGCTTCATCGATAACCCAGGTAATCATTTCATCATCCTTTTATAATAGTCTTGCCACTCTGACCATGCTTCTTTAAGAGTTAAACTTTCCAATACTTCAAATGACGCGCCCTCTTTACTAACATATGCTCGCCAATTATTTTCTTCCCATACCCAATGCTTAACAAATCCGGTCCAACAATACTTTTGTTTTCCCAGGATTTTTTTATGCATTTGGATGGAAGAGAACCCAGCCCTAATCTTCATTAAATCCATGGGCTCTTTTAGATATTGTTGTCCAAGTTTTCCGCTTTTATCTTGGAAAAGAAAATTAATGATTGGTTGAGTAGTGTCAGATTTTTTTAAATGCATTTTATTTACTATTTATTTATGCCACTATTATCGAGAAATTTAACTTTTAAAGTTCCAGCTCATCCATTAATAATATAATCTAAAATAATTAATTTTAAACCTATTGATATATATAGTAGAGTGAAAGAAAGATTAAAAGAACTTAGTAAAGAAATATTAGAATTAAGAGAATTAATTTCAATTAATGAAAAATTTATATCACATGTTGCATATTTAAATTTACAGAGTAAATGTAAAATAGCTATAAATAATTTATGCAGTAATGGAAATTGTACGCTTAGTGTAAAAGATAATAGTATGGCACAGGAATGTTGTGCACTTTATAAGCTATTAGAAAAATCTAAGTGTGTTGATGCCCCTCAAATTAGATATTTATGTAAAGAAATATTCTTCAAAATAATTGGATATCGTATAGAAGACGCTTATAAAATACCATGTATGAACGAAAGTATCCATGGAAAATCTCTTATAGAAACCTCAAATATTCCCAATGAAAATGCAAGAGAGAATATGGAAAGGTTAATAAGAGAAAGTGCCAAGAAAAAAGCATTTGGAGAACCACAAATTATAAGTAATTTGATGATTGCTTTGCCGTTAATTGGATTGATATGGTATTTATTAGATAAATTTTATGAAGGATCATCAAGATATACTTTTGGTGTTTCTGTTATTATGGGAGCGTTCTTAGGTGTTTTGGGTATGGAAGGACATTATCATTTATTAACACACTCTGTTGCAAAGATAAAATATTATTTTTACCTTTGTAGCTGGCGTCTTACATGGAAGATTTTTGAATACCCATCAAGAATTAAACATCAATATGAACAATCAAAATTAAAATATATTTATGATGATAAAAGACTATGTGCAACAACAGGAATTGGCATTTGGTATTTTATTATGTTGTATTTAATGTTTTTTATGGTGATGTTTATTTAAATCTAACAATCATCTGCTTCTATTACTTCAATCTCTGGAAACTCTTTCATTAATTTCCCGAGTTTTTTATTAAACTCATCTTCCTCTTCCCAGACATAACTTGGAAAGGAAGCCATATTAATAGTTCTTGTTTCATCAAGGTGAAGTGTTTCCCCTAAGAAAAAAATCTCTCCTTGTGTTCCGTCTTCCCGTTCTTCTTTAATCCATTTATGAGCTGCGTCAATGGCTTTATCTTCCGTAGAAAACAAACCAATTAAATGATTGGCTCTTCTACCACTATAATGGTTGGTATCATGTGGAAACGATGCTTTAACTATGAACATTTTTCATCCTCTTCCCCAAAGATCAATTCAATCTCTTCATAATCAAATCCAACGTCTCGGTATCCTGTCATTGTTTCAAAAGATTTAATGAACACGGAAACCTCATTAAGCTCTTGCGGTGGATTATAATTATCTTCAATCCACTTCTTTTTACTTGCAAGTGTTTCTTCATTAAGACGATTTAGTTCCATACCCGCCTTATTAGTAATCATCCAATATTTTTTATATTCCTTACTACCGGCTTTAAGGCTTGGGTGCTTGGTTGGATAATTTGATTTTGAATAATTGGCTTTATATTCTTTTTCGAATTTTTTATCTACAATCTTATGAAAATTATCACCATAAGATTGAAGCTTCCTACATTTTTCCGCAAATTTTTCCGCCCTACTTTCTGAATTAAAGGCGCAAAGATCCCATGTCATATAGTCGTCATATTCCTGCCATGATCCAGATACAAGATAAATTTTCATTTGATTTTCTTAAAGTAGATTGCTTCTACTGGCACACAAGAAACACCATCATCTCCGCAAACTAAAACTTCATTCATCTCGCAAGCGGTTTGACATTTAATAAAATTATTGTGCGCTTCTTTATTAGACATACGAGCCCAATAGAATACGCCAATAAAAGTCAAAACGCCGAATAAGATATAATAAAACCCGGCTCGCAATTCATAATCTTTATACTTACCAAACATTTATTTCACAATCCTTAATTTACAGTTCTTGTTCTTGATATCAATTCGGGCTAACTTAACTGCCTCTACCAAGAAATCCAATTCCTCACGAGAAAAGTTTTCCTCATAGATTTGATCAAGAATTTTAATTGCCTCAACGAATTTAAAGATACGAGGAGCTACTTTTTCTGCCCCGCTCTTAAAGGTAATTGTAGTCTCACAATTAGGAAAACTAGTAGTCCAACCAAAATGACCCTTCATAGCACACCCATCCTCTACCTCTAACATAAGGCCGATCGTGTGGCTTCGCAAGTGGGTCAAAATCGACACCGCTATCATACCAATTATTTTAGTAATGTATATGTTAGATATTTTTTATACAGAGATGAATATTTGTTTTTAAAAAGATAGATATATATTCTATCTACTTCTGTATTATATTCAGAAGAATTATATTCTTCTACAAAGAACTCTTTAATAACTAATGCCTCACCGCCATCTTTTAAATGACCCTCAATCCAACGGGTAGCATATACAGTTGAACATTCTTTTTGCTCAATATGAAATTGAATAAACTTATTGTCTATACAAATTTGACACATTATTTTAATAATTTATATGTCATAAATTTTTTATGAATGGTTGGATAATATTTTTTAAAAACATAATTATATACCGCAAGTGTTTCTGGTTTAGAATGTTTTTCCACCATAATCCAGAATTCTATAAATTCATAGTCGGACTTATTTATCAAATGATCTTTTGTAAATCTAATGGCATAACCTACAGCACAGCCCTTTGCATAACAACCAAACTCAACAAAGTTATTGTCTATACACTCTTTACACATAAATTATTTTTCGGTCCCGTTCCAATATGCTACACATTCGGCTGGAAGATCTCTGGCATTTACTTTACCGAAACCACCACAATAGAAACGATGCTCTTCTAACTTCTTTTGCCATGCTGCGTTATCTGCATCAATTTTATTTGCGCGCGCTTCATTTTCTACATACATAGCGGGCCAATAATTAACGGCACAAGAGGATGAAAAAGCAATTGCGGCAATCAATAAAACAAACGGGCGAACAACATACCACGGTGCTTTATATGGCGGTGGAGGAACATAAGCATTGTCCCTATATCCTTTATTTGAATCGATCATGACGCACTAACAATCGGAAGCTTTCGTTTCAAAGAAGGAAACTCACCAGACATAATTCGTTCTTTTAAGGCGGCGTCGTCAGGGTGAAGTTGGATTGCTCGGTTAGCTAATGTCGCTTCGTCCTCTAAATGTTTTGGATCTGGCAGACAACAAGAAAC